>MDSW01058502.1_pt1 | contig 11077 bp, 10 predicted proteins | sample 811171 | NCBI WGS metagenome assembly MDSW01 (sample SAMN05326641, study PRJNA326480) | marine metagenome | isolation source: seawater | place: Atlantic Ocean: North West | collected 2012 | reverse complement strand
CTACGCATTTCATCTACTATTCTTACAGGTTTTATAATCTCATTAGTCGTCATTTTACCCCTACAAAAAAATACAATAATATGTATCTAGCTAACAAATTCTACCATATCTAGTAGGGCAAAACAACGATTATTCTAATGCTCGTTCAATAAAACCATCAATTACTGCCCGTACTATTGAAGGGCCATCTACAAATGGGTTAAATTGGTAACCTAATACCCAATCATGTAAAGTACTCTCAATACCATGTACGTAACCTGTACCTAATTCATAAACAGAAGTTATTAGATCGTTAGATCTTTGAAAATCTTTCATTGATAATGGTAATGAATTTGGTATTTTAAAAAATCCTCCAGAACCTATTATGGCAGCAGTTTTTGATCCAGGTGAAATAAATATATCTAATAAATCATCAGAAACATTTATTTGATCATATATTTGTTTATCATTTCGATGGAATAAATCATTTAAAAAATACATTCCTTGGCCAATAGCTAATACTGGCCGATTCTTATTTAGAATAGATTTTAAATAGGATTGTATTTGTGAAAAATGATTAGGATTGTTGTAAATAAAATCATAAGTATTTATTTCTCTTTTATCATCTAGTAATAACATACCTGTATAAACAGTTTCATCCTTTGTTTGATTTTGTGAGATAAAATCATTAGTAATAATAGTTATATCAATAGCATCAGAAAGCTTATTTAAATACTTTGGTTTTTCAGATTCTGATATCCCAAAAACTAATACGTTTTTATTCATAGATTAATCACCTTAAATTTTTATGATTCAAATAATTTTTCAATTACAAGCATTTGCAATTCTTTTACTTTGATAAAATCTGGCATTGTCTTTTCAAGTTTACAATCATAGACTTTTTCATTTTCTATATACACTTCTAGACGCCCCTGACCAGCAGGTGTTATTGTAACTGCAATATCACCTGGATTTTGAGTCGATAGAAACTCTGCAGCCATCCACGTGGCTACTGGAAAGTATCCTCAACTAACACAATATATAATTTCTACATCTATTTTTCCAAATTCAGAATTAGCCATATTATCCCCTTTATTTATTCAAAATTCCCAGCGTCAGCATCACCACCAAAAGGATTTAGATCCCATAAGTCATATTTTACACCTATCTCAGGTAAAACGTGCATAGAAGATGGTTCATTTATACTCCTAATGTAATGCCAACTTTCAAGTGATTGAAAGGATGCTCCGCAATATAAACAACATAATCTTTTTTGAGTATTTTTCATTAATTCAAGATATTGATCGTACTGCATTTCCGCATATATATTACTTGTAGTTTTTATCTTAACAAACCTGTCATTATCAAATGGAATTAACTCTTTTCTAATTGGTTCACTTGAAAGGTAAGGTAAGGTAATTTCTTCCATTTTTTTACCCTCAGTCAATTTATCAGGTAGATTTATTGGAGATGCATAATTACAACTCATACACCATAACCATAATTCCATTTTCACCCCACTAAGAATATTATTTATAACAACCAAGCAAATTATTCAATCTAATCCTAATAATGTCTATAAACATTTTTACTGAATCTACTGTAGGTCTAACTTTACTATTGCCATAATAATACCAATCTATTGGAATTTCTTTGATATTAAGTTTATATTTCTTAGCCAAGTAGAATAATTCAACATCAAATACAAACCCATTCATAGTTTGTTTCTCAAAAATATCTCTACAAACACTCATATTAAACATTTTGAAACCACATTGCGTATCTTTGACCCGAATTTGTAATATTAATTTTGCAATTAGATTAAATACCCGTCCAAGAATATATCGCAAATAAGGTTCTCCAATTCTTCTTGATATCTCATTTTCTCTAGATCCATACAATATATGGTCATTTTTACCTAAAGTTAATATAAATCGATCTAATTGATCAATTGGCATAGATAAGTCTGCATCGCAAATAAAACAATATTCATCATTCGCCATCCTAATAGTATCTTTAATTACCGCCCCCTTACCTCTATGAGGAAACTGAAATAAATGTACATTGGAATATTTTTCAACATATTCATTAACGATCTTAGCAGTATTATCATTACTACCATCATCACCAATAAGTATTTCACAATGAAAATCAGAACTTGCACTATATTCAAGAATAGTATCTAAAGAAAGAGAAATCCTTTCCTGCTCGTTATAAACCGGAATGATGATGGATAAATTTGATAAGACCATTTTATTTGCTTAATCCGAAAGCAGAGTGTAAAGCATTTGCAGCTGTTTCAATTTGATTTTCATCTATAATACAAGTTATGCGAATCTCTGAAGTAGTAATTAGTTCTATATTGACACTACTATCAGCCAAAGCACCAAACATGCTTGTAGCATATCCAGGGTTATTTTGCATACCTGTTCCAATAACACTAATTTTGACCAAATTTGAATTAGTTTCGTAACCAGTAGCACCAATAGTTTTGATTAAATCTTTTATTATTTCGATTGTAGAATTTAGATCTGAACGTGCAACAGTAAAAGTTAAATCAGTAATATTATTAGAACCTGCATTCTGAACTATTGTATCAACACTAATACCTTTTTCGGAAAGAGGTTTAAAAATTGAAACGGCTACACCTGGTTTATCTGGGACCGATAAAATTGTAACTTTTGCCACATTTTTATCAACTGTTACTGCATTAACTCTATTATCATTTTCCATAGTATTCTCTCCACCTATGAGGGTACCTTTCCCTTCTTTAAAACTCGACTTTACGACTATTGGCATATTAAAGGCAGCAGCTAACTCTATTGATCGGGGTTGCATTTTTGCACCATAATTTGCCATTTCAAGCATCTCTTCAAAACCAATATATGGAAGTAATTTGGCTTTTTTTACAATATTTGGGTCTGCATCAAATATACCTTCAACATCTGTATAGATTTCACAACGGTCAGCTTTTAAACCAATCGCTAAGGCTACTGCAGATAAATCTGAGGCACCTCTTCCTAATGTAGTAACCTCATTATTTTCATTAACTCCCTGAAATCCAGCAACAATGACAATTTTTCCTTGGCCAAGTTCTTTATTTATTCTCTCAGGAACCATTTTATTTATTCTTGCTTTTGTATGAAGTTGGTCTGTTCTAACACCTGCTTGTTCACCAGTAAGAGCAATGCTTTTAAATCCTAGTGAGGCAACAGCCATTGAAACCAATGAACAAGAAACTATTTCACCAGTAGACATTAATAGATCCATTTCTCTTGGATTAGGATCTGTATTTAATGAATTTGCTAAATTAATTAAATCATCAGTAGTTTTACCCATAGCAGAAACAACAGCCACGACTTGAAACCCTTCTTTATGACTTTCCACAATTCGTTGTGCAACATTACTAATTTTATTTGTATCTGCTACCGAACTACCACCATATTTATGTACTACTATGCCCATTTTAATACCTTTGTGCACCTTGGTTAGATGGTGCAGTAACTATTACATCTCCATCCAATTGTAATTTGTCCCCAGCATCTCTCATTTCATATGTAACAGTTATTTCTCTTCCGCTAGTAAAAGCTAATATTGTCGGGCCTGCACCAGAAAGACAAGCTCCAAGAGCACCGCCATCCATTGCAGACTTAATCACAATATCCATACCTCTGAAAACAGACTTACGAGAAGGTTGATGTAATGCATCCTGCATAGCTATGCTTAGTAAATTATAATCACTAGTGTTTAATGCATTAATTAGCAATCCAAGTCTTGAAATATTATAAACAGCATCCATTCTTGACACAGTGTCTTTTAATAAATTCCTAGCTTCATTTGTTGCCATAGAAAATCCAGGGATATACAAAACACAACGTAAATCTTCAGGAATCGTAATGTTTTGATGAATTAAATTACCATCATTATCATTTATCACTAAAATACAACCGCCATATAAAGCTGCTGCTACATTATCCGCATGACCTTCAATTTCATTTGCAAGCTTTAAAAGTAGGTCATAATCTATTGAATGTTCACATATACTAGCTGCGCCTAATAATCCTGCAATAATAGCACTAGAACTACTACCTAATCCTCTAGAAACAGGGATATTATTTTCACATTTAATAAGTAGTTTAGGCGGTTTTATTTCAAAATAACTAAAGTATTTATGGGCTGAAACAACAATGAGATTCTCACTACCCGTATTCAAAACCTCTTGACCTTGTCCAGTAATTAATACTTCGTCCTTTTGACCTTCTGTGACTGTAAATTCCACATAATTCCAAATATCAAGCGCCATACCAAGGCAATCAAATCCTGGGCCTATATTTGCTGTGGTTGCGGGGACTTTAATCCTAACTAATTTTTCCATATTATATCTCCAGTAATATTATACATACCTGTGGTTAATGAGACAACGTGAGATTAATATAGAAATTAATCGAGGAGAGTTTTTAATATTGTTTTTGTATATTCCAAATCTCCAGCAGGCATTTGAATTAACTGTAAATCAGCACCAAGCTCAGATCGCTCGATAAATTTATCTTTAATTTCTTCAATGGTTCCTATTACTTGCATTGATTCAATCATTTCATTTGTTATTGCATTTATAGACTTATCAACCTCTCGTGATTCCCAAGCGTTTCTTGAAATTTGTACTTCTTCTTCGAATCCATTACGAATCAAAGCTTCCCAATAAAATGTACCCATTCTATTAATATAGTAATGAACCAACTGTTTAGATTGATGCCATTTAGAGTCATCATCATCACCGTTTAAAACAACAAGTCTTGTTTGTGGGGCAATGGTTAAACTTTTTTTTGGATCTACCAAATCTGCACCTACTTGTAATTCTTGTCGTAATGATCCAAATTGCTCTTTGGGCCAATGAATAGGGAATATTCCATCAGCTATTTCTCCAGATTGCTTTACAGATTTTGGAGTTAATGATGCTATATAAATTGGAATATAATTTCTTGGTCGATCATATTCTAATTTAAACCCACGTTCTAATTTATATATTTCACCATCATATATTAATTTTTCTCCTGAAATCAGAATTTTAAATATATCTATATATTCCCTCATTCTTCTCAGAGGCTTCTGGTAATCAATACCATGAAAATGCTCTATCACATTTGCCCCTGAAGCACCCAAACCAAATATCATTCTTCCATTAGAAAGTACTTCTAATGAAGCAAATTCTTGTGCTAATGCAGCTGGACTTCTGGAAAACGAATTTAATATACAAGATCCTATCTGAATTGAATTTGTCTGAGTTGCGATTAAACTCATCCATGGTATTGCAGACAAGCCCCAAGCTTCTGAAACCATTACACATTCAACGCCCAAGCTCTCAGCTAATTTAATTTTATCTATTCCTAATTGCCAATCTTGAGCAGAAGTTTCATTACTAACTCCACCAAATTGGGCCAATACTCCAAGTCTCATAGGTCTCCTTATAATTTATTCTAAAACACCTTTCGATATCAATTCAGCAAACAGATCATCAGGTATATCTAATATATCTTTACAAATATATTCTAAATGTTCTCCCAGTAATGGTGCTGCAGAATCAGGATATCGATCGCTATTTTCATATATAAAGCTAGGAGTCAAAATGTGATGATATCCCATATCTTCATGAGGCCTTACCACAAAATGATTTCGATGCCTTAATTGTGGATCGCGAAATAAATCAGAAGCATTTTGAACTACACCGGCCGGAACCCCATTCTGTTGCAACATATGCATCAAGTTAAATGAATCCTTATTTATTGTCCATGCGCTTATAATTTGGTCTAATTCTGATTCATTTTGTTTTCGTTTTTCAAAAGTTTTAAATTTTGGCAAATCTACAATATCATCTCTAGCCATAAGATTACAAAGTATCGACCATTGATGATTATTTTCTATAACTATTGAACACCAATTATCGTCACCGCTACATTGATATGTATTATGGGGGCAATAATCAACATCTTGGTTACCCATACGTGTAGTTAATTTCCCTTCATTTAAGTAATACATTAATTGAGGACCAGCAAATTGCAGTGTACTTTCAAACATCGATTGGTCTATATATTGTCCCTTACCAGTACGATTTCTATAATCTAGAGCAGCCATAACAGCAATAATAAAGTAATTCCATGAAACAAAATCAGCATAAGCAGAATAGGGTCCAACAGGATCTTTATCTGGCCAACCAGTATTTTCATACCATCCTGATAGAGCAGCAGCCAATTGACCTGTACCTCTCAAATCAGCATATGGGCCAGTATTGCCCATTAGACATGCACTTAACATTATTAATTCAGGTTTTATTGCAGCTAAGTCGTCATATGTCATACCCCACATTGGTAACACTCTTGGAGTAAATGCAGTAACTATTATGTCTGCCCATGGTACTAAATGATTTTTAACAAAATCAACACTTTCAGGATTCCTCATATTAATCGGAAGTGAGAGTTTTCCAGCATTATACATAGCAAAATAACCACTACGATTTGGGCTAGGATCTTCACCCTTGTAAGGGGTAGCTGATCGTAAGGTATCTGAACGACTGGAAGATTCAATCTTTATTACTTCTGCTCCACAATCTGACAAAATACGAGTAGAAGCAGGCCCCATGACTATAGTTGTAAAATCCAATATTTTAATACCTTCAAGTGGTTTATTCTTTACCATTTCTACCTATAATTCTGATTTTATCTCTTGATTGTGTTCACCTAGTAAAGGAGCGCTACGATAATAATGCATTTCGAATTCTGATGATAAAAATGGCGCTCCGGGATACTTAAGTGTTTTATTTAAATTCGCATTAAAATTACTGTGCCAAAATTCTCTGGAATCTAATTGAGGATTTTCTACGACGTCTCCCAAATGATTTACAGGAGCCATAGTGTATCTCTCTTTAACAGCAGCTTCAAGTAATTCAGATTTTGTTTTGGTTTTTAAAAATTCCCCAATTGCACCAAACACTTTCTCTCTATCTTTTTCAGGCGTATTCAAAGCATCAAAAGTCGACCAGTCAAAATCTTTGAGATAATCGGGGACCTCTCCTTCTTTTTCCATCCATCCGATTACACCTTGTTGTACACTTTCTCCCAAACGACCACCAAAACTCATGAATACAACGTATCCATCCTTACACGGATAAAGAGTTCGAGTCTTTGTAGTGCCAAATTGGCGCCATCCTCCTTGACGTTTCAAAATAACATCCTCATATTCATACCATTGATATGTATGTGTCAAAAACCAAGGGCCAGTATGCTGCACAGATTGATCTATAAAATCTCCCAATTGATTTTGATTTCTTTTATATAAGGAAATTAGTGCTGCTGAAGCCGCCGAAGCTGATGCATGATAATATGATTGAGGAGTTATACTAATTCGTACAGGTGCTCTTTCAGGGTCTCCACACATCCACATATATCCACCTAAAGACCATACAACTAAATCGGGACCCAAATAATTCATATACGGACCATCTTGACCAAAAGGAGTAATTGAAGTCATGATCAATTTAGGATTTATTTTAATTAAATCTTGATAACTTAATCCTTTTGATTTCAAATATCCTGGTTCAAATGAATCAAATAAAAAATCCGTACCGATAATTAATTTTTTGAATAATTCTATATCTTGATGATTTTCTAAATCTAGAGTTATTCCACGTTTGTTAGCATTTAAGTAATGCCATTCATAACTGCTATCAATATGCGGTTTGTCATCGATAAAAGGACCTCTAAATCGGCTTATATCCCCATTTGGGGATTCTATTTTTATAACATCAGCACCTAAGTCAGCAAAAATTTTACCAGATAAACTACAGGCACCTTGCGTAATATCTAATACTTTATATGGAGATAGCATACTTGCGTTTTGATAAGTCATGAGATTTCAAATTAAAATTTAAAAATAACAGTTACACACCTGATTAATATAAAAAAAACATCGTTGAAATACTACTATTTCAACGATGTTATTAAGCTTTAGTGCTAAAAATCTAGAAAATATTAATTTTCGGCTTCAAATTTCACAGTGGGTAACCATTCTAACCATTTTGGCATATACCAGTTGTATTCACCTAACAATTTCATACTTGCTGGAACTAGGATGATTCGAATAATAGTTGAGTCTAGTAATATCGCAACAAGTAATCCAAAACCAATTTGTTGCATCATTAACATTTCGCCTAATGCAAATCCTCCAAAAACAGCAACCATTATAAGTCCTGCACCAGTAATGATAGTAGCAGTAGAGCTTAACCCATACGAAACAGCAAGAGTGTTATCTTTTGTCTTATTGTAGAATTCTTTAACTCTACTAAGTAAAAAAACATGATAATCCATAGATAATCCAAAAACCACACAGAATAAAAATAATGGGATCCATGCTTCAATAATATCTGTTTGTTGGAAACCAAGTAAATCGCTACCATATCCTTTTTGAAATACTAATACTAATAATCCATATGCAACACCAACAGAAAGTAAGTTCATCAGAACCGCTTTAATTGGAATCACTATTGATCTAAACGTCATCGTTAATAATATAAAACTTAAAGTTAAAACTAATGCAAAAACATATGGAGTAAACTGATCAACCATTTGATAAAAATCAGCATAAAAAGCGTGTTCTCCACTTACATAAATAGAAGCGTCCATTTCAGAAAAAGCATTAGGAACAATAGAATCACGTAATCTTATGACAGTATTTTCGGATTGACTACTACCAACTACAGATGCAGTGGCAATTCTAATTAAAGCTACATCATTAGTTTCATTAATTTGTGGTGTTCCAAGAATTCCTATTAAATCTGGGTCATTCTGTACAAGTTGATCTAATTTAATTACTGATTCATCTAATAATTCCTGTGTAAATGAACCAGAAACAACTAAATCTTGTGTGGATATAGAACCATAAGAAAAATCTTCAGTTAAAATATTATAAGCTTTTACAATATCCATATCTTCTGGCATTGTTTCTATACCATTAGCACCAGTAACTAGCGATGTTGTTTGCATTGAAATTGGAACCAATACTAATAACACAACAATCAAACTAATTATTGGGAATTTCATAACAAAACCTGCAAACCGTACCCATAGGTTTGCAGAGCTAGTAATATCATCGCTTTGTGACGCTTTACTATTCAAAAAAGGCACTTTTAGTGAGTTTAGTTTATCCCCAAGCAAACCAATTATTGACGGCAAAAGCGTAAGACTAATCATAATAGAAACTACAACTACAATTAGAGCTCCTATGCCTAAACTCACAAAAACTAAAGTAGGTACAATTACAATACCTAATAAGGCTAGCATGACAGTTATTCCACTAATAACTACTGAACGTGTAGCTGTAGCTGCTGTTCTTCTAACTGCTTCATATTTATCAAAATCTTGATTTCTTTCCTCACGATATCTTGAGATAATAAACAAGGTATAATCTATACCAACTGCAAGTCCAATCATCGTAACCATATTAGTTATAAAAAATGACAACTGATATATGTTCCCGATAATAGCGACTAACCCTGTAGCTATAACTATACCTAAAAGAGCTAATATAACTGGGAGAACACCTGCAACTACACCTCCAAATACCAAAATTAGAATTACTAATGCGACTGAACCACCAATGGATTCACCTCTTATTAAGTCTTCTTCGGAAAGTTCATTAGAGGCAGAAGCAATGGAAGCTTCGCCTAAAATTAGTACTTGAAAGTTTAACTCTTCGTTGTATTTATTAACAATTTCAATAACTTTGGGAATATTTTTTATTCCAGCATCTACATTTATTGCCATAGTTAGTCCGATCAATGTAGCATTTTGATCTATTGAAACTGATTGGGGGTCCTTTGTTTGATAATAGCTGTAACTATTCTTTACTGTATCACTGCCTAAATCGTTTAAATCTGTTTGTATGGATGTAACAATTTTTTCAAATTCAGGACTATCGACCTTAAATGTATCAGATTTAATAACTATTAATTCACTAGCAAGCCTTGGCCCAGTTAAATCAATTAATGCCTCTTGGCCTTTTTCGGATTCCGGATTTGTAATAAAAGTAAATTCAGTTGTTAATCCATCTTCTAAAAATGCAATATTCAAATAGATAGATAAACTAAATATAAGTAACCAAGTAAAAATTACTTTGAGCGGGTTACGAGCACAATAAACAGCAAGATTTTCCATTAATGTAAGGCCTCCGATAAATTTAATGAGTGAACAATTTGTATTATATACCATACATTATACCAATATATTAACAAAATATGTTGGCTATTTATAACAGTTGCCTGAATTGCGTGTATTCTAAATCCTATTTTATATGCTAGCAAACATGCATTTAAAGTTATATAATCCCGTATGTGAATGCAACCTTGAAGAAATGGGGATGATATGAGAGCTGCTCAATTGACAAGTCCAAAAACTTTAGAATTAACTGAAATAGAGGTTCCTACTCCAAACGAAGAGGAAATATTGGTTAAGTTAGAAACTATTTCAGTATGCGGAAGTGACTTAAGAAAATTTGATGCGGTACTACCTGAAGAACAGTATCCATTAGAAATTGGAAAACCAAACCATGAATGTATTGGAATAGTTGTTGAAAGCAAATCAAACCTTTACAAAGAAGGAGATAGGGTGATTGTTCTTGCCTCAAAATCTGATGGTCTCAAAGAATATATGACTGAACATGAGACTAATGCAGTTCTTGTGCCAAATTATGGAGATCCAGCAGTATGGTTGATGTGTCAACCAATGGGTACAGTTTTGTTTTCATGCCAAGAAACCGGATCGTTTTTAGGTAAAAACGTAGCTGTGCTTGGTCAAGGTCCAATCGGTTTGAATTTTACTAGTTTAGTAGCTTCTGGTGGCGCAAAAAATGTTATTACTACGGACTTACTTGATAATAGACTAGAAGTTTCAAAAAATATTGGCGCAACCCATACTATAAATCCTAGTAAATCAAACGCTCTTGAAATAATAGAAGAAATAACTAATGGGGAATTAGTAGATATTGTTATTGAAGCTGCAGGTGAAGAATCTACTCTTAACCAATGTTTTGAATTTGTCAAAAGACAAGGATT
>MDSW01045706.1_pt1 | contig 11077 bp, 4 predicted proteins | sample 811171 | NCBI WGS metagenome assembly MDSW01 (sample SAMN05326641, study PRJNA326480) | marine metagenome | isolation source: seawater | place: Atlantic Ocean: North West | collected 2012 | reverse complement strand
GCGCGGCGCGCGCTCGAGTCGTCGGAGTTCTCCGCCGCCGCCGAGTACGCCGCGTCGGGCGTCGCCAACGTCGCGGCGGCGGCGGCGGCGGCGGTGCCGCGCATGGCCGGCAGCGGCGCCGAGCTCGCGGGGCTCGCGTCCCCGCCGCACGTCAAGGGCGGCGCCGCCATCCCGGGGCGCCTCTCGAGCATCTTCCGCCGCGGCGCCAAGGGCGCGGGCGAGGAGGCGGACGTCAAGGGCGGCGCGATGAAGGAGCCCGTCGCCAAGGACGACGTCCTGGAGGTGATGCGCCAGCTCGAGCAGCAAAACGACGGAGACTACGCGCAGGCGGAGCAGTTCCTGGCGGCGGCGAACGCCAAGGACGGGGTCGGGGTGAAGGGCGCGGCGGGGGACTCGCCCAGCCAGTACCTCATGGAGATTCGGTGAGGGAGGAGGACGGAGCGCGGGGGTGACCCGGGGGCCGGGGCCGCGCCGACGTTTCGGTCGTTTTGTCGTCGACGGCGAGGGGAACCCTCGAGGACGACGGATGTATAGGACGCCGCGAGGAGGGACGAAAGCGAGCCGTCGCCGCGAGTCGAGCGCGTCGGGGCGTTCGGGACGAGGCGCGTCGAACCCCGACGGTGGTACCAATCGAAAAAAAAGCTTACACGCCTCACAGACAAAGACAAAACCGCCCAAGAGCGCTCGTGAACGGCTCCTCATACCCCCCTCACCCCTCCCTTACCCCTGGGAGACGCGAACGCGCAATCTATAAAGGTTGGACGCGGCGCCGCCGCGTCACTCCTTGAGCGCCTCTCTCTCTCTCAGCGCTTTCTGGAACTCCCCTCCCCCGTGCGCGCTGGTCTCCCTGCTGCTGCACCCGACGCCGAGAAGCATCCCTTTGCTGCTGATGCGCTTAATGCCGTGCGTGGACCCTCCCGGGCTCGCCACGGAGGTGAGCTCGTCGACGAAGTTGCCGAAACTCGCGTTGCGTTTGATGAGGGGCTTCTCCAGCGCGTGGTACGATCGCGGATCCGAGACGCCGGCGGATTCGCTCGCCGTCATCGCCGAGGCGGTTCGTAACGCGTCTACGTACTCCTCCCAGACCGTTCGGAGGTCGTCCAGGCTGAGACACTCGCCGCTCGGGTCGTCCTCGAACATCCGCGACAGCGTCTGGTGGTGCGCGCGAACCGTCTCGAACCCTCTCTGCTTCCGCTCCGCCTCCGAGTCCGCGGAGTATTTCTGCCTGCGTGGGAACCGACCCGAGACGCGCGCGAGGGAGGAGGCGCGGGCGCGAGGCGTGAGCTCGCGGAACGGGGCGGCGGGAGAGGGGGGTCGAGCGGGGCGTGCGGGGTGGGGCGGAATCGACGGGGACGCACCACATGCGAGCGAGCGCCTGACGTTCGGTCGAGGAGCCCGCGTACAGGTGCGCGACGAGGTCGATCACCGCGAGCTCGGCGTTGGTGTCCATGTCGTTCGCGAAGAATATCCCGCCTCGCCGACGGGGGGGATGACGGAGAGCGGCCTATCGAGGCGACGGGTCGGAACGGATCGGATCGCGCGAAGCGGCGGCCGCGAAGGGTCCGCGAGAGCGCGCGACGAGACGATGGTGTGCGCGAGGGCGTCTGGCGCCGGACCGACGCGCGCCGTGGAAACCTAGATTCGCGTTCCTAACGGTGAGCGCTGACGTGGAATCGATTCCAATCAAGATCAGCCCGCACGATGCTGGCATGTGAATCGTCGCGGCCGCGCACACTACGTACGTTGGTTCAAATTTCGGCGCGTCACGACTCCAGCGACGACCCCCGTCTGATGGTTTCGCGTCTCGTTCCCTGGATCGACGGCCCTCCCTCCCCGCGCGCCTTCGCCTCTTCGGTGACCAACGCCCCCCCCCGCCCCGAGAACGAAACGACCGTTCCGCTCACGCCTTGCGTCCCTCGAAGACACCTCGAATCGCGCCGTGGACGTTGCTCCCGCTCGGGTGCACCTTCACCCTGCGGTCCCCCCTCACCCGCACCCCCCCCGCCCAAATCTCGTACTCGAACCCGACGAGCGCGCACCGCGGCGACTTCACCACCTTCAGCACGCGCCGAGCCGAAAACACCCCCGCGGGCGCTGCGCCCTCGCGCGCATCGACGACGGCCGCCTCTCCTCCCGCGGCCGCCGCGGCGTCCGCATCGTCCGCTTCGCCGCGCGAAACCGCGGCGCCCTCCATGACGATGCGCGTGTTCACGCAGTGCGCCCACTTGGTGCCGAGCGCGGCGGTCATGGATCCCTCGCCCCCCGCGGCGCCTTCGACGACCGCGCCCGCCGCGCCTCCGAGCTCGCCCCCGACGCCTCCCTCCCCGCCCGTCGCGTGGCGAGTCCCCGCGCCCCCGAGCCTCGTGGTGACTTGGTTGGTCACGAACGCCGCCATGTGAAGCCTCTCGGCGTGCTGCTTCAGCACGCTGGCGATCTGGCCGAGGAGTTCCTGCCTCCGCGCGAGCTGCCCTCGCCCGAACTCGGCGCGCGCCAGAGCGGCCATGGAGTCCACGACGAGGAGCCTGACGCCGTGGTCGATCAGGGCTTCCTCGAGGCCGTTCAGGCGCTGCAGCATCTCGCTCAGGGTCGAGGGGGTCAGGACGAGGACTCTCGAGGTGAGCGCCTCGACGGCGGCTTCTCGCGCCGCCGCGTCGGCGACGCCCGCGCCGAAGGTTTCGGGGAACTTGGCGGCGGCGATCTCCGCGAGGCGAACGCCGCTGAACTTTTGCTCGGTGTCGACGTAGACGACGCCCGCGCCCAAACCGCCCGATTCCTTCGGCGCGGCGACGGCGGCGGCGAGGGTGAGGCACATCTGCGTCTTCCCCGCGCCCGCGGGGCCGACGAGCTCGCTGATGCTCCCCGTGGGCACCCCCCCGCCCAGCGCGTCGTCCAGCGCGGAGAGGTTCGCGCGCACGAACGCGGGGCCCGGGTGCGACGGGACCCCGGAGGCGGAGGAGGTGGAGGCGCCCGCGGCGCGCGACAGACCGCGCGGTTCGGGCGTCGCGGGGTGCGTCGCGGAGACGCGCGAGGCGAGCAGAGCGCGCGCGGTCGTGGGCTTGGGGCACACTTTCTTCGCCACCGATTTTACGACGCGCTCGGCGGTGGGGAGGGAGACGTCCAGGCGCTCGACGAGGTCCAGGGAGGAGACGGTGAGGACGTCCTCCGCGGTGCGGAAGTTCTGGCCCTCGAGCCGAGAGAGAACGTCCACGTCCAACCCCGCGACGCGCGCGAGCGAGCGGTGCTTCGCCGCCATGGCGAGCGAGCGCGCCCGAGCAGGCGGCAAGCGGCAAGCGGCGCGCGCAGATGTGACGACAATCCCGCGGGGCGCGCAGGGAAAATCATCGCGCGAAATCCATCAGGCGGGCGCGCGCGATGACTTGCGCGGCGCACTTGCGCGAGACGATGAAACCCAATTCGTCTCGACACACTGCCCAAAACGAGACTTTTTTCGTTTCATCCAACGGGCGGCTTCGCCACTGGACGGCTCGCGCCCTCTCGCGCCCTCCCGCGCTGTCTCGCGGGGACGGGCGAGGGGTTCGCGGCGGCGGCGCGCGGGCGAGGTACGCCGCCGGGTGGGTCGGGCGAGGCACCCCCGACGCCCCTCGCGACGCCCCTCGCGCCTCGATCGCGCGAGGGCCCGGCTCGGTCCCGGCTCGGTCCTTTGACCGTGCCTTTTCCTCGCGGCGCGTCGCGTCGCCATGTCCGGGTACGAGACGATTCAGCGCAGCGGGCGGCACGTCGACGTGGGCGGCCGCGTCGAGCACGACATCCTCGTCGACGCGGAGCACAAGCTCCTGTCGAGCCTCGCGAAGGCGCGCGTGTCGAACGCCGCGGAGACCCCGCTCGTGTTTCGCAAGACGACGCTGCGCTCGCGCGATGACCCGACGTTTCAGCGCGCCGCGTTCGGCGACGGCGCCGCGGAGGTTCGCGCGCTGGGCGACTCAGGGCCGGGCGGACGCGGCATCCTGCGCCGACTCGAGGGCGTCGCGATCATGAAGGGAAGCCGCGCGGAGCGGCACGAGGCCACCGTCGCGGCGTGGCGCGCCGAGCGCGACCACGTCGCGGAGGGCATCCTCAAAAACGCCGTCCAGCTGTGCGTCTCGGGATTCCGAGACAGGCTCGCCGCGAGCGACGCGCGCGTGGCGGAAGCCGCCGCGCCGTACGCGAACCTCCCCCCGCCTCCCCCCGCCCCGCCCGCGGAGGACGGCGAGGACGCCGACGCGGGCGACGCGCCCGGCGCCGGCGCCGCGGAGGAGGGCGCCGACGACGCGCCCCCGCCGGATCCGGATCCCTTCGACGACGCGGGGTTCGCCGCGTTTCTCTCCCTCGAGGAGTCGGACGTTCGCGCGGCGTGGTCCGCGATCTCCACCGAGCTCCCCGCGCGGCTCGACTACATCGACCGGCTCGAGCGCGACGTGAAGACCGCGTCGAGTGCGGCGAAGACGCAGCTCGAGACGTCCCTCTCGCACGCGGTGGACGCGCTCGTCGCGGTGGCGCACGCGACGCGCCCCGAGCTCGAACGCTTCGCCGCGGCTGAAACCGTCGCGCTGAACAAGGCGCGGCTCGAGGACGAGCGGCAGATGGCGGACCTGACGCGTAGGCTTCGAACCCGCGAGGTGGAGAAGGAGCGCGACGAGCTGGCGCGGTGGACCGCCGCGTTCGCGAGGTGGCGCGACGCGCGCGTCGAGCGCCACGTCCGCCGCTTCGTCGCGCTCGTCGAGTCGGAGGCGTTCTCCGACCCGCCCGAGCGCCGCGACGCGCTCGAGGCGCTCGCGAGGGACCAGCGCAGGGCGCTCGAGTCGCTCGAGGCGCACGTCGCGGGCGCGAGGAAGATGTTCGCGCTCGACGACCCGGACGGGGACGAGGTGGCGGTCTCGGGGTGCGCGATGAACGCGCTGAGCGTCGCCGCGGCGGAGAGGTGGCGCGAGAGCCTCGAGATTCGACACGACGCGTGGGACCGCGTCGTTCGCGACGCGTTGGATCGCATCGACGCCGACGCCGACGCGCTCGACCGAGCCTCGGACGAGACGCTCCGGGAGACGCGCGAGCGGGCGATGGCTGACGCGGGGCTCGAGGCGACCGCCGCGGCGACGACGGACGCGGCGCGAGAGCTCGCGCCGGACGCGAACCTCGCGCCGGACGACGCGGCTTCGGATTCGGCCGCGGCGGAGCGAACGCTCACGCCGGCGGAGGCTCTGGAGGCGACGATCGAGGCTCGGTGCGTCGCCGTCGCGGAGGCGCGGAAGAAGGCGTCGCGGGCGTTCCGGCGACGCGTTCGCGCGGGCGTCGACGCGCAGGCGAAACTGTGGCGAGCGACGGCGTCCCGCGCGGCGGACTTCTTCGCCTCCGTCGCTCGGCTCCTCGAGACGCACCGCGAGCTCGCGCGGCGCGCGCGCGAGGGCGTCGACGTCGAACTCGCGGCGCTCCGGGAGGCGCACGAGAAGAGAGACGGCGACGGCGAGCGCGGCGTCGACGACGCGCGGCGGGCCATCGCGAACGCGCCGGACGACGCCGCGCTCGACGACGCCGTCGCGCGCGCGAGAGACGCGCTCGACGCGGTCGAGGCGGAATACCGAGCGTACCACCGCGACGCCACGGAGATCGCCGAGTCCAACCCGGAGAGGCAGAGGGCGCACTTCGAAGCGTACGCGCGCAGACTGTGCCGGTGCCTGCGCGTGTTCCCGTACCCCGAGGAGCAGGCGGAGGGAGCGGCGGCGGCGGCGGCGGCGGAGGAGGAGAAGCCGACGGAGGAGGGAGGCGAGGACCCCGGGGAGGACGCGGCGAACGACGCGGGCGCGGGGGAGGCGGCGGCGGCGGAAGAGGCGGCGGCGGCGGCGGCGGCGGATGAGACGGCGGAGACGGCGGAAGGCGCCGGTGACGCCGGTGACGCCGCCGAACCCGCGGAAGACGGCGCGGGAGACGCGGGGCCCGCGGATTCCGGCGACGCGTCGTGGCCGGGCCTGGAGGAGTGGAATCGAGAAGAGACGCTCGAGGCGTGGCCTCCCGCGTCGGACGACTCGTCGGACGGGGAGGCGGGCGCGGCGGCGGAGGCGGGCGAGGGCGCCGCGGACGCCGGTGACCCGGACGCGCCCGCGGCGAATGAGGCGAAGCCGCGGAAGACGTGGGCGCGCGTCGTGACGTCCGGCGGCGCCGCCTTCGCTGTGTTCGACGACCTGTGCGCGGCGGTGATGACGCCGCCGCCCGCGCCGGAGGGGGAGGATTCCGGCGACGGCGGCGGCGGCGACGGCGAGACCGCCGCCGCGGCCGAGGGCGAACCGCGAGCGGACGGAGACGAGAACGCGGGCGACGATTCGGACGGCGACGACTCGGACGACGCTTCGGCGGCGCGTCCGATTCCGTTCCTCGACATGGCGCTCGCGCTCGCGCCTTCGTCCGCGGATTCGGCGCTCCGCGCGGCGCGGGCGGCGTTGCTCGAGGACATGGAGACGCACCGCGCGTGGTCCTCGCGCCGCGCGGCGGAGCACGCGGACGGCGACGCGGACGACGTCCGGGACGAGCTCGAGGCGCGGCTTCGCGCGCATAGGCCGCGGCTGGGTGTGCTGGAGGAGGCGGACGCGCGCGCTCGGCGCTCGAGGCTGGATGAGCAGGCGCGGCGGTTCGAGCGTTTTTTCCGAGCCGCGGCGGCGGCTGCGAGGCACGGGGACGAGCGCGTCGCGAAGCTCACGGGCGAGGCGGAGGCGGCGGCGGAGGCGCGCGTCGCGAAAATCGCCGAGCTCGAGGCGTCCCTGAAGGACGTGGCGAGCGTCAAGGGGGTCGAGATCCGCGGCCGGGACGTCGAGCGCGCTGTCGCGAGCGCGGCGGCGGCGACGGAGGCGGCGCTCGCGAAGCTTCGCGCGCGCGTCGACGAAAACGCAGAAGCCGTCTCCGAGAAGCTCCGGGCGTACCGCGAGGAGACGTTCGAGGGCGACGAGACGTACGCGGAGGCATCCGTCGCCGCGTACGCGAAGCGAATGGAGACGCTCGAGGCGGCCGCCGCGCGGAGCAGAGAGGCGCACCTCGAGGCGATCGACGACGTGAAAACGCGCGTCGCCGAAAAGACGGAGGCCGCGCGCGCGTCGTTCGACGCCGCCGTCCCCGCGCACGCGGAGGACCTGCGCGTCAAGGACGCCGTCGCGAGGCTGTGCGAGAAGGCGCGGAGGGATCTCAGGGACCTCCTCGCGAGATCCGACGCGGACGCCGCCGCGCTCGAGCGCGAGATGCGCGAGATCGAACGCGTCGGGGAGAAGAACGCGCCGAGGCTCGCGGGTCCCGCGTCTTCTTCTTCTCTCGCCGTCGGAACGCTCGGCGCGCTCGACCGCGCGAGGCGCCTGTTGCTCGCGCGGTGCGCGTTTCTGGGTCTCGTCGCGGAGTCGTCCACGTTCGCGCACGAGGAGGCCATGGCGCCGTACATCGCGCTGGAGGCATCGCGCGAGGTGACGCCCCCGAGCGAGGAGGAGGTTCGGGCGAAGGAGGAGGCGGCGAAGGCGGCGGAGGCGGTGCGCGCGGCGAGCGCGACGCTCGAGCGGCGCGTCACGGACGACGCGCCGGAGGGCGAGCCCAACCCGACGATGCTCTCGCGCGTGGAAGCGCTCGGGGAGCGGCTGGAGGAGGCGGTCAAGGAGGTCGCCGAGGCGTACTACGCCGCCCTCGACCCCGAGCGCGCGATCACTCGCCCGGACGATATCCCGCCGAGTTTGGACGAGATGGCGGCGAAGGCGCGCGCGTTCGGCGAAGGCCTCCTCGAGGAGGCGCGCGCGCATCTCGAAGCCGCCGCGTCCGCCGCGCGCGTCACCGTCGTCGGCCTCGGCGACGCCGTCGCGAACGCGGCGGAGGCGTCCGCGGAGGATTTCCTCGAGCGCGGCGTCGAGCGGCTGCACGTCGCGTTCCACCGCGCGACGGCGGCGTTCGCGCCGGAGGCGAAGGCGCTCGCGGGCCGCCGCGCGTCGCACAAAAAGGCGATGGGCCCGGGCCTCGCGCGGGCCTCGCGCCGCGCCGAGCTCGACGCGCTCGCCGAGGACGAGAAGGCGCGTTCGCGCGCGGCGGTGGAAGCGCTCGAGAAGGAGGCGGCGACGGTCGCGGCGGCGGTCGCGGAGGAGGCGAGGGCGTGGGAGGGCGAGCTCGCGCGCTGCGCGCGGCTGTTCGCGACGCTGGCGAGCGATCTCGTCACCCCGCGGGACCTCGTCGCGGACGGCCCCGGCGCCGCCGCCGTCGCCGCGCTCCCGCGGAAAAATCTCAAGCAGCTCCGCCGCGTCCGACACGAGGCGGAGGGCGGCGGAGGCGAACCGCCCGAGCGCCGCGACGTCCAGACCGGCGCGAGGCCGCACAAGGAGCGCGCGTGGGCGCCCCTCGACGTCGACCGCGTCGCGCCGGCGGCGTGCGGCTACGTCCCGCTCGACGTTTCCGCGGTCCCCCCGGATCCCCCGGAGAAGGACCGAAGCGCCGAAGCGGAAGACGCCGAGGGGGCGGAAGGCGCCGAGGGCGCCGAGGGCGCCGAGGGTGCCGAGGGCGCCGAGGGTGCCGATAGCGGCGACGCGGCCGCGGACGCGGAGGGTGCCGAGGAGGACGACCGCGTGTGGCGGAACCCGATCGACCCCAGGGAGACGACGTGGGGATTGGACGTTCCGCCGTGTCACGCGACGTTTCACGCGCGCGACCGCGCGTGGGACGCGTTCGTCAAGGCGACGGAGGAGACGTTCAGGGCGCACGCGGAGGGGATGGAACGGCGGCTGAGGGAGGAGGCGGCGTTCAAGAAGACGTGGCTCGGGCTCGTCGCGAGGGCGAGGGGGGGGGGAGCGAGCGCGGAGGAGTAGGGAGAGGGGGGCGGAGTCGGAGGGGTCGGGAAAAAAAGAAACGCGCGACTGACAAATTTTATCTGGATTCGCGCGCGCGCGTCGTCATCAGCAGCAGCTCGTCATTGTCCGCCGGATGACGATCATACGTGACACGTCGAGCGACGCGTTCCCCGATCTTTCGCGGTGCCTCCGCCATCTCGCCTCGCGCTCGTGCCTCGTCGACGATGTCCTCGGCGGGCTTCGCGCGGGCGACGGCCCCACCCGCGCGCCTTCCCCCCGCGCGTCTCCGCCTTCGTCGCTCGAGCGAGGTCCGACCCCCGCTTTCGCGCGCGGCGGTGGCGCCGAGCACGGCGCCCTCGACGCTCGGCCTCGAGTCCGTGAAGAACACGCGCGACCTCGCGGACGCGTTCGACGGCGTCGCCCCCGGTCGCGTCTTCCGCACGGCGACGCCCGGCGGCGCGAGCGCCGCGGACGCGGTCGCGATCCTCGACGACCTCGGCGTCACCGCGCTCCTCGACCTCAGGAGCGAGGACGAGTTCGAGCCCGACCTCGGCCCGGTGCAGTCCTCGTTCGAGCTCCTCCGTTTCGATCGCGACGACGCGCAGCTCCGCCGCGCGTGGGCGTCGCGCGCCGAGACCGCCTTCGCGGAGCGACGCCGCGTGCGCTTCCACGCGCCCCTCCTCGACTACGACCGGTACTACGCGCACATATACGAGAACATGAGCGCGTGGGAGAAGGCCCAGGCGGTGGTGTACACCGCTCAGGCGAAGCTCGTGGACGACGCGAATCAGCGCCGGCTCTTCGTCGGGAAGGTCAACGCCGGCGGCCTCCCGCTCCTCAACGAGGTGATGCTCGCGAGCTCGGGCGAAGAAATCCGAGCCGCCCTCGAGGTCGTGGCGTGCGCGGGGGGCCGAGGGGCCGCCGAGGCCGCCGGCGATCGCGGCGGCGGCGCCCTCGCGTTCTACTGCAAAGCCGGGAAGGATCGAACCGGCGTCGTCGCCGCCCTGGCGCTCAAGTGCTGCGGCGCGAGCGACGCGGAGGTGGTGGCGGATTACCGCAGGAGCGACGCCGCGGGGACGGCGGCGGCGCTGGGAGGGGGGAGGATAGAGAGGGGGCTCAGCATCGACTACTCGCGGTTCCGAGGCGCGCCGCGGGAGGTGATGGAGGGGGTGCTGGAGAGGATCAGGCGCGAACACGGGTCGGTCGAGAAGTATCTCGATCGGATCGGGTTCGACGCCGTCGCGAGGGCGCGCCTGGCGCGAGCGCTGTGCGACTGATGATGATGATGAAATTTTGCGTTGATATTCCAAAACACCGAAGAACGACGAGGTGTTTTTCTCGTTCCAGGTCGTCGCTCCCTTTCGGTCGTCCCGTAGACGCCGCCCCGCGGGGGTTCGGATCGGCCCTCGCTCCGCACTCCTCGGCCGTTCCGAGACGCGCGACCTTTCGCGGCGTTTCCAGCGGCGATGACTCGGACGGGACCGCGTCGTTGTTTTTCGTCGTTTTCTTCCCCGCCGCGCGTGCCCCATGGGCTCGCGCCGCGCGCGCCCTTCGGGCGCAGACGCGCGCGCGCCCCCTCCCCCCCGCCTCTTCGCCTCCTCCTCGACCGCCATGTCCGCCCTCGCGCCTTTCTTCGCGCGGAGGCTTCTGCAGATCCCCGAGATTCCCGGGGACGTCGTGGACGCCCCCCAGGACGCGCTCCCCGGGAACGCGGCGGCTGCGGGCCTCGCGGTGGAGGACACCCTCGACAGCGGCGACGCGGCGTGGATGATGACCAGCACCGCGCTGGTCGTGATGATGTCCATCCCCGGCCTCGCGCTCTTCTACGGCGGCCTGGTCCGCCCGAAGAACGTCCTGAGCGCGTTCGCGAACGTCCTGACGTGCGTCGCCGTCGTCACCCTCGTCTGGGTCTTCTACGGATACAGCATCGCCTTCAGCGCCGAGAACATGGCCGCGGGCGAGTACTCCGTCAACAGCTTCTTCGGCACGCTGCGCCACGGCGGCTTGCGCGACGTCGGCCTGTTCGCGTCCACGGGCTCGTACCCCGCCACGGTCTTCGTCACCTTCCACCTCACCTTCGCCGCCATCACGACCGCCCTCGTCACCGGCGCCTTCGCCGAGCGCATGAAACCCACGGGGTGCCTGTGGTTCGCCGTCGGGTGGTCGACGCTCGTGTACTGCCCCCTCGCGCACCAAGTGTGGGGCGGCGACGGCGCGTTCGTGCACTCCTTCGGCGCCGTCGACTTCGCCGGAGGCCTCGTCGTCCACGTCAGCAGCGGCGTCGC
>MDSW01002401.1_pt1 | contig 11078 bp, 3 predicted proteins | sample 811171 | NCBI WGS metagenome assembly MDSW01 (sample SAMN05326641, study PRJNA326480) | marine metagenome | isolation source: seawater | place: Atlantic Ocean: North West | collected 2012 | reverse complement strand
GAGCCCGCGCGCGACGCGCGGCGACTCGGGGGCGCCGGCCCGCGCGAGCGCCGCGAACGCCGACGCCGCCTCGCCGAACGAACCGAGCGCCGAGAGCGCCTCCGCGGCGACGAGCCTCGCGCGGCGCTCCGCCATCGGCGCGCGGGGAAGGGACGGCGGAGGCGATGATCCCGACGACGTCCCGTCCGACGACGTCCCGTTCCCGACGACGTGTCCCGTTCGCTCCGCCCCGCGCACCTCCGCCCCGTCCTCCGCGTCGCGCAGTTCGCGAAGCGACGCGAGGCACCGCCGCGCGGCGTCCAGCGCTTCCGCCGGTTCGCCCGCGCACAGCGCCGCCTCCGCCTCCGCGCCCCACCCGAGGACGCGCGCGCCCGGGGCGAGCCTCGGCGCCTTCGCCGCCTCCGCCGCCTCCGCCGCCGTCGCCGCCGCGGCGACGGCGGCGTCCGCGTCGTGGCCGAGCGCAGCCCTGAGCGCGGCGCGGACGGGCGCGGGGAGCACCGACGCGCCCTCGACGGAACCCGGGACGTTGGCGACGCGGCCGCTCCGCCCGGCGAACGAAGGCGCGGCGGCGTCGGACGCGCGCGTCCACGCCGCCGCCACCGCGCCCGCGGGGTCGCGCGGGTCGAACCCTTCGAGGGCGCCGCCTTCGGACGGTGACGCGGCGCGAAGGATCGCGGCGACTCTGGCGGCGAGCGCGGCGGATTCCTCCGCGAACGCCGCCTCCGCCTCCCACCCCTCCTCCTCGACGTCCCACCCCGCGTCGAGCGCCGCCGCCGCCTCGAGTGCGGCGTCCCTCGCGGCGCGGCGCGCGGCGAGGGACGAGGGACGCTCGACCGAAGCCGAAGCCGAAGCGTCTCTTGAAGCGTCTCTCTCGCGTTCGGAAGCGTCGTCGGTCCCCGCGGAAGCGTCGTCGGTCCCTTCGGAAGCTTCGACGCCGGCGAGAAGCGCCTCCGCCTCCGCAAGCGTCTCCACCGCCGCCGACCCCGCGGCGTCCGACCCGCGCGCCGCCGAGAGGCGCGCCGAAGCCCGGCGCAGCAGAAGCAGAGCGCCCCGCGTCGCCAGATCGACGACGTCGACGGGGTCGCCGCTCCGATCGCTCGCCGACGCGAGTCCCCGCGCCGAGGGGAGCGCCGAGAGCGCCCGGAGGCACGCCTCGAGGGGTTCGTTCGGCGATGCGTCCACGCGTCGCGCCGCGCGCGCCGCCGCCGCGCGGAGATCGCTCGCCGACGCGAGGCCCTTCGCCGCGCGAAGCGCCGCCTTCGCCGCGTCGCGCTCGCGACGGAGCGCGGCCTCCTCCGCCAGCATCGCGAACCGCGCCGCGTCGATCGTCGCCGCGCGAAACCGCGTTCCCGGGAACGCGGAGACGTGGGGGGCGTCCGCGTTCGCTTCCGCGTTCGCGTCCGCGTTCGCGTCCGCGCGCGCCGCGTCTTCGGCGACGGCTCGCGTCGCGTCGCGCGCCTCCGCCCACCGCTCCAGCGCCTCGAGCGCCTTCGCGCGGCGCTCTCGCCACCCGACGCGCGCCTCCGGCGTGACCTGCTTCCCGTCCTCGGGGAGGCCGAGGAGCGCCGCCAGGGCGTCCGCGGCGAGCGCCTGGTCACCGAGCGTCTCCGCGGCCTCGAGGACGCCGAGGCGCGCGTGCGGGGAGTCGGCGCGAATCGTGATCGCCGCGCGGAACGAATCCGCCGCGCCCTCGGCGTCGCCCGTCGCGAGCGCCGCCTTCCCGTCGAAGACCCACGCGTCGTGCGAGCCGTCGTCGAGGGCGAGCGCCTCGCGGCAAGACGCGCGCGCGGCGTGCGCGTCGCCGGCGCCGAGCGCGGTCTTCGCGGCGACCAGCTTCGCGCGCACGGCCTTCAGCTTCGCCTTCGCCGCCGCGGAGGCATCCGCGGACGACGACATGGCGGACCCGTCGCCGATCGATCGACGACCGACGCGAGGGGAGTCCACGAAAGGGACGCACGCGCGGCCGACGCGGATCTGGGGTTCGAGATCCGGCGGACGAGGAACGGATGACTACTCACTCGTGCGCTCGGTGCGCTCACTTGCCGCCGCCGACCCAGAAGGTGTGCGCGGCGAAGACGAGACACGAGGCGGAGACCCAGGGGGAGAGGCGCTCGCCGATGCGCGCGGCTTTCCATAAGAGCCCTCGAAGGCCGGTGCGGTAGGGATCCATGAGCTGAGGCGCCTTCATCTTGACGTACGTGCACGTGCAGATGAAAAGGAGGAGCGTGATGAGGAAGGACTGAGCGGGAGGGGGGGAAGGGACGGGAGGTGAGGGGACGCGACGACGGGGGAGATCCGAGGAAACGCGAGGGAGGACGGGCGTGGGCACCCCGACGCGGCGCGAGCGGGGGTTCGCGCGGCGCCGGCGCCGAGCGTCGCGGGGCGCACCTTGAAGTCGAAGAGCGCCGACATCGCGCGCCGAGCTCCGGCCGGGTCGTCGGGGTCGGGCCGCCGAGCGGGCGACGGTGCGCGAGCGTCTGACGAGACGCGACGAGAGACGACGACCCGCGGTGCGCAGAAGCATCAACTGCAGTACTATGAATATACTGCACGAGGGTTTCGCAGTGGCAAGCAGGGACGAGGAGGGTCGAGGAGGAACACGTTCGATTTCTTTTCGTTTTTTCTGTGACTGTTTGCTCATGAGGAAATTTTTTCCTGTTTTCGAGCGGAACGACTCGATATTTTCGCCTCCCCCGCACGCGCGGCACACGCGACCGCGCGGCCGTCTGGACGGTCACGCTCGCTTCGACCGAGCGCGCGCTTCGCGCGACACCTCGATCGAATCGAGTCCGCGCGGTCCTCGCGCCTGTCAGTCCTGCGTTTGGCGTCTGAGCGCGTCGGAATCGTCGCGCCATGGTGGTCATCCAGCAGGAAGAGACGCGCGGGCGGGTGAGCCACAGCGACCGGCGGAAACGCGCGGCTGCGAAGAAGCGCATGAAGAGCGGGAAGAAGGGCGGGTGGCAGACCCTGAGCAAAGACGACAGGGAGTTCCTCGCGGCGGTCTTCAAGGAGTACGACGTGGACGGGACCGGAACCATGGTGCGCGCGCGCGAGCCCACCCCGCTCGGCAAAATCGCCCGATTCGCGACGCGCGTCAACTGGCTCACCTCCCCCCCCCCTTCGTTCGTTCTTTCCCTCCCCCCCCCGGGCGACGTCGACCAGGGCGCGGCGCAGGTCACCCCGCTTCTTCAGAAGCTGGCCGGGGGCGAGATGCCGACAGAGGAGGAGGTGAAGGAGGTGCTGGACCGGGCGGACAACGACAAGAGCGGCGCGGTGAGCATCGACGAGCTCAAGGACGTCATTCGCATCTGGTACACCATGTGCAAGGCCAAGCCCAGAAAAGGCGGCGTCTTCGCCTCGTGCTGCGTGATGTGAGCCCGAGCGCGGGACGTGCGCCGTTTTACGGCGCGAGTACGGCGCGCTATCTATGATACGACCTACTTTTAATAGTACGCGTTCGTCACGGTGCTCTGAAGCGCTCCGTCGTTCTCTCCGAGGACCCCCCGCTTCCCCGCCGCGACCCCCCCCTCGATCCTCCCCCGTCCTCGGGGCTCGAGCGTTCCGTTTCTTTCTTGGCGCGCTTGGGCGGATCTTCGCGTTCGGTTCTGTCGTCCGCCCTGAACGGGTCGCGGCCGCACAGACCGAGCTTTCGCAACGTCTCCACGAGCGCCTCCTTCCTCACCGGTTTCGCGAGGAACTCGGTGATCCCCTTGGCGCGGAAATCGTCGCGGTCCGCGGCGAGGACGTTTGCGGTGACGCCGACGATGGGCGAGACGATTCCCATCTTCCGCAGCCGCTCCGTCGCCTCGTGGCCGTCCATCACGGGCATCTCCTTATCCATGAGAACGACCGCGAACGGTTCGCTCGCGGAGACTCCCTCCTCGAGCGCCGCGAGCTCGCACGCGCGAATCGCCTCCGCGCCGTTCCGCGCCTCCGTCGTCTCGAAATCCAGGCGCCGCAGGAGCTTGCTCAGCATCAACCTCGTCGGGGCGCTGTCCTCCACGACGAGCGCCGTCGGCCGCCCTCCTCCCGACGCGGCGCCCGCGCAGTGAACGTCCTCCCTCGCCGCGGTCGTCGTCGCGGCGTTCCCATCGGAAGTCCCCCTCGCGCCGCGGTCGTCGTCGTAGCGTTCCCATCGGAAGTTCCCCTCGCGGTGCGCCGAGGGAATGAACGCATCCGCGCCCGAGCGAGACGCGCTCGTCAGCGTCAGTTTGCGGCGCGAGGTTCGGTCGCGCGCCTCCTCGAGCGCCCGAGCCTCCAGCTTCAGGCGTTCCCTGGTCGACTCCCTGCGCAAGCGGAGCGCGGGCTCGGACGCGACGAACGGAGCGGTGAAGGCGGACGGCGACGCCCGCCCCCCGCGCGCCCCGCCCGGGGACTCCCCGGCGGTCTCCGCGGGCGCGCGCGCCGTCCCGGCGGCGGCGGCGGCGGCGGCGGCGAGCATCTCCGAGCCTCTCGCCCGCAGCGACGGCGCGCGCGGGAGCGTTTGCTTGTCGCGGGACCCCGGCCTGGAGAGCCCCGCGTTCGGTCTCGGGGTCGCCACGTACGGGTTGTTCCACGGCCCCGCCGCGGCCGCGAGGGTCGCCGCGCCGCGCGCCTGTCTCTCCGTCGTCGCCCCGTCCATCGGCCGCGTCGCGGCGGGGACTCGGACAATCAAAATCGTCGCCTCGTCGCGGCGCCCGGAGGCGCGCACGATCATCTCCCCGCCGTGCATCTCCGCGAGCATGCGCGCGACGTGTAGATCCAGCGCCGCCGCCGCGGGAAACCGCGCGCCCTCCGCGCCCGGCGCGCGACGCAGAGGCTCGAGGAGCATGCGGACGAGCTCGTCGGCGGTGGAGGACGGCGCGTCGGGCGCCGCGCCGGGGCCCAGGCCCCCCTCTCGAGCCGTCTCCGCCTCTCGAGCCGTCTCCGCCTCGCGCGTCTCTTCCCGCCCGTCCTCCCCGCGATCCGCGCGGCCCTCGCACGGGACGGATCGCATCCACGATTCGAACGACGCCGCCGCCTTGGCGCGGTCTTCGCTGACGCGCGATTTCCGCGGCTCGCGCGGCGGCGAGCACGCGATCGCAATCTCCGCGACGACGCGATCGGCGCTTCCGTCGGAGGAGGACCCGGGGTCCTCCTCCTCGCTCGGGTCTTCCTTCGGGTTCGCGATGACCGCGCGCCGCACGGACGCCTCCACGACGCCCCCTGGCGGGGTGATTCCAGACGCGCACGCCAGCGTGGCGTCGATGGCGCGCCGAAGCCGGCACGGGTCCACGAACACCGCCTCGCGGTTGAAGAAGGCGGCGTCGTCGTCGTCTCCGGCGGCGCTCGCGAGCGTCGCGCCCGCGCGTTCAAACATCGGCTCCGCAGACTCGAGGGCGGAGTCCACGAGCGCCCTCAGGCTCGTCCACTGCGGCGCGAGCGTGGCTTGGCGCTGTTCCGTGTTGTGCATCAGGTCGAGGACGTCGCCGAGGACGCGCTGCACGATGTCCATGGACCCCGCCATGAGATCCGCCGTCTCCAGCGCGAAATCGCGATCGTCCGCCTCGTCGACGTCCGAGCCCCGCGGGGCATCCTTCGTCGCCCGCGTCGCCGTCCCGAACGCGTGGTCGCGCAGGACCGGGATCCCGAGCGAGATGACGCTCAGCGGGGCGCGAATCTCGTGGAAGAGGAACGCCATGAACCGCTTGTTTTCGTTCCGCGCCTCCACGAGCGCGTCGACGTCGCCCTCGAGCACTTCCCTGCTCCTGAAGAGCGCGTACTCGAGCTCGTGCCGCTTCTGCGCGCTCGCCGCCGCCCCCGCCGAGACCGCGGCCGTCGCCGCGAGGAGCGTCCACGCCTCGAACGCCGGGACCGCGTAGCACCGCGACACCACCCGCGCCGCGAACGCGAACGCCGAGACGGCGACCGAACGCGTCGCGAGCGAGGGGTAGACGCGCAGCGACGCATTCAGCGACGCCGCCAGCGCGAAACAACACGCCGACGCGACGGGAACCGAACCGAGCGCCAAACGCCGAGCGTCGCGCGCGGCGAACGAGAAAAGGCCGTCGTCCGCGACGGCGGAGCGCTCGAGGAGCCCCTCGTCCAGGCGCAGCGCGTCCGCCTCGCGCGAGACCCACACCTGATACCACCCGAGCGAACAGGTGGCGGCGCACAGGCACGCGCGCCACGCGCGCAGGGCGAGGCTCGCGCCCGGGGAGCGCCGCGCGGATGACGCGACGACCGCCGCGACCATCGACGCGACGAGGGAGGCGACGACGGCGGCGTCCGCGACGAGGCGCGCGGTGGCGTGGCGCGGCGTCCACGAGGAAGGCGCGACCGGGTCGGGGCCGCCGCGCGCGACGTCGGCCGCGCCGGAGACGAGGAAATCGAAGCCGCCGAAGGCGGCGAGGAGGGTGAGGAGGGTGAAGACGGCCTGCGCGCCGAGGACGTGCGGAGAGAGGACGTCCGTGCGCAGGCGATGCTCCGCGAAACGCACGAGGCGCGTCGCGCCGGCGTGCGACGGGAGATCCGACCGGCGCGACGCCGCGTCACCCGCCGCGTCGCTCGCGCGTACCCGCGTCATCCCGGTCCGTAACGTACGTGTTCAACAGTACCTAAAAGGTACGAGGTCGAAAAAGCGAAATTGTAACGAGACTCGGCGACCGACCGACGAGCTCGCGACAGCCGCTTCGCGTCGCGGGTCGCGCGCCTCCCGCGCGACCTCGCGACGAGGACTCCGCGCGCGAGTGAGGCGCGGCGGTCCGCCTCCCGGCCGTGTGCGCGCCGCTGACAGTGCGCTCTGCTCGCAGCGGAAAGGCCCACCTACTTTTGTCCACGTGGCGCGACCCCTCAAGATACAGAAAATCGGCATGAAGATTCCGCAGATTTCGACTGGATCCTCCCCATCTCAGATAGCGCGCGGCGCGCTGCGGTCCATTTCGCCGACCGCTTCGCCTTCTGCCCCCCTGCCCCTCTGGCGCGCGCGCGATTCCTCTTCTGCCGGGTCGTCGTGTCATCGTCGCACGCGCATCGCGCGCTCGGAGGGCAAACGCCTGCCGCGGGGCTCGGGGCGCGCGGCGCTCGGCGCGCGGGCGGACGGCCGATGTCCTCCTCTCGCCGCGGCGCGCGCGCGGACGGAGGCCGCGGACGCGATGGGTGCGTTCCTCCCCGCGCAATCGCGCGACATTCTCGGACGCCTCCCGCGTTCGGCACCGCGCGCCGCGCTGACCTCGGTTCCCCTCCCTCCTTCCCGTCGTAGGATTCCGACCGCGCGCGAGGCGCCACCCCGCGCGGGGCGTCTGGAGGCGCTCGTGGACGAGCTGCAGGCGCTGGAGCGATACAACGCGCGCCAGGAGAGGGTGCTCGATCGGATGGAGACGCGACAGCGCGAGGCTCGCGCGAGAGCGCGGCGCGAGCGCGAGGCGCTCGAGGCGCGCGAGGCGCTCGAGGCGCGCGAGGCGCGCGAGGCTCGGGACCGCGCGCGCCTCGACCTCGTGTCGCTGCGGGAGATGCACGCGCGACGCGCGCGTCGCGCGTCGCGCGCCACCGAGGGCGTCTCCGAAGACGACTTCCCCCCCTCGCGCTCGCTCCCCGCGAGCGCGCCCCCTGATCCGGCGCGCGCGCGGCTCCGGCGCGCCGCTCGGCGACACGCGATCCTCGCCGATTCTTCCACGCCGCTCGTCGCGCGCGTCGCGCTCGTCGAAGGCGCCCTCGAGACGCCGCGCGACGTGGGCGAAGACGAACACTCCGAACACTCCGAACGCTCCGCCCTCTCGTCTCCGCCCCCGTCGCCGTCCGACGCGCGAGCGGGATCCCCCGAGTCGTCGCGCTCCGACTCGGGGGATTCGCGCGCGCGCGTCGGGCGGAGGGCGCGGCGGACGTCGTGGGCGACGGAGGCGACGACGCTCGAGATCGCCGACTTGCGCCGCCAGGTCGCGCGCTTAGCCGCGAGGGTCGAGGGGGGCGCCCCTCGGGTTTCCTCGTTCGCTTCCTTCCCTCGGCGCGCTTCTTCTCGAGGAGAGACCCGGGATCGGGGACCGGATCCGGATCCCCCCGCGGCGTTTGCGTTTCTCGACGACGATCGCCTCGGGTCCCCGCCCCTCCGGATCCGGCGGGACCCGCCGCCGCGTCGGTTCCCGGAGGGCCTCGGGGCGGCGCTGGCGGCGCGGTCGGCGCCCAGGCCGACGACGCGGCGGCGCGCGTGGCGAACCCGCGTCTCGAGCGAGGAAGAAGACGCGCCGGACGACCGAGCGCGCCCGCGCGACCTCGGCGGCGACCTCGACCTCGGCGACTCCGGATTCGGCTCGCGCGCGGAGGAGGAGGAGGAGGAGGAGGAGGAGCTCGGGGGAGGGAGACGGAGCTTATACGCCGCCGCGCCCGAGAGAGCTCGGAGCTCGCGCGGCGGCGGGCGGCGCGCCGAGAGAGCTCGGAGCGGGTTCTCCTCTCGCGATCGTTGGCGCGACTCGCGCTTCGGTCGGCGTTTCGCGCGGGACCCGGACCCGGACCCGGACCCGGACCTTGGCCTTTTCGGCGGGGGCGCTTTTTCTTTTTCGGGCGCGGCGGGTCGGAGTCCGAGCCCCGCCCCCATAACAGGGCGGCGGAGGTCTCGGGAGGTCTCGGCGTCCCGGCAGCGGCGTTGGGACGAGTCCGCGCGCGTCTCGTCGCGGTCCACGAGCCCGACCCCGAGCCTCACGCGGCCGGACTCGGCCATCGACTGGGAGCACGCGTCGGAGCACGCCGCGGACGCTCGACTCGGGACGCTCGACGCGCGCGGCGGCGGCGGCGGCGGCGGCGGCGGCGGGGCCCCCGGGTACCGACGCGGGGCGTGGCTCCCGGGTAGTACCGACGCGGCCGCCGCCGCGTCCTCGTTCGAGCCGCGCGCGACGTACGCGTCCGCGACGCGGCGCTTCTTCGAGCAGCTCGAGGAGATGCGCGCGCGCATGGCGGAGATGGTGGCGACGGCGGAGCGCGCGGCGGCGGCGGCGGCGGCGGCGGGAGCGGGGCCTTCGGCTTCGGCTTCGCCTTGGCGCGCGGGAGGGGGGGCGGGCGGCGGCGGGGCCCGGGCGGCGGCGGGGGCGGAGCGAGACGGAAACGCGCGGCGGCGGGACCCGGACCCGGACGCGTACGCCGAGGTCGAGTCCGAAGACCCCGGGGCGGCGTCGACGCGGCGCGCGGATCGCGCGGTCGCGAGGTTCGCCGCGCGCCTTCGCGGGCGGGTGGACGAGGTCGAGGGGGGCGTTCGCGCCGAGCTCCGCCGCCGCGGCGCGGAGGTTTTTTTTGCCCCGGGGGGGTACCCGTACGCCGCCGGCGCGGGGAACTCTCCCCCGTCGCGACTCTCCCCCGGGGAACGGGACGGAGGAGGAGGAGGAGGACCGGGAGGGGCGGGAGGGGGGCGCTCGAGCTTCTTCTTTCGCGGCGACGACGAACGCGTCGAAGACCGTCGCGGGGGGGATGGTCCTTCCCCGGGCGGCGAGAGACTCGCGGCGGATTCGGACGCGCTCGACGCGCGCCGGGGATCGGATTCGATCGCGAGGGGCGGCGCGCCCGGCGGCGGCGGCGCGCCCGGCGCGCGCGCGGACGACACCGCGGACGAGCGCGAATCGGATCGCGACGAGGAACGCTTCGAGCCCTCCCGCGGGTCCCGCGAGGTTCGACGGCGACGCTCCCGCGCGCCGTCGCCGGCGATTCGCGACGCGCCGCCGCGCCCGTCCTCCTCCGCGGCGGGGGAGGTGGCGGCGATCATGGGCTCGAGGGAGACCCACCGCGCGTTCGAGCCCCACCGCGCGTTCTCGCCGACGCCGCCGCGGCGAGAGAGAGAGAGGACCCGCCCGGCGACGCCCGAGCCCGTCGTCCTGGAGGACGAGGGCGCGCGCGGGGACGCCGCCGCCTACGCCGCTGCGTCAGCGTCGCCCGCGGGGGCCGAGCTCGGGCGGCTGCTCGCCGAGCGCCCGGGGTTCGAGGAGATGGTCGCGGGGGTCCTGTCCACGTTCCGCGCCGTGCCCCCGCGAGAGATGCGCGCCGCGTGCATAGGCGTCATCGCGGGGGGGAGCCCGAGCGCGAACCCGAGCACGAGGACGACGCCCGCGCGACCCGGAGGAACCATGCCGGAGGAAAGTCTACCCCCGCGCGGAATACGACCCCCGCGCGGAATACTACCCCCGCGCGTCGAGGGCTCGCCCACGGGCGGCGGCGGCGGAAGCGACGATGAGACGAGCGAGGCGAGCGGGGCGAGCGACGAGGCGACCGAGGCCCTCGCTCGCGGGGCGCCTTCGCGCTTCCTCGCGTCCGTCGGCTCGACGCCCGGGGGGGGGTTGTCGGGCGAGGCCTGGTCGGGGGAAGGCGTCGGCGGCGACGCGGTGCTCGGCGGCGGCGCGTTCGGGTTCGCCTCCGCCTCGGGGACGCTCTTCGGGTACGACGGCGACGGTGCGAGCGGTCCGAGCGGTCCGAGCGGTGCGAGCGGTGCGAGCGGTCCGAGCGGTCGCGGCGGGGTGCCCTCGCCCCCGCCCCCGCCCCCGCCCCCGCCCCGGGTGTATCCGCTGGGGTCCGTCGGGCTCGGCGACGGGGACGCGTTCGTCGGGTCCCCGGGGCCTTCGGGATCGTCCCGGCGCGATCGCCTCGGCGACCTCGGCGACCTCGTCGCCCTCGACGACCTCCCGCGCGATCGACGCGGCGTGCGCGCGATCGAAGACGCGTTCGGGCGCGCGGACGAACCCGCTCGCGAAGCGCCCGTCGCCACCGGGGGGGTCTCCGCGTCGGCGAGGGACGCGCGGGGGAGGGGGGCCCCGGGGGCGGCGGCGGCGCCTTCGCCGGGGGATTTTTTTTCACTTTCGCTTTCGCGCGCGGACGACGCGGCGTTTTCGTCTCTGTTCCCGGGGTCGAGCGCGTCCCCCGTCGATCCGCTCGCCGCGGTCAGCGCCCCCGCGCCGGGCGACGTTCCGACGGTCGACGAGGCGGACGCGATGGTCAGGGCCCACGGCGCGCGAGACGAGCGCCCGCCGGCGATTCCGGAGACGGAGAGCCCGCCGGAGACGAAGCCGGAGACGAAGCCGGAGACGGCGAGCCCGCCGGAGACGAAGCCGGAGACGAAGCCGGAGACGGCGAGCCCGCCGGAGACGAAG
>MDSW01175859.1_pt1 | contig 11079 bp, 8 predicted proteins | sample 811171 | NCBI WGS metagenome assembly MDSW01 (sample SAMN05326641, study PRJNA326480) | marine metagenome | isolation source: seawater | place: Atlantic Ocean: North West | collected 2012 | reverse complement strand
TAAACCACTATTATCTCTAATCAATTGTGTTGCCTTAGTTAAGTTTCTAATTTTTCCATCTCTTGTTTTTGATCTTTGGTCAATTATTGCCCTTCTCCTCCAATCTCTTCTATTTTTACCAACAATGCCATGTCTACTTGCACTAGAAGATAGTAAATCCTTAGTATCTATTGTCGTATTTAATCCCTTATCAGCTAGCAAATATGTGCTAGGTCCGCCCACTCTTGATTTATCTGGCCCATCTGAATGATTAGTCCATTCCGGGCCTTCATCAATTACATTTTGTTCTACTACAGTTCCACAACTTCCGCAGTAAACTTCACCCCTATTATCATCTTGAGTCCAGTTAATTTCACCGCAATCAATACACGCTTTGGTTTGACCAATTGTTCTTCTTTCTGCAGTTACGTTCAAAATTTCATTTTCTTTGATTTTCATTTCTACATCCTCCTGTTTGCTTAGGCTTACTAGTTAACCTTAGGTTGTTTAGTGATTTACCTTCTTATTTAAACCCCTGTATTAATTGTTTCAACTATAACTAAGCGGTATGCTTAACGAGCGGTTATTTCTGGAAGTAATGTTCACATGTCTACAACAGTAATTTTAGGTGCTCAGTGGGGAGATGAAGGAAAAGGAAAATTAGTTGATGTACTAGCAGGAAATTCAGATTGGGTCGCGCGATTCCAAGGAGGAAATAATGCAGGACATACTGTTGTAATTGGTGATAGGACAATTAAATTACACCTACTACCAAGTGGAATTACAAGAACTTCATGCCAATTAATTTTAGGAGATGGGATGGTAATAGATCCATGGGTTCTTGATCAAGAATTAGAAAAATGGAAAAGTGAGACGGGAGAAGAACCAGATAAAAATCGTTTGTATATTTCTGATCGTGCACATATTATTTTAAAATTCCACAGATTAGTTGATGGCTTAGATAAAAAAATCGGTACTACGGGAAGAGGAATAGGACCCACATATTCTGATAAAATTAATCGTGTTGGATTAAGGTTTGCAGACCTAAAGCATATTGTTAATAATTCTGAATGGATTTCTGAAATGTGTTCATTGTATAACAGAATTTTAAGTTCTTTAGAAATAGATGTAGAAATTACAGAGCATGATTTGAAAAATGATTTAGAGTGGATACAAAATAGATTTGGTCACACAATTAAAAATACGGGTTTAATGTTGGATAATGCATTAAAAATGAAGGAGAATGTACTTTTAGAGGGTGCTCAGGGTTGTTTATTAGATATTGATCAAGGAACATATCCTTTTGTTACATCATCAGTAACCAGTAGATCTAATGCATCACATGGAGTTGGAATTCACCCTGGCCATATTGACGAAGTTATTGGAATTGTAAAAGCATACACAACCAGAGTTGGACACGGACCGTTTCCCTGTGAATTAAAGGATGAGGTTGGAGATTACCTAACAGAAAAAGGTCATGAATTTGGGACTACTACAGGAAGAAGAAGAAGATGCGGATGGCTTGATTTAGTAGTTCTCAAACATTCTCACAGAGTTAATGGATTCACATCAATGGCAATAACAAAATTAGATGTTCTTGGTGGATTAGATAGCTTGAAAATTTGTGTAGGATATAATGCAAATGGAATTGAATATCATAACCTTCCTGCCAGTATTACTGATTTAGAAAATGCTGAACCAATATATATTGAAATGCCTGGTTTCCCTGCTTTAAGTGACGATGAATGGATTGAATTAGCTAGAAAAGCAAATGAAGAGGGGAAGGGATTAAGTGTATTACCAACTAATGCTCAAAAATATTTACAACAAATTGAAAATATGTTAGAAATACCAATACATAGCGTTGGAGTTGGTCCAGATAGAGATGCTACAATTCACTTATTTTAAATGAAAACAACATCTAACTAATAATAGTGAATCATTTCCGAAAGGTCATGGGATTCAAGTCACGTGCTAGGAAATTCAAATCTAAAGATGAGGAAAAAGGAACTGAAGAAGGTTCAAAAAAAGAAAATGAAGTTCCTTGTGGCATAAAAGGTTGTGGAAATTTTGCGGATAAACATCTTGGTGGGAGAAGTTTAGGAAGAAATAAAGTTTTAGAAGTATGGAGTAAAAGTGAATTTGAAGAAATCAAAGGGCGCGTTAGAATGTGCAAGAAATGTTATAGGATTTTGAAAAAGGAAACTAAAGACTCAAAAGAATGGGTTTAATCCCAATTTTTAGGTGTTAAATAAGTTACAGTTTGAGCCGGTTTTTGCCAATCTTCAAATTTCTCATTAATTTCTAACTCGATACAGTTATCAAGAAAATCTCTATGTTTTTCTAAAATTGATTTTATATTCTTTTTACCACTAATCTGATCTCCAAAACCTGAGATTAAAATTTCTAAATCTAAATCAATTAAAAGTTCAATACTATCTGCTAAATCTGGTAAACATCCCGTAGGTAAATCCCATCTTGAAACATTTTTTGTACTAGGAATCGTTGAACCTGCAACCAAAAGGTTGTGTGATTCTACAAAAAAACCCATCGAGTCTGTTGAATGGCCAGGTAAGTGTATTGCTTCAACTACAAGATCACCCACTACAGATTTATGCTCATCAATAATTCCAGTAGCATTTGTACTTGGCATATCTGAATTAAAGCGTGATGCCCACGTAGAGAAATGATCACCACCCGATAAACAATTAACTGCAGACTTATGAATTAATATCTCAGCAGCATCAAACGCTGATGAAAGATATGATGATGCACCACAGTGATTAAATCTTCTAGAAGTTAATAAAATTCTAGATATTTGAGTATTCTTTGGTAATTGACCCCTAATTCTTTCTTCCACTAATATTTGATACCAACTTGTTCCGCAATCCACCAATACTGCATCCCCTGAATCACAAATTAAAACCGAATTTGCATCATGGTGAATCCCGGGCAACCTGACAACTCGCATGTCCTTCACGCTTCAATAAAGGTAAGGATTATTTCTCTAACGGTATAATTTAATTTTAAATGCCGTTATATACACGAAGTTAGTCGGAGCGACATGGCTAGATTTCCTGAGGCTGAAGCAAGATTGCTTGATGTTAAAATTTGCATGAAGTGTAATGCTAGAAATGCGCTAAAGGCTACAAAGTGTAGAAAGTGCGGTTACAAAGGCCTTAGATTAAAGAACAAGGAAGCAAAAGGTGCTTGATTTAAACTAATTTTTAAATTTGCTGAAGCATTTTTTCTAATTCAGCATTAATCATCATAATTAATGGTTGAAATTCAGGAGGTATATTTGGATCAGCAAATAATTCTTCTAATCTACTTTGAGTCATTGCAATTCTAACGTCCATTTGTTTATTAGTATTCAACAACCATAATTCAATTGAATCTCTAGCACCTTTTCTTATATTTCTTGGTACTTTTGGATCATCTAACTGTGTAATTACTGTTGCAACCTGTTGTATTCTTGTTTCTATTTCGCTCATTCAAACACTCCCTTAACATGGCCGCCTACGTTAGTCCATGGGGTGTTTCATTTAAGTGAATTGCCGGATGCCCCCTTATGAGTCTGAGTCCCTCTCTTGCAGTATTAGGGTGGACGCGGATTGCGATTTTGGTAGCTTGCTTTGCAGGTGCTGCGCATTTAGACAATAAACAACGTAGTGTTCCAAACAGTTATTGGAAAGTATGGGTTAAATCAGCAATACTACTTTGGTTGTTGGAAATTGCAATTAGAAGTGATGATTGGATTACCTATTGTACTATGGCTGCAGTATTAGCATATGGAAGTACATCTCTTATTGGCACTCCAACAATTACAGATTTAAAACGAGGAAGTTGGATAGATTGGGCCGTTTTAATTTGGTATGGTATTGGAATGTTTGGCATATATTCGGGAGTAATGGAATATGTAGATCCAAACAACATTCCATCTATTCTTTCTACCAATGCAGATTCAAATGAAAATATATGGTTACAAACAATTCTAGTTATTCCAATTATGTTTTTCATTAAAATGGCCTACAAATTAAGATTAATCCATGGAGGAGCGGATGCTAAAGCATTACTATTAGTTGCAGTATTAATTCCTAGCTGGGTTACATTTGTTCCTGTTAATGGAAGTACATTTGTTCCACCCGTTTTTGCTTTATTAGTTTGGGGGGGATTAGGTTTCTTTTTATTACCTATTTCTTTAATAATCCATAATATTGCAGATGGAAACATTAAAACTTTTGATGATATTACAATGAGTTGGCATGCAACAAAAATGCCTCTTGATGAAATTACAGATAACTTTGTTTGGTTACTAGATAGTGTAGTAATTTCTCCAGACGGCGAACCGACAATTATTTCCTCTATGCAGCCTCCAAAAATCACACCAACAAGAGAAGAATTAATGATTAAAATTGAAGAATTAAGATTAATGGACGTAGAAGTGGCTTGGGGGACAAAAAAATATCCGCTACTAAGTTATATCTTCCCTGGTACAATTCTAATGTTATTTTTTGGTGATCCAATTTGGTGGATATTAAAAATCGCAGGATTAGCTTAAATTTCAGTTGATTTTTTCTGATAGTTTAATTTTAATTTCAATTGCATAAATGCAGCTAATAACATTAGTATTCCACATATATGGAAAACAGTATGATAATTTATAAATCCATCTCTCTCTACTGTTGCCTTCCAAATAAATGCTGCAATGATTGGACCTAATACTCTAGATAAAGCTCCGAAACCTTCTTGTGAACCCATCACAAATCCTAATTCTACATTATTTTCTCTTGCTTCTAAAGTTAACAGAGTACTTTGCGTTGGTTGAAATAATCCGCTACCTAAAGAAATTAAAGTTAAAATTATTAAAATTATTAAAAATGGTTCTGGAGTTAAATAGGGAATTAATACCAAACCTATCGCTGAAATAAAAAGTCCCAAAAGCATCAAGAGTTTGTTATCAAATTTCTTTGATAATATCCTAATTAATCCACCTTGAATAATAACACCATTTAACCCTACATAAGCAAATAAATATCCATTCATTGTTGCATCAAAACCTAAACCTCCTTTACTAATTTCCATCCCTGTAAATAAAATAAATGTAGCATGCATCATCGTGAATGAGAGTAAATAAATCGCATTAATCACTATTAATAAAGAAAGACTTGGTGCTAAATTTTTAATTCCTGCTAAATTATTAAATATTTTCTTCATTGAGTTTAGAGGTGAATTAGAGGTTGCATTTCTATTCTCTTTAGGTAGGCTTTCTGGTAATTTAAAAATCGCTAAAATCAATGAAATTCCAGACAATAAACTAGCAAAAATACAGGGCAATAAATAGGGATAATTTCTCCAAAAATCAGTATCAAAAACACCTCCAATTACATCTGCAGGGTTTGAGAGAACGCCACCAATAAATGGACCTATCATAAACCCTAATCCAAAGGCTGCACCCAGTAAACCCATTCTTCCAGCTAATTTTTCTGGTTCACTCACATCTCCGATATATGCCCTACTGACTGCAATATTTGCATTCCCAACTCCTGCTAAAAAGCGAACTAATAATGCAAACCATAGACTTCCTGAAAGTCCAAAAGCAAATAAGAAAATAGTATTTGAGATTAAACCGAAAATTATAATCGGCCTTCTACCAAATTTATCTGACATTGTACTAATTACTGGCGTAAATAAAAATTGACCAAATGTATAGGCTGCTAAGGTTATGCCTACCCACCAATCTCGATTACCAATATCAACAGTTCCTGCTTTTTCCGCTAAATCCTGTATGAAATATGTTAGAAATGGGATTACTAAAGTAAAACCAATCATATCAATTAAGACTACTAAAAATAAAATAAACAAGGGATATTTTTTATTATTCATCTAATCACGTAGAAATTAAAAAATAAATTAGAACTATGAAAAAGTTGTCTTAGGTTCAGTTGTTAGTTTATCTACAACATCTCCTAATCTCTTTACTAATCCGCCCTTCTTTTCATTCTTCATTAATGATAATTCCATAACTTCATCAAGAGAGTTAACAGCAATTACTTCTACTTTATCTTTCCATTGGTCATCAATCATTACATCTTGAAGATTGGAGTGAGGTATAATAATCCTCTCAATTCCGCTTTTAGCAGCTGCTTCTATTTTAGCAGTCACTCCTCCAATTGGTAGAACTTCTCCTCTTACCGAAAGACTACCAGTCATAGCTAAATTTTGATCTATTGGAATTTCTTCAAGAGCACTAATTATTGCTGTTGCAATAGTGATACTAGCACTATCTCCATCAACTCCATGAGTATCAACAAATTGAATATGTATGTCATAGTCTGAAATATTTTTGCCAGTTAATTTTTTAATTACCGCTGATACATTTGTTACAGATTCCTTTGCCAAATCAGAAAGGCCACCCGTAGCGAATACTTTTCCTCCTGAACTTTGAGCCGGAGTAACTAGTGCTTCTACAGGTAGCATAATTCCACTAAAGTCTGATAATCCAGAATTAGCACCTAGAACTGCTAAACCATTTACTCTACCTACTCTTTCTCCACTATTAACTAAAAGTGAATATTCTTGACGTTTCTCTATCATTCTATCTGCAACTTGTTGCTCTAATGGTCGTGCAATTTTTCGTGCACCTAAAACATGTTTAGCTGAAGTAAATTCGGCTCCTTCTTCAAATGCTAAATCTCCTGAAATTCTTACTAGACCACCTAATTCACGTAAACGAAGAGAAAGTTTTCCTCTCCTACCTGCTCTACGTTGTGCCTCTCGTAAAATTAATGCAACAGCAGATCTATCAAAATGAGGTATGCTCTTTAATGTAGAAGCATCCCTATTAATTTCTTGAGCTATAAATCGTATTAGTCTTCTTCTATTTTTTGCTGTATCTGGCATATCTGTATTAACATAGACTTCATATCCGTAACCTCTAATTCTACTACGCAAAGCCGGATGCATTCCTTGAATTGCATCTAAATTACCTGCTGCAATCAATACAAAATCACAAGGTACTGGTTCTGATTTAGTTAATGCACCACTAGATCTTTCGGACCTTCCACTAATTGGAAAAGCCCTTTCCTGCATTGCAGTTAACAATGCTTGTTGTTCTTCTAATCTTAACAAATTAATCTCATCAATAAATAGAATTCCGCCATGTGCCTTATGAATTGCTCCAGCCTCTACTCTCTCATGTGCTGGGGTTTCCATACCTCCTGATTGGAAGGGATCATGCCTTACATCACCTAATAGAGCACCAGCTAATGTTGCTGTTGCATCTATAAATGGTGGTTTATCATCATGCAAGTGTTTCACTAGAATTTTAGGAATCCTTGCTTCACTGCCTGAAGTTAATCGACTTCTAATAAACATGTAACCGAATGCCAACAATAACATTCCAAAAATTAAAGTAATGATTTGACCACTTTGAATTGCTGCTATTGCAAGAATAAATCCAATTAATACTACAGCTATTAACAGTGTACGATTTGTTTTTTCTTGTTGTATCTTAATTTGTTGTTTTTGTGATTTGACAATTCTATCTGCCCTACCTGCAGGGGTTGTTCTAACTCGTGGTTCATTTTCATCATCCTCGTTTGGATAACAAAGTAAATCCTCTAATTCATCATCAGGCAATAATTCAACCATTGATTTCGCAAGCATAGATTTTCCTGTACCTGGATCTCCAATCATGATAACATGTCTTCTTTGTTTTGCTGCTTTTTTAATTACAATAGCGGCGTCTTCCTGTCCTATTACTTGATCAACCATTTTTTCTGGAATTGGAACGTCTTTTGTAGTTTCAAATTCTACTGTTTTAATCCATTCTTCGACAGAATCATTGATTAAAACTTCATCCTTCTTTTCAGAAGATTCTAAATCACTCTCATCCATAATACCATATCCATTAGAAATTTTTTAATTTCAAAGTTTACCATCTAGGTAATTTTGGCCATAATGTCTCCATTGATCCATTGTCCAACCTGCTGGTATTCCTCCGGGTGGAATTGGTGGCCCTGCAGGAACGATTGTATTTTGGAATACTGGTGCTGCACCGCCATATGCTGAATTAGCTAATGAATCTAAATGAGGATTTTCATAATTCCATTCAGGTTCTGAATCTCTTCCTTTAGCGAATAATAAAACTAACAGAACTACTACTAATAATCCAATAAATCCTCCAAGTCCAATAGTCATCGCATCAAATTCAAACATAGAACTTTGAGAATTAGCTTCGACAGATTGACAATTCGAAGTTGATTTTAAACAATCTAATCTTGTCCTTTCATCTAATAGTTCTTGTTTTTCTTCTTGATATTCTAATTTCTGAGGATCACTATCATCAACAATTAAATTAATTTGGGCGTTAATTATCAGTAACTCTTCTTCTATATCGATTAGTTTTTGATAAATCTCTTCATCAGTTAAGTCTTCTTGAGTTGATGTTTCAGATGTTTCTGTAGTAGTTCCTCCTTCACCTTCATTTACTAACCACTTTGTATAATCTGCCATTTCTCTATTAAAGCCATTAGCATCAATACCAGATAGATCTAATTTAAATTCATCATCTGATTCAACATATAATTTTCCAGCAGGCTTAATTTCGACTGTCCATGGTGATTCTCCATCCTCAAAAGTAAATTCTTGACGATCATAACAAACACCTAAAGAAATACTGCAAATTTGAAATGAGCCTTGCAAATCAGTTAATCCAATATCGCTGTGTAATTTAAATGTAAATATAGGTACTTGACCGTCATTCAAGTTCTCCACAGTTACCAATACATCACCTACTTCTGTTTCATCTAGTACAACATTTAGAGGTAAATCTGAAACTACTTCAATTGTGAATTGATACTCATTGAAATCTGAATTTCTATCTACTGTTCTAACTAAAATCGTATGTTCTCCTGGCGTCATATATTTCAAATTTAATTCACCTAAACTTGCTCTCCAGGTTAATGCTCCTGACTCATCTGTTGAAATTGTAGTATACAACCTAGCTTCCTCATCAGAATCATCTACATCTCTTATTATTTCTTTGAGGTCATACGTTTTTGATTGCCCTACAACTAAAATTTCATCTTCAAAAATTGATGTGTCAAATGTTGGAGCATCATTAATTCCATTAATATTTACAACTAATGTAGTGTAACTATGCTTAATTCCATCACTGGCTCTTAAATTAATATTTACCAATCCAAATACATCATCATCAACAGAATTAATTGAAAGAATAAATCCTGATAATGATGTTTTTACCATGTTTTCATGTTCATTCCCTACAACTGTTATGTCTAATAAGTCTACACTAGTAGGAACCCCTGCATCATCTGTATCTGATAAATAAGGCCTCAAATCAAAAGATATTTGTCCACCCTCATCAAATCCTTGCGAAGGTAATGCTTCCCATCTAGGCATTCCATTTTCAATAACATTGAACAATAAGGTGTTTGAATGAGTTTCTACGCCATCATCAACAGTTATGTACATACTTGCAACTTGTACATCTCCATCAGCATTAGTTGGTATTTCATTGAATAATACTTCTAATTCAAAACGTTCTTGATGCCATGCAACAAAGTTAGAACTTGCACTTGTAACTATTAAATCCTCATTAGCTGTTTCTGCATCAGAAATGTGGTCTATCATAGATAAATTTACTGATGTTGATACTTGAACTGTAGGGATTGGATAAGGATCTATAATTGGTTTTGCATTCAATAATTCAAATGCATTAATTTTGAATTCATCTTGACTTGGATTCCCTCTACTATCTGTAAACATTACTTTGATGTCGTAAGAACCAGCTGGAGCTGTATCTGGAGCATCCAGAGTAAATTGATAAAAATTACCGTCTGGTCTTAGAGTTACTGCTCCGTCAATCCATTCTGTAGACCATTGATCTGAAGTCCCAGAGGGTCCGACATGTAGAATTGGTGTCATTGTTGAAAGATCATCAACTTGATCATTAGAATTAGCATTTACTTCAACGTTAATTTTTTGACCCCTTTCGACTTGTGAACTAGTTAACAAAACAGGAATATTGGCCGTAGGTGCTTTATCTAAATTATGTGTTGATGTTTTTGCATTATTTCCACTATTTTTATCTGCAGACAATCCGACCAGTTCAGCACGTAAACTAGTAGATTGGACATTTGAAGACACAGTACTTGAATCAAAACTTGTTTGGAATGTTTGTGTTGCTCCTGATGTTGAAAAGGCTTGTAGAGAACTTGTGTAAATTAAATCTTCTTGATTAGGACCTTTTACATGATAAACGTTCAAACTACCTCCAGAAGTATAAGCTTCATCACCGTTATTTGTTACTACTGCAGAAACACTAAATTGATCTCCTATTTCAAATCCATTTCCATTCCAATCATCATTTGTAACTGATAATGATGTTACTTCGACATCAACTAGTGGACCCATATCACTATTTCCTGCAACATAAAAATCATTCCAAGTTGTGTGTGGTCCAGACATTAAAGCAGCTACAGTCACAGTATTAGATGCACCACCACCGGCTGTATTAGCAGGTACTGTCCATGAAGCAGTTTGAGGTGTATTAGCCGAAAGTGTGAACATTTGGAATCCACCTGCACCGTTCTTATTTCCTCCTGTTGTTAACCAAGCAGCCCAACAGTAATGTGGGTAAGAACCGTCATCATAAGCAGTTGTACATACTTTCTCTGTAATTGCTGCATATACGTAAACCGTAGCAGTACCAGTTCCAAGGTATTCAGCTTCGATTTCAATATCTAGATTATTACCATTTGTTACTTGGGTTACCTTGATATCAAAATCTTGGGGATTTACCATATTTCCACCAGCAGTAAATTGTGAATCAAATTGACTATCTGCATAACCATCACCATCAGTGTCAGAACCTCCGCCACCTACCACGTAATATGTACCAGAGGTAGCATCAGCAAATGCAGTTGTAGGATATCCATTAGAATTAGTCATTATGTGGTTAACTCTTGAAATCGAACTGTGGTCGTTTGGTGAACTAGAAACAAAAGAAACATAAGTAAAATCGTTTGGTAAATCATATGCTAATTGTTTCAAAGAAGGTGATGAATAACCCAT
>MDSW01034865.1_pt1 | contig 11079 bp, 9 predicted proteins | sample 811171 | NCBI WGS metagenome assembly MDSW01 (sample SAMN05326641, study PRJNA326480) | marine metagenome | isolation source: seawater | place: Atlantic Ocean: North West | collected 2012 | reverse complement strand
TTTAAAAATAAAATTGCCAAGAATTATAAAAATAATCATTTTATGATTCTTCATAATAATGATGCACACGAACCATATGATACCCCATATAACAAAGTAACTAAAAAAAAATTTCCTTTACTTTGGAAATTTTTGTACACACCAAAAAATATTTTTTATAAAATACCCAGAAGATTTGCTAGACTTCACCTAAAGCCCTCTACTTTAATAAGAAATAGAGAAACATTTAAAAAATTTGCAGATGTTAATTTAAAAGAAAGAGTTAGAAACCCACTTGGTCCTTTGTTAAGTCCAGAAAAGTATCCTGGTTTTTATAAAAGTTGTTGGGAAAACGAAGATCTTCGTCAAGAATTTATTGGATATATGATAGATGCTCATAAATATTTAGATTTTTCAATTAACCAATTACTTGATTTTATTAAAAACAATTATGCCAAAGATACGATAATTTTTATGTCCTCAGATCATGGAAACTTAGGAACCATTCCCCAAAGAATTATTGATGAGCAGGGCCCACTTTGTGAGGATATGACTCATATACCTTTATCTGTATTTTCATTTGATGACGAAATCCGCAACAAATTAAATTTAATTGGTGATTGCAATGAATTTACCTCTCACGTTGATTTTTTTGAGACAGCACTAGGCATTATCCGCGGCGAATATAAAGATAATGGATATAATATAAATCTTCTTAAACCCACGTCAAAAGAAAGATTTATATTTTCCGAGCTTAATCAAGCTAAATACAAATTTGGCCAAATTAAAATGTTTAACAAAAATAAAAAAATTGAAATTAGATTAAAGAATTCAGAAAATATAGAAAATTTAGTGTTATGCCCTAAAGAAGATATTATTAATAACATTTCACAAGAGGACTATAATTTATACAAAAAAGAGAAAATTAATTATATCAAAACTTTTGAGCACCGTAGAAAAATAGACTTTATTTATCCAAATATCTTTAAACATGTTTAATATAAAAAAAATTTTAATTTTTAAATTTATATATTTATTTAGAAAATTTTTTTCTAAAGAATTCGATCCTTCTATTTCTAGATGGCTATCAAAAAGGAACTGGTCACACAAAAGTAAATTAAATAAGAAAATTGAAATCACTACTACTGTAGGCTGTGCAATGATGTGTTCCTATTGTCCGCAGACTCAATACAAAACGCAAGGCAAAAGTTTACCAGTTGCAATGGATTTCGAAATTTTTAAAAGAGCAATAGTCAATGTTCCAAAAGATTATACTATTCATTGGACAGGTTATAGCGAGGCTCTTCATCACAAAGACTTTTCAAAAATGGCAGAGTATCTTAAAGTCATGGGGTATCAGCAACATCTAGGAACTACAATGTTTGGAAGACAAAAGAGTATTGAATACCTTTCATATTCAAAAGTTTTTAAATCGATTAATTTTCACTTGCCGGATGATGAAAATTTAATGAAGTTAAAAGTAGATGATAATTATATTAAAGGATTAGAAAAAGCTATTAGATTTCAATCATCTTTCTTAAATAAAAAAAATTTAGATGTGATGGTTATAGGAAATGATTTTCATAAAAATGTAAGGAAGTTGATAGATCAGCTTCTACATGAGAAAGTTTTGGACAACTCACAAATTGATATAAGAAAACATTTAGTTAGTAGAGCGGGGCAAGTTGAAAAAATGGAAAGTTTTAAAATGAATGAAAGAAATAGTAAAAACAATAAAAATAATGATAAACTTTATTATTGTTCTTGGGGAAGATTGGGACAAGGAGTCATGTTGCCAGACGCATCGCTCGCCATGTGTTGTTGTGATTACTCATTGGAGTATATTTCAGGATCTTTAATCAATGAAAATTTAGAAAATATATATATGCATAAAAAATTATTTTATAAAAAAAATTATGAAAATGAGGAAAAGAATTTTTTTAAAGGTAATTTTAGTCCCTGCTCCAGATGTGAATTTTATAAATCTATATAATCTATTTAAATGAAAAAAAAATTAGAAATTAAATACAAACCGAAGAATTGCAGTAACTATATTGCAACAATAGTCATTGGAAAACGATACGAACAAATTTGGACAAAATTTGCTTACCCTTCATGGAAATTATATTGTAAAAAAAATTCAATTGGATTAATTATTATAAAAGATTACTTAATAGATAAAGAAAATTTATATTGGAAAAAAGCAACGTGGCAAAAATACTTAGTGGGTGATTATTTTTTAAAAAATTTTAAGTTTATTAAAAATGTTTGCTTGGTAGATGCAGATATATTAATTAATCCATTTTCTCCTAATATTTTTAAAAAGCATAATACAAAAAAAATTGCAACTACTTCTACAAGATTTAATATGCCCTATCCATGGCTTGGGACACAAAAAAGAATTTCTTTCTATAGAAAAAAATTTTATAAAAAAACATATCCCCTGGATTCAAGTATCTTGTTTACTACTAGACAAGTGTATAAATATCATAATTTTAAGGTACAAAAAGATGAAGCGTGTGCTGGGTTAATCATGTTTAATGTAAAAAAGCATTCTCAGCTAATGAAAAGTTGGTTTTTTAAATATTCAAAAAACGTAAAATCAATAACAGATAATGGAGATAATACCCATTTTAGTTATCACGTTCAAAAAAGCAAAATAGTTCAATGGTTAGACTATCGATTCCAAGCAATTTGGTCGTATGAAATAAGCGCGAAGTATCCTTTTTTATATGAGAAAAAAAACAATAAAAAAAGTTTAATAATTAACTGTATCGAAGCTTCATTAATGAATAATTATTTTCTTCATTTCGCTGGCTCCTGGTTTGACAGTTCAATGTATAAATATAAAAAAATCTTTCTTTCAAAAAAAATACTAAAATTAGCAAAAGAGCTTTCAATATATGAATCAAAAAAAGTAATTGGAAAATCATATAACAAAACAATAAAACCAAAATAAAATTTAATTATAATTTAAGAGATGGATATCATTGTAATAGAGCTTTTTACTATTAAAACAATTTTTTATTATTTACGAAATATAATAAAAAGAAAAGAAATTTATTATATTAATTATACAATTTTTGGAGGAATTTTAATAAAAATTTTAAAAATTATGAATTTATCTCCTAAAAAAATTACATGGGATAATAATAAAGTAGAAGATGAAAGTAGAATTAAAATATTTACAAAAATTAAAAAAAAAGAAAAATATAAATTTTCTTCAAATATTATAAATACAGTTTTGCAAAATATCGAAAATTCTCAAAATCTTGATAAATATTTTATGGTTTATTTATCATTAATACTTCCTAATTTAAAAATAATAAATAACAAATACCTTCCGCAGCAAATTTTAGTTTCGATAAGTACTTTAGATAGAATTTTTTATAATAGAAAAAATAAATTAATATTTTTAATACCCAAAAGTTTTTATGACGATTTTTTCAAAAAATATGGAAATGATAGAAATATTGAAATAAAATTCTCAAATAATTTTTTCTATATTGAAAAATTCATACTAGGATTAAAAAAATTTTTTCTCCATTTCAGTTTTTTTCAAAATTTAATAAGAGGTCAAATATATAATAAAAAAAATAATCAAATAAAAGGTAGTTTTAATCGGAGCGTAGTGATTGAAGACACATTTCAAATCAATAAACCCGGCGAACTATTATCTAAATGTGAAATAAATAATAATGATATTTATTATGTTGATCAATATCACAAGTTAACACAGCACGAGATATCAGACTATAAAAAGAAAAAAATTAATTATATACATTTAAATAAAAAATTTAAATCTAAAGAATTCCCTGTTTTTTTTGTAAAATTGGAAAATAAAAAATATGACTTAAAATTTAAAATAAATTATGACGTAAATTTATTAATTAGTTATTTATATGCACAATATAATTTTGAGAAAATATTTTGGAAAAGTTTGTTCAGAAAACTAAATACAAAAATTTATCTTTCAGGTATTGCTGCACATCCACATACAGCTGCCGCAGCTAGTGCTATTAATGAGTTAGATGGAATTTCTTTAGGATTTTCTATTTCCTTTTTTGAAAAAAATGATTTTCAGCAAGGTATAGATACTTTTAATATTTTTTTCTCTTTTTCAATTGGATTGACAAGATTACTTCCACAATATTCAAATTTAAAACATATTATCAAGGCTGGTTATATTGGTGATTATAAATTTAATAAAGCGAAGTATAATGCTAAAAAAATTAGAGATAAAATTTCAAAAAACGGAGCTAAATTTGTTATAGGTTTTTTTGACCAAGGTTCATCCAACAATAATAGTCATGATTTGGGCCACGAACCTTCAAGAAACGGTTATAAGTTTTTGTTAACAAAACTTATTAAAAATGAATGGATGGGTTTAATAATAAAACCTAAAAAACCTAAGCTATTAAAGGAAAAATTGGGCCCTGTTCACAAACTTATGCTTGAAGCAATTAATACTGGTAGGTGCCACGTTTATACAGATCACCATCAGTTACATTCAAAAAATTTTGAAAATATTCCCGCAGAAACCGCATACGCTTCTGATATATGTGTTCATGATCATTTAATATCAGCTACAGCAGGATTAGAAGCAGTTTTGGTTGGCAAACCTACATTATTATTTGATTATTACCATTATTTCGAAAGCACTTTTTATAAAAAAAATCTCAATGTTGTGTTTAATGATTGGAATAAACTTTGGGAAGAAATTAAAAAGTGGAAACTGAGTGAAAATAAAAACGATCTAGGATCATGGGATAATATAATTGATGAAATAGATAATTTTAGAGATTTTAAAAGTAATGAAAGATTATCTAAATATATAAGTGACTTAATGGTAAAATTAAATAAAGGTAGTAAAGCTATAGAAGCAATTAATTATGCAAATGAAAAATTTATTAACAAAAATAATATATTTTTTTAAAAATATATTTAAAAAAAAGAAAAAAAAGAAAACACCTCCAGAGGATATTTATCCTTTGTTTTAATATAACAAAATGCCAATATCAATTATTATACTATTATCTATTTTTTTAATTTTATTTATTTTTCCATTATTTATAATTATATTTATAAAAAAAAATACAAGGAGAAATATGTTTGAGCTATTAAGTTTAGACTCGAAAATATCTCCTTTTTCAAAATCGAATAAATATAAAATGGGTAGTACGTTTGTTTTCGCACCTCATCCATTTACAAACTGGACATTAAATCCTAATTATAAAAATAAGTTCAATCAACTAGTACATACTGAGGAAGGTTTTAGGAAAACTAATCCTGAGAATTCAATATTTGAATTACTTAAAAAATATCCCAAAACATATAAAATTGTTTGTATAGGAGGAAGTACGACGCATGGACAAGATATGGAACATTTTGAAGACACTTGGCCAGGTCAATTGCAAAAAAAATTAGGAATTGATAAATTTTTAGTTTTCAATTTCTCAGTAGGAGCATGGGGCAGTTTACAAAGCTTAATAAGATGTCAAAGTTGGTTGCCTGTTATTAAGCCAAATTTACTAATATTTTATCAAGATAAGAATGATTTAACACCCTTAAGAAACGGCACATTAAGTGAAAAATCTATTCATCCAGACTATCAAAATATATATGGACAATTTTCTGCCAGTCTCTTAAGTAAGTATCCTAAATTAACAAAGTATATTCCTTTATTATTTTTAATTTTTTATTTTGGTAACTTTAGACGAAAATTAATTCTTGATGGTTTATATTCAATTTATAAACCAGAGCCCGAGAATAGCAAAGTAGGCTTAGAAAGATTAGATGACAATATAATTGAAAATATTCTTTTTAGAAAAGAATTAATTTTTGAAATGTGCAAAAAACTAAATTCTAAGGTTTTATACATACCTGAAATCTTAAGAGAAGAAGTATATGCATCTGCTCTTGAAAATAAAATTTATCCAAAATTAAAAGAAATTGCCACAAAGTACGAAAACGTGAGTTGGAAAGAATTAGACAAATACATGCCCTACGAGAAAAAATATTTTTGGGATCACATGCATTTTACAAAAGAGGGGCATGAATTATTTGCAACTGTAGTTGATCAAACAATTAAAGAATTAATTAAAAAATGAGAAAAAAAATAATTGCAATGATTCCTGCGAGAAAAGGAAGCACAAGACTTAAATTAAAAAATTTGGTAATGCTTAACAAAAAACCATTAATCTCATATTCAATTGATGCTGCCAAAAAATCCTGCGTTTTTCACAAGATATTTGTAAATTCAGATTCGCCAATTTTTAAAAAAGTAGCAAAAAAGCATAATGTGGATTTCTATTTAAGACCAAAAAACATAGGTAAATCAAGCGTTAAATCAGATAATGTTGTTTTGGATTTTATAAAAAAAAATGATTGCGATTTTATTGTTTGGGTAAATCCAATTTCTCCTTTGCAGTCATCGAAAGAAATAAGAAAGGTTGTAAAGTATTTTATTAAAAAGAGACTTAATAGTTTAATTACAGTTGTTGATAAAAAGGTACATTTTGTCTTTAATAAAAAACCTGTAAATTTTTCACTTAATAAAAAATTTCAACAAACACAAAAGTTAATACCTGTAAGTGAGTTTTGTTACTCTATAATGATGTGGTCAAAAAAAACCTTTTTAAGAGCGATGAAAAAAAAGGGTTATGCAATTTTACATGGCAAAGTAGGTTATTATAAAGTTGATCCTTTATCAGGGGTTATAGTCAAAACAAAAGAGGATATAAAACTTTTGGAGGCAATAATTTCATCTAGAAAAAATAAAAAAAAAATTAAGTACGACAAAACTTTATAAATTACCATGTATATTAAAAAAATTTATTTAAGCAAATTGATAAGAAAAAAAGTAGAAAATAAAAAAAAAGACAATAAGGCATTATTTTTAAATAGGAACGAGCTTTTAATTCCATATGATACAAAAATAAAAAATAAACTAGCAAAAAGATTAAAAAAAATAAAATTAAATTATTACCCTGAGCTTGATAATTTTTATAAAAAATTATCAAAATGGTTAGGAATAGATGAAAATAAGATTTTTTTAACCGAAGGAGTATCTGGTGCAATTAAATCGCTGCTAGAGACTATGACTGTGCCAGGTAAAAGTAATATAATTTTTCCTAAACCTACATTTGCGATGTATGCAGTTTATGCGCAAATGTTTAATCTCAAAATAAAAACTATAGATTATGATAATAATTACGAATTAAAATTTAATAAAATATATAATCTTATTGATAAAAATACAGCTTTAGTTTTTTTGCCAAATCCAAATGTCCCTATAGAGAGTATAGTAGATCTAAATAAAATAAAAAAGTTAGCAAGTTATTGCAAAAAAAGAAAAGTTTTATTAGTTATAGACGAAGTTTATTATCCTTTTGGAGGTCCTACTGCACTAAAATTAATTAAAAAATATCAAAATATTTTTATTATGAGATCTTTTTCAAAAGCTTTTGGTTTAGCAGGGATAAGATTAGGTTACTTAATAGGTAGCAAACAAAATATCAAATATATTTCAAAAATAAGATCAGGTTATGAAACAAATACAATATCATCTGAGATAGCAAGTTTTTTTATTGATAATTATAAAGTAATAATTAAAAATATAAATGAAGTTAAAAGAGGCTTACAGTATTTAAAATATAACCTTAATAAAACAAATATAGAATGTAATGGTGGAAAAACAGGTAATTATATTTTTATAAATTTAAAAAGTAGAAAAATTAATTCAACAGTTGTAAAAAAATTAAAATACAAAAAAATTTATGTTAGAAGTGGATGGCCAAGCCCTTTTGATCGTGGTTTCTGTCTTTCAGGAAGTTCAGAAAAAAATATGAAATATTTTTTCAATAGTTTAATAAAAATTTTAAAATCAATTAAATATATTTAAAGTGTCAAAAACAGATACAGATGTTTTAATAATTGGTGCTGGAGTTATTGGTCTTGCTATAAGTTATTTCCTCTCAAAAAATAATATTAGAGTAGTTTTAATAGAAAAGGAAAAAAATTTTGGAACAGGGGTTTCATCACGTAATACCGAGGTTATTCATGCAGGCATTTATTACAAAAAAAATTCTCTTAAAAGTTCTTTATGCATAAGAGGGAAAAGTCTTTTATACGAATATTGCAAAAAATATAAAGTATCTCACAAACAAGTAGGAAAATTTTTTATTATAAATGAAGTGGAAGATCGTGGAGTTCTTGAACAAATTGAGCAACAAGCTGGAGAAAATGGAGTAAAGGATTTAAAGTATTATTCTTCAAATGATATTAAAAAGTATGAACCATTACTTAATGCCAAAAATGCACTGTTTTCACCTACTTCTGGAATAATCGATAGTCATGCATATATGCAAAGTTTATTAAAAATAAGTGAGGATAATGGAGCAATTTTTTCTCCACTTTCTATATTTTTAGATGCAGAATTTAGTTTAAACAAATGGACAGTAAAATTGAAGGGTAATGAGCTTTATAAGATTACCAGCAATATTGTTATTAATGCCGCGGGATTAGATTCAGTTGAAATAAGTAAAAAAATTAATTCCAACATAAAAATCCCTGAGGAAAATTTTGCAAAAGGAGAATATCTTAGATACTCAGGCAAGGCTCCATTTAGTCATATTATATACCCAGCACTAATTCCTGGAAAAATTATGGAACGTGCAGATGCTACCCCAGATTTATGGGGAGGTTTGAGGTTTGGACCTACTTTACAATACACAAAAAGCAAGACTGATTTTAATGTATCTAAAAATTTAATTAATAGATTTGCACCAGCAATTAAAAAATATTTTCCAGAATTAGATGAAAAAAAACTTACTCTTGATATTGCTGGCATTAGACCAAAAATTAAAACGAAGAACTTAGAATTAGAGGATTTTAAATTCGAGTGGGGCATCAATCAGGGTTGGCTAGATATTTGGGGAATAGAGTCTCCGGGATTGACAGCAAGTCTTGCAATTGGAGAACATGTTTTTAACCAAGTAAAACAAAATTTGTAGTATGTTATTAAATAGAAAGGAATAAAATTATGAATATATTAATAATTGGCGGGGGTATATATGTGCGGGGTGATGGTTATAAAAATTTTGGTACAATCTTGCCCGCAGTTCTTCAAGCTCAAAAAAGTAAACTTGTAGATAAAATTTTTATTTCAACAACGAATTTATCATCAACAAGAAAATGTATCAAAATAGGACAAAAACTTTCAAGAAAAATTGGAGTAAAACCAAATTTTTATTATCATAACTCACCAAGAAATAGAAAATCATATTTAGAAATTGTAAAAGAGCTAAGTCCAGATTTAGCAATTATTGCGACTCCTGATCACACGCACTGTGAGATTGCTTTAAATTTAATAAAAAGAGGCATACATTGTCTTGTTGTCAAGCCAATGGCTTCAAACATAAGAGATGCAAAAAAAATGCTTAATGCAGAAAGAAAAAGTAAAAATGTTATATGCCAAGTTGAATTTCACAAAAGATTAGACGAGTCAAACATGCTTTTCAAAAAAATGATAGAAGAAGATAAACTAGGTAAATTGCAATATTCTGTTGTAGAATATAGTCAAAGAAAAATTATTCCTGAATTACATTTTAAAAAATGGGTTTCTAAAAGTAATATTTTTCAATATTTAGGCGTACATTATGTAGATTTACTATATTTTTTAACTGGATTTTATCCAGCAAAAGTAACAGCTTGGGGACAAAAAGATTATTTAAAAAGAAAAAAAATAAATACATGGGACTCTATTCAAACAGTAATAGAATGGAAAAGAAAATATGGAGGAAAATTTGTTTCAACTATAACAACTAACTGGATAGATCCGAATAAATCTACAGCAATGTCTGATCAAAAAATAAATATAGTTGGAACAAAAGGAAGATTTTTTGCGGATCAAAAAAATAGAGGAGTTAATTATGTAAGTGATTATGAAGGAGTGCATGATTATAACCCATATTTTACATCATCTTATTTAGATGAAGATAATAAACGTTATATATTTGATGGGTATGGAATTAAAAGTGTTATAAGATTTATAAAAGATGTAAAAGATTTTAAATCAAATAAAACTTCAATAAAAAAATTACAAAAAACTAGACCTTCATTTAAAAGTTCTTTTATTTCGACTTTGGTAAGTGATGCAGTAAAGAAAAGTATCAAAAGTGGAAATAAAACAATTTCTATCAAATTTTATGGTAATTAGAATCGGTTATAATAAGTTATATAAATTTGTTAAAGCAATTCTGTCAAAGTCAGGCTTAGATAAATTTTCAACTAACGCAGTTAGCAAAGGATTGTGTGAGGCATCGCTTCGAGGAGTAGATTCACATGGAATAAAATTATTACCTCATTACATCGAGTCAGCAATAAAAGGCAGAAAGAATCCTAAGCCTAATTTTAAATTTATAAAAAAATTTCCATCTGTTTACTTGTTAGATGCGGATCATGCTTTTGGACATGCGGCAGGAATCAAGGCAATAAATAAATCAATGCAATTAACAAATAAATATGGGCTAAGCGTTGTTGCAGTTAAAAATTCAAGCCATCCAGGTGCGATGGCCCCTATAGTACTTGATGCTGCGAAAAAAGGTTATATTGTTTTAGCTTTTACCCATGCTGACGCCTTACAATTAACATTTAATGGTATTAGACCATTTTTTGGAACTAATCCAATTTGTTTTGCTGCACCAAGAAAAAATGAAGAACCTTTTTGTTTAGATATGTCTACATCAAAGTTTACATGGAACAAATTAATGAATTACAAAAATTTAAAAAAGAAATTACCAGAAAATGTAGCAGCTGATAAATTTGGAAAAATTACGACAGATCCATTTAAAGCAACTAGCTTATTGTCGATCGGGGATTATAAAGGTTTTGGTTTATCCGCAATGGTTGAAATTTTCTGTTCTATTTTTACAGGAATGAATTATGGAAGAGATATACCTTCAATGTATAAATATTCTTTAAAGAAAAAAAGGAAGCTAGGCCAGTTTTACCTAACAATAAGATCTGACGCTTGTGTAAGTAAAAAAAGTTTTGCATCAAGACTAAAAAAAATGTCAGTTTCTGTTAGAAAAGAACCAA
>MDSW01221002.1_pt1 | contig 11080 bp, 11 predicted proteins | sample 811171 | NCBI WGS metagenome assembly MDSW01 (sample SAMN05326641, study PRJNA326480) | marine metagenome | isolation source: seawater | place: Atlantic Ocean: North West | collected 2012 | reverse complement strand
GGGAGCACATCAATTTTCGCGACGTACCCTATAAGAGATGGCGGGTGGTCTATTCGGTCGTCCGTTCGCCGTCAATCCCAAGTGCGTTGTCTTTTCGGTGCTGGTCATGGCGCTGTTTCTTTGCCGACCCTCGTTCTCCTCGACGCTGACCAAGTGGACAGCGATAGGCGTCATTTTCATTCTGGCCTATGTCGGGATGGCTTGGTACGACTACTTCTTTGATTGTAGGGTGCTACCACTCAAGCGTGGCCCCTCTTGGGGTGTTACCCAGGTATTCAAGCCGCCAGCCCACTCTCCGGAGAAACAAAATGCGCATAACTGCGCCGAAGACCGAAGCGCATACCGCCAGGTTGTGTACGGTCTTCACCTTCTGGTTATTGCCCCACTACTCGGTTATGTTGCATACAAAGGGCGGCGGGCACCCAACGCCACGTGGACCATGCTTGGAGCAGTGGCAGTTCTCACGGCTGGCTACCACGGCGCACGACTTCTAGGTACGCACGCGCTTAAAGATCGAACATGAAGAAGATGGCGAGGGCGACTAGATAAGCTACTAGCACGTCGATCGTGTAGTGGGACCGAGTTGGTATATGGGTGAACGAGGACAGAACCTGGAGAGCGAACGCGGCGCACAACCAGGCCCCCTTGAGTACTCCGTATCGCCAGTATAGCAGGACAACAGTCAGGCTCAACGCGGTGTGGTTGCTAAACATCTTGTCCACGCAATGACCTACCAGATAGGGAGACACTGCAGTGAGATCCGGATCAGCGCATTGGTAATTCGGCGGCAGCACGGTGGCCGTTGTGGTGAGACAGCGTATGAAGGTGAGCAGAGACGCGTACTTAAATAGGCTAGTAAAGAAACCGTGTGGCCAGTGGGTCACCAGCATCCACAGCATCGGAAGACAGAGGACCAGCACGAGCACGTTGACCAGCCACTGGAATCGGGATAGGTCCGGCAGAACACTTGCAATCTGATCGTGCGGGGGCACCTCGCGCCTGAATTTGTTGGTGCGGGTCATCAGATAGCGGGTTGCCCCAATGTGGCAGAACCATGGAATCACGTACACCCAGAGAGGCAGCTTCTTCAAGAAGACGTTGACTGCCTCGAGATAGTCCCGTCCTTGCATGCTCTAGCTTGAGATTATCCCCCGCCCGGTTCTTTTACTAGCGCCATCCGGCTAAAAAAAGAACCAACTCAAGCAAACTCAATCATATCCAGGTCTGACTATTCGGCCGCCTGGTGCGACGCTTTCTTGGACTTCTTCTTCACCTTCGTCCCGCCGACCTTGACCTTCGCCTTTGGCTTCGGCGCACTGAACACCGGGGCTGGCGGTGCAGCGACCTCCTCCACCTCCTCCTCTTCTTCATCCTCCTCGTCACTCTCCTCCACTAGCGTGGTGTGGGTTTCCTGCGCTCCCAGACCCTCTTCCGTCTCCTGGCCCTCGAGAGCCGCCTGATCTGCGGCGGAGAGCTGAATCATGCACTTCCCGCGCATGCTTTCCCGCGGCTTGACAATCGCCTGTACGAGCTTCCAGGTGCAGCCGAATTTGCCGTTCGCGAACCACAGCCCACCGCACTTCAGGATACAGGCGACATTGGATCCCTTCGCGACCAGATCCATTGGTCCAGGCCCCTCCATGCTGCCGGCCTCGTCCGGAAACAGCCGCTTGTGCCCTCCGCTCGCGCCCTTCTCGATGTCGTAGATCTCACAGTTGAACGCCTCGTCGTAGAAGTCCAGCTTAACCTTCAGGGTAGGCGGGCGCTCCAGATCGGGCTCACCGGTCTCCTTGTTGCGCGGATGACGGAGCATTGGGTGGAACAAGGCATCCACCACTTCTGGTGACATGCGCTGCTTCCCGAACCAGGCCTTAGCATTCGCCACCGCGGACGTCTTGATTTTTGTCTCGAATGCTCGGATGGCCGCGAGGAACTTGGTAGTCGCCTCAGTCTCGTACTCCTGCTTAGGAAACTGGAGGGCAAGGTCGTAGCTCCGGCGCCCTGACGCCTCATCGACGAATTCGTTGACGCCCCAGGTGAGCATAAGCGGGCTACTGAGATGAAGCCAGCGGTTCGTGCTCGTCTGCAGAACTGCTACAGCCTTGCCTCCGCTCTTGTTGATGCGGGGCTTGGCGAAGATGGTGTCCGTAGTGGGGTTGAAGTTCGAGCCAGAGATGATCATGCTTGCCTGATGCGCCATGATGTGACGTAGAGAGGGCTCAGACCCCTAGATCAATTTCAGTAAAAAATTGGGTCGGTAAATATACAGAATGGTCCTGCTCTCTCTGGGCGCCCAGCTAATCGAGTCCGCGCTTGTTAGGGGAGTCATTTACACAGCAGAGCTCGGGGGAAAAGTAATTTGGTGGGTGGGTAGCGGCGCGTTTCACTACATCTGGCCTCCCGAAGTGGAGGAGGATGAAGTTGAGGCGCTTGCGGAGCGAATACGCGTTCTGCACGAAAGAGTCATGCTCCTTGAGGATAGGGACGGGGGCGGGACCCGCAATAAGGTAGCACCAGAGGAGGTGCCAAGCCAGGAAGAGAAGTGAATGCGTCCCTGCGAGATAATCTCGGAGGGAATGTACAAGGATGCCTTCCAAGAAGGCGGGAAAGAGTATGTGCCGGGGGAAAAGCGTGAAGAACCCGAACCGTTGTAAAAAGGTGTCGGGCTGTAAGGTAGCTAGTGGACCTAAGCGCACGTTCTGCCGTAAATCTAGGAACAGGACGGCCCGACGGCCCCCCAGATCTCGGTCTACCACTCCCAAGAAGGTGAGCAGGGGCAAATGGGCAGGCTACAATAAGCGTCAGGTGGCTGAGCTCAAAAGGCTTGGTCACTCCTCGCCTCCCCGCGGGCACCATCATATACCTAAGTCGATGAAGAAGATGGCCGCGCGCCGATACTGGTGAGGACCATCAGCGCAGGGCGGCTGACAGCCACGTCTTCAGCTCGCGATAAGATCGACCGCCTGGATACTCGATACCGCGATCACTTCCGCCGAGGTACAACCGCAGTGTTGGGAACCCACGAATACCGCATTCCCTGCACAACTGCTGCGACCCAGTACAGTCAATCGTCGTCACCACCATGGGGAAGTCGCGACGGAGCAGATTCCAAGCCGGCTCCATCGCTCTTGAATGCCCGCAATGCGGGGAGGAGAAGCGTACGAACAGGGGAAGCCCATGCTGGGTCATCGACCTGAACGTCTCCTCGGTGATGGTCGGCGGCAATGTTCGCTGATCGATCGGTCGCGCCGGAACGGAGGCGGAAACTTTCCGTGGACGAGATCCAGGCACGGCAGCGACTCGATGAACCCGCCGTGCACGCATAAAAGCACTTCCTTGCATAAAGGGCATACCTTGTACACCAGGTGGCAGATAATATGCGAGGAATAACACAAGAGTAAAGTACATGTTCCCCCGGGGGGAACATATACTCTGCGCGGACTACGACGATAAGTCGCACCCACACACACATGGGGCCTAAGCAGAGGCAGAGACAGAAGCCGTCTCCGCCTTGGCGAAGTGCGGACTCATGTATTTCTGGAGGTTGAAGTAGGTCAGCTCATCCTTGTCAGACAGCTGGAGGAGATCGCGCAGACTAGCGTCCGCATTGATCTTACGACCGTTGCTCTTGTCCTGCAGGTTATGCTCGCGGATGTAGGCATTAAGCTCACGAGTAACCTCGGTGCGAGCCATCTCGGTTCCAATCTCCTTCCCCAGGAACTTGGCGAGCTTGTCGCTGATAGGCGTAGGCTTCACGAAGCCACTCGGGGCACGCGTGCTCGCCTTCTTGCGACGGCGGGCATTCGCCTTCTCAGCGGTCCGGAGTGCTCGCGTGACCTGCTTCTCAAGAGCACGGTTCTCTGCGCGAGCGGCCGAGACAGCCGCACTCAGCTGCTGGTAGCGGGCATGGGAAGCGGCAAACGCCGCCTGAATCGCCTCGAGGGCCTGCATTGCCTCAGACGGGGGCTCCGCCTCAACCGTGGCAGGCGCCGCGACCGGCTCCTTCTGGACAGGCGGAGCAACCGGCTCCTTCTGGGCAGACGTTGTAACCTTCGCCTTAGCCTTGGCTTTGGAACCGGTCTTCGCAGCCGACTTGGCTACGGCCTTGGAGGCGGCCTTGGACTTGGCCTTACCCTTGGACTTGCGTGCGGTGGTGGTGGTGGCGGCGGCGGACGAGGACATTGTGGTGTAGCATGTGACGACTTTTTAAGCCCTGTAACGCGTAATGTCTGCCTGTTCACAGTCCTTCAACGGGAGCTAGCGCTGACTCGTAGAAGTGCGGCAGGCTGGAAGCCGCCTCGGGGCTAACAAGAGTGAGCGCGCACAGTACGTACATGGCACCTAACTTCTGGCTATCCCGATCAACTCCGTCCCTAACCATGCGCCTGATGGAGGACACCGCGATTTCCCTGGCTTGCCGGAGGGAGCAGCGCTCGATGCCGGGAGGGACGTGTGAGAATGGTCGTCCATCCGGTGGACAGATGTCTCTCTGCACCCTTCTATCTATGCCCACCCTATACTCCCATATGTCCCGTAGCTCCCGCAGATAGCGGACCGTCTCCTGCCGCCCTAGGGCTGTAAACCACGTGGCACAGGGATAACCTACTCCGAGAAGAGTAATATCGTGAAAAAGGGAGGAACACCTGCGATCCAGGCTCTCGACGGGTGGAGGAGGAAGCCTGGTAACGACGGTGTGTCCTAGCGCCCTGCTCAGCCGAACAAGGCGTTTCAGCTCCGGAAGCGTGTCCACCGGAAACAACTGCCTGTTGTAGGGATTTAGCACTTCTGCCCTTTGGGTTCTAAACAGGCTGTTTAGAGACAGGATATCAAAGGCGTACACTGTGCCCGTCGCGTCGGACATGCTCATGAACTGTGCCGTGGGGATGGCTGAGCAGGGAGCCATGCTGCAGAAGTCGGTCTCGTTGACAGCCCGGCTTCGATCTACATAGGCAGGACCCCTCAGCCTGGCGCACAAAGAGATAAGTCGGCGGTGCCACCACCGCTGCAGGGTCGCCGCCGGAATGGACAACTCCAAAAAAGAAGCCAATCGTTTCTGTAGCTCGTCCTTATTGCCACTCACTCTGAGATGGTAGTGCGCGCACATCTCCTTCAGCTGCTTCACCTTATAGTTGCGGGTCCGTAGAGTCTCTTGTTCCCCGAAGCCCAAGATCACAAACTCAAAATCCCGTACCCTCGATCGTGTGGGCTGTCTCCTTCCTTTCGTGCGAGGGCGCGGCGCCCCAACCAGGGCGGCCATTGCTCTACCCCGGGAAAATGTCCCCAGGTGGTTTTGTCAATCGGGCGGACAGAACACAATTCCGAATCTACTGAGATAGCTACGCGTCCTCGCCACATTCTGTGCGCCTTGTTGGATCGGCGGGAGACTGGTGGCCGGTCTGAGCGCGGCGGCTGCCACTGACAGCTCGGCCGCCCCCTCTTCGGAATCAGCGAGTCGGGTAGTGAGCGGCTCTCCGCCTGGACTTTTGTTCCACTCGGTCCACGCCCGCCAGGCGCCCTCGAGATCTAGGCAACTTACCCCCGGACCATAGTCCGTCCCCGCTGCCGCGCAGAGAATCCTAAACTCGTCCTGAGAGATGCCCAGCCCACGACGGGCTCCGTCCCAGTCGCACAAGGTGAGCGTCCCTTGAACTAACGATAGCGTCTTTAGGACACGTGGACAGCCAAGGGCAAACATGTCGGTGTCCTCGCTTAGACAGCCCCAGCAATCCCCCCTGGCGACCAGAGATGCGCAGATATGATCAGCCTCCTGAGGCGCGTCCACCTGACCCACACCACAATGCGAAAGCAGGCATCTGACGCTGTCAACGTCTCTCCTCGTCAGACGCAGGCTTCGCCTTCTCAAATTCGCCAGTTCTCCGTGCATCTCCCTCGTGGCGGCCCCGCCCGCTGCCTTGATGGAGTCCTGAAGAGCACGATAAGCATCCAGGGCCTCCCACTTGCGCCTCTTACGTTCCTCCTGCGACCGACGCTTTTCCGGCGGAGGCGCGCCGTCAAATACGAATACCAGCTCCACTCCCGCCCGCCTGAAGACAGTTACCATCTGATAGACTCCCGCCAATAGGCAGCGGTCACCCAGGAACCTGTACAAGTAGATGCTGGCGTCCACGGCCAGTTTCTGTCCGCGGAGCTGTGCGATGTCGATAGTCCGGAGATGTTCGCCAGCTCTCTCCCGGATGAACTGATTGAGACGTTGAACGCCCATTTGGTGGCCGCCCCTGACTCAGACGAGGATCAATTCCTGCTACTCGTCATTGCACTCCATCGCGGACATACGGAGCGACCCCGCTAGATAACCCTTGATTCCCGAGCCCGCCCTGCCAGGCCAACCCGAACCCGTTTCGAGCGCGCTGATGAACTCTGCTCGATTGGTCGCCCGTACGAGTAACTCTCCAAATGCGCGCTCAGCTTTGGGACGAGGCGGAAATCGCAGATATCCGACCGCGTATATGCCGCACCACCGGAGGAACCCATCCAGGTCGTTTATGAGTGCACCACCGAGAACATAATAGGCGAGTACATTCGTATTCTCGCTGTATCCGCACGCCTCGGAGGCACCTTTACCCCTGATGCAGGTGTAGTGAGTGCCCTGGTGTGACAGCACCTTCGAGGCCTGGACAGCCGCGAACATCTGCTCTACCGCAAGCATCTCCTCAACTGCACGGGACTGCTCGGAACCTGGCGCACCCTGAGCACAGTACAGCACATTGATGATTCTAGCCCAGGTCTCAGTGTACGCCTCATCTAGTGCGTGTGAGGCCTCCACGGGAAACAAAACCCGCGATAGCTCCCTCAGACCCTGACTTCCCGCTCCAGTATCCAGCCCGTACGCATGAAAACTTTCGTGCACAAAGACCTTGAACCATTCCTCCGCTCTGTAGACCACGATCTCCCCAGTTCGTGCACAAGCGGTCGCGTAGCCACTGTTGACGTTGACCGGAGAAAGAGAGGTAGCTCCCGAGGCTGGAAGGGTTTTAAGGTGGGGAGCTCTGAGAATGTAGACATCCAGCTCGCGAGCGCAAGAGGACGGATTGGTCTCGGAACACACCAGCAACCAAGAGAGCATCTTAGACGCCATGGAATCAAACGGCACGCGATCAGCCAGTTCTAGCGAGGAGTAGACAGCGAAACGCAGCCGGACTCGATGATCCACCCCGTGCGTGCGCCACCTGGCCGTGTACACCAGGAAATACTGACTCTTGTCGCGCACGTGCTTCGCGAGTTTAGACGGCATGAACCGCGTTCCGCCAGAAGGTGTCTTGGATCTGTGTGCCGCTGAAGCTGAGCGCCGGACCTGCGTCGCCATCATCCCTGTCGCCTTGGCGACAGCAGCTCGTATACGTTTGTCAACTGCACCCAGAACTTTCAGAGAGGCGGCAGTCAGGCCAGGACGGGGGGCACGGCCTTTACGAGCCCACCATCTGTCCAGTGACCGGGCGATAAGAAGACTGTGAGGCTCGATCCCCATTGGTCTGTCCACAGGAAGAATGTTTTATGTCTTGATCTCGGGAGACATTCCGAGCTTGCCCCTCAGCTCCATCAGTCCAGAGGCCGGCACCGCTGGCGCCCCCCGCTTATACACATTGATGGTGGCAGACCCCGTAGCCATCAAGGCTCGGCGCGCCTCTGTGCCTACGGCGAACTTGGCGACCCGGGCTCTATGTGCAGCGCTCAGCTCTTGGGCCTCGGTTAACACTGCAGGCGCCGGACCCTCCGGATCACCCCGCTTGCGTGCTCTGGCGGCGGCCACCCTCTCGGCCATCTCAACGTCTATGCCTAGCTTGTTGTCAGGTGCGCCGGTGTAGGCGAACTGGTCAGCGAAGTCAGGGTGCTTCTCCCTATACCTCTGAGAGAGTACATAGTGCCTCACTGTTGCCCACTTCTTCCCATCCAGATCAAAGCACTGAGCGCACCCACTCTTTTTGAGTTCCCTCGCAGACGGAGCATCGTCCGCCAGGAGTCGTCTCCAGTCGGACACACCGGCTAGCTTGGTGAATGAGGCCTCATCGCCGCTGGGCGCCGACTCGCCGGCCCCACGCCCCGGACGGGGCCGACCAGAGCTTTTGCCGTACACCTGGAACACCGCTCCAGACCGACCGACATCTCGTCCCTGTGGGGAATCGGGCACGACTTGTCCTAGCGCTTCTCTGAACTCGGGAATCACATAGTACGGTCCGGCCGATCGTTCCAGACACTTCGTTATCACCAAGTGACGAACCCGATAGGGAAGCTGCGAGTACGTGAACGCCCTCCGATCGTCATACGAGATCAACTCGTAGTGCATGCTTCCGGCAGTGCCCTCTCCGCCCAGGCTCAGGAGCAGATAGTATTCTGGCGAGAACTCCTCTGGATCGGCGTCATTGTTTTGTCCACACTGGAGGACGTTCCCCTCGTCCCGGTCCATGAAGGCGTCCTTCGAAAATATCACGAACTTGACATTCAGGGCATGCTCCAACGTCGAAACCGCCCATGTGTCCCCCCAATAAGCGCTGGTCTGAAGGACCGCCTTAAGAGCAGGTAAGCTCGTTATGCCCTTCATGAATGCAAACTCCTCCAGGAGCTCACTGGCTCCGTCCCTCTCGGCCTTCTCCTCGGCCAACTTCGCGGTGACGACCTCGGCCTTCTCGATCAGAGCGAACTGGGCCTCCCGAGTCGTGCCGCGCATCTTGGATCTAAGTCCGCGTGACTCCTGCGTCAGGCTTTTAACGACCGCGGCTGCACTGTCGTGCTGAGCCTTTGCGGCTATGTACTGGGCCTCGTAACCCTCGAATAGGGCCTGGGTAGCCGAGTCTGCGAGGATCTTCCGCAAATCCGCGACGCTCTTGACGATGCCTACATACTCAAGCCCCTGTCTTACGGCGGCAAACAGGCAGTCGCCGCCGGCCTCGTTGTCAACAAGGCCATACGCAGGATTCTTCATAAACTTCTGGATCCAGGGTGCACCACGCTTCGTCCGATAGGCCTTCCGGATTTTCGCATCCTCCTCTTTGGTCTGTGCAACAGGTGAACGTGTTTCATTGGCGGACTCGGGGGCCGGATACAGAAGCGGCTCGCCCATCAAATCCGGCTGTACAGCCCCCTCCTCGTCCAGAACGTGGGGGACGAGCTCATCGCGGACCTCATACACACCAATCTGGCCGTCCACGGTCCCATCCCTTACCAGATACACCGGATAGTGCACAATCCCCTGCTCTTGAAAGGTGGTTCGTGGCTGGCCCACTGCAACCGTCTTGGAGTGCCCACCGATGCTGGTCTCATATACCCAGGCATCAAACTCGCGATCTTCCGGCTCGAGATCACGATGTACGGGATATACGACATCGGGATCCAGTCTTGATTGTGCCATGTACTTCTACAATTAGCCCACAGTTTATCTGGTCTTGCTTGCGCTCTATCCGAAGAACATCTGGCTGCCCGACCGGGCGGCGCGACGACGCCTCCCAGCCTGAGGGGCGGCGGCGGGCTCGTGCTCAGATACCAACGGCATGCGACCCGAGTGCACCCGGACCTCCGCCGCTGGCGGCGGAGGCTCAAAAGGGGAGCTACGGACCAGGCCAGTGTCCAAGATGCCTCTTCCCCCCAGGATGGTAGAAATGAGGGCTTGACGGTGAGCAGACGGGGTGTGCACGGCCGACATGCCCACCAGCTCCTCTGATCCTTCTTCCATCATGACGTGCCCTCCGGTGCGATGCTGAGAGAACACAGAGCTTAGTTCTTCCGCGCTAGAGAATGCAGCCCCATGCACCCCCTCCACAAATGCACCGACAGCTAAGGCGCAGTCGCGCGAGAACACTGGAATGCAACCCCTGTCCACCGCCTCGATTGCCCACTGTGGCATGCCCGCACCCGCAGCCCATTCATATGGATTCGGATCCAGGATTGCTAGCGAACCGGGGCGCATGTGTTTTTGACGCTCGAGCGAGGTGGCCGCCCCAACCACAACGATAGGGTCGTTTTGCAGAAGCAGGGCCTGCACTTCAGCCACAGCAGCCGGATCGTCCTGAGTCATAATCACCGTCAGTTGCTCGTCCGCCCCATAGGCCCTGTACGCGGAGACTATCGTCCCGGCATGGGCCGAGCTCCCTAGCAAGGCGACGGCACGCATGTCTTTCTTGCCATCCACAGGTGCACGTCCAGTCATGTCATATGCCGGAATGGGGACCACGGAAATGGAAGATTCAGGGACCACGCCCCGCGCGCATGCCAGGTATCGGTGGTACGCCCCCATTGAACCTACTAGTACACGATCAAACGAATGAGCAAATGCCCCCGGATCGCGCCACGGCCTATCTGGACTGCCCGGATCCAGGCAACACAGCCATTGGTGCTCGGCCAGTCGCCGCGTTAATGACGCTTCTTTGTTGGCGACCAGCTCCACAACAAGCGTGTATTGCCCGACCCCAACATCCCTGAACGCGTCCAGAGGATGCAGTCGCATACCTCTAAGGCTTCTAGACGCCCCCCATGCCTCGAAGAGACTACTAGACCACAACGTATCGTCGAGCGCGGAATACACATCGATCTCCACTCCGTGCACCGCGAGCAGATTAAGAGCAACATTGCTCTCCCACGCCCCCACTTCCATGTCGCCAAGTCGATGAAACGAATCCAGGAAGGCCACCTGCATGCCCGGGAGCCTGGGGCCGGCAGTGGCTGGGGGCGCGATAATGCTCGTTAGACTGGGGAACAGCGCCGCCGCCAATTCCTCCCCCTCCGCCTCCGGTGCCCGTAGAATCTCGGTTGGCGGGGAGGGGAGAGTAGGATCCAATGTTCTCGTTCTTGCCTTGGGCACTGGAGGTTCGCAGCTCTGGACCATGCTGGCGCTCCGTGCCAACATAAGAATACTTCCGTCCCCGATGTGGGCTCTGACCAGATCATAGTGAGCAAACCGGGACAAGTCAGCTGTCTTCAATAAGAGCGTGTCCGAGACTGCTAGAATATACTCGCTCTTCTGCGCCTTCCAAAAAGCGGGAGAAAGCAAGACCTTCTCCCAGTCGGGTTCGTCGCCCCAGGCGGGGTCGCTCACCAGACCAACATCATCAAGGCTCCAACCGTGCAGCTC
>MDSW01042821.1_pt1 | contig 11080 bp, 10 predicted proteins | sample 811171 | NCBI WGS metagenome assembly MDSW01 (sample SAMN05326641, study PRJNA326480) | marine metagenome | isolation source: seawater | place: Atlantic Ocean: North West | collected 2012 | reverse complement strand
GTTTCACCTGAATCACTTGTCGACGAGTTCGAATTTCTTCGCTCGCTTGCATGGAGGAGTATGTGCCTTACCGGTTTCCGTACAACGGTAGAGGATATTGACGCGCTTGGTAGGCTTTTCACGACCTTCTGGCTTGGGACGAGGGAAACCACGGTATCCAGCCATAACTCGACGGAAGCGGCGCTGACCCCACTTCAATTCACTTGCACGGCGCTTCTTGACGCGCTCAACGGTGTGCATGGTGTGGCGTCCAGCCTTGGGGCTGTAGCGCTTGACCTGTCGTGGCATCTTGACCATGATTGAGCCTCCTCACCGTTGGGTGCGAGCCTGCGACCATCGACCTCTATATGAGGGTGTCGCGCGCGAAGAGATTGTAAATCAGGCAACTGCGCCGCAAAGTCGGTCAAGGTTGATGAACCTAAACCAATGACGGAACCACATGGTCGGGATTTCAGACCCCCAGGTTGGGTTTTGGTCACCCCTGATCTTGTTCTTCCTAGCCATCGGATTCTGGTTGACGGATCGTAAGGACCCACGTAAACGATTGGCCATACCACTATTTACACTGTGCTTGATTTTTATTCTAGTATTCGGCGCCAATACTCGAGGAGAGGACAGTTCGGAAACTGCCCTTCTCGCTGTCTTCTTGCACATGCTGATTCCCGTGACATGTATGGCAGCAGGAACATTGATTGCAACGTTTTCTGGCCCTTCACCGGTTGGACCCCTACCTCGAATCTTGCGCCCTATCGGATTTGTAATGGCATATTCTGGATTGCTTTGGATTGCTTGGATGCTGATTTCAGAACCCCCTTCGGCAATCGCCAATGGAATTGGTCAAACCATCTGGGGCGCATGGGTCGAAACATTCCTGACAATTCTGATCCTAATTTCGGCCCTGGCGGGTGCGTTCTGCGTGATGATGGGAGAACAACGTCACAAGGAGGCATTGACCTTGGCTGGGTTGACGATTGCTGGAGGCGTGATGTTCTACGAAATCATGCACGATGGGTCGGAAGGAATGGTCGCCTCAGGTTGGCATGACATTCACTGGGGCGAACTCATGTTCCTGTTTGGCGGACTGATGGGTGTGATTGCTTCGGGAATGGCATTCATCGCGCTGGTCTATATTGCCGAGAGACGCGCACCGGATCCCGATGTTGTCCCTCCTCTTACCGAAGAAGAGAAGAGTATTGTCGAAGCAGTGCTTCGTTCAAACCTCAATTTGATGGAGGGTGAAGAATGACGCAAACCAAAGATGCATGGTGGAGACCAGTGGGCCTGCTAATGTTGACCATCGTAATTGGGATGGATCTCCTGGTTTGGCAACTCTCAGGTGGCACTCATTTTTCAACCATCACTGAACAAATGATTCGCGGATTTATTTTGGCGTTCGGAGGCACCAGTGTTGCACTCTTGACAATGAGTCTCGGTTCTGTTCATCGCCACGCTCAATGGAGAGAGCAGATCTTTGGTTTGCTATTGCTTTCAGGAATTGCATTCTTACTAGTTCATTCCCAATATGATGGTTCATTCGAAGAAATACGCAAGGGCGGAGTAATGCTGCTATCGGGCCTCACAGCGATGTTAGCCGCGATCGGACTCGTGTTCGGATTGCTGTTGGCTTTGGTGACTGGGAGAGAACACGAAGCCGACCCTCTTTTGGAGATGGAATCAAGCGGTGGGGACGTTCCAATCAACCTGAAGTGATGAGTTAAGCGCCCGTAGGGCGGGTGACAACCCTGATATACAGAGGGTTGGTCGCCGTGCCGCTGAGGTGTTGAGATGAGTAAGGGTACTCCAAGCATGGGCAAGCGCCAGAAGTCCACGCATATCCGTTGCCGCCGCTGCGGTCGCCACAGTTACCACAAGCAGAAGCGCCAGTGTGCCTCCTGTGGATTCGGTGTCACTTCCAAGATGCGCAGTTACCGCTGGAACAAGCGAAACCGCTCCATGTATCAGAAGAAATGAGGGTGTTTTCGTCCCTTTAGGGACGCCGTCAAACTCTAAAACCGCCAATCCGACGACGTGCCGGGTACCGCTATGTGTGGCATCATCGGCGTCGTTGCCCAGATGGGTGTTCCTGCATCCCCAATCATTTACGATGGACTGACTGTTTTGCAACATAGAGGCCAGGATGCTGCAGGTATTGTGACCTGTGACGGAGAGCAATTGTTCCAGCGTAAATCCAACGGCTTGGTTCGCGATGTATTCCAACAGCGCCACATGGAAACTTTGGCAGGACACATGGGCGTAGGTCATGTACGATATCCAACCGCAGGAACGTCCTCCTGTGCCGAAGCTCAACCTTTCTACACCAATTCACCCCATGGAATCTCACTGGCCCACAATGGCAACCTGACCAACGCTGAGGAGTTGAGATCGCAGTTGTACAGAGAAGATTTACGACACGTCAATACCAACAGCGATTCTGAAGTGCTGATGAACATCTTCGCACATGAATTGCACAAGCGTGGGAAAATGTATATCGGAGAGGAATTACACTTGGATGTAGTCGATATTTTCCATGCAGTTTCCAAGGTACATGAGCGATGTCGAGGCGGTTACGCCATCATCACCATGATTACAGGATATGGAATTCTTGGTTTTCGTGACCCCTGGGGCATTCGCCCACTGATCATCGGCCGAAGAGAAGGAATCAACGGTGGTGACGAGTGGGTTCTTGCCTCTGAATCAGTTGCATTGCATGCACTAGGTTGTGAAATCGTGCGAGACGTTGATCCAGGGGAAGCTGTATTCATTACTGCAGGAGGGCAATTCTATGAGAAACAATGTGCTGAATCTCCAACGTATTCACCTTGTATCTTTGAGCACGTATACTTCGCTCGCCCGGATTCAATCATCGATGGAATCAGTGTACATCGTGCCAGATTGAAGATGGGGCGAAAGTTGGCCTCACGCATACCCGAAGAATTTCCAGATTCAAACATCGATGTAGTCATCCCAGTTCCTGACAGCGGAAGAATCGCTGCAATGGAGTTGGCCAAGGATTTGGATATTCCATTCCGCGAGGGTTTTGTCAAGAATCGTTATGTTGGACGCACGTTCATCATGCCTGGACAAGCGATACGTAAGGACAGTGTGCGCAAGAAACTCAACCCAATCCCCTATGAGTTTGAGGGGAAAAACGTACTACTCGTTGATGATAGCATCGTCCGTGGAAATACGAGCGCGAAAATTGTTCAAATGGCAAGAGATGCTGGTGCGAATAAAGTGTACTTCGCCAGTGCAGCACCTCCTGTCATTCACCCGAATGTGTATGGAATCGACATGCCGGCCAAGACAGAATATATCGCCCATGGGCGCACTCAAGAACAAGTGAGTGAGAAAATCGGTTCAGACTGGCTGATTTATCAAAAGTTGGAAGATTTAATCGATTCCTGTACGGGTGGTTCGCGAAATGTTGACACATTTGACACATCTTGCTTCAATGGCGAGTATGTGACTGGTGACATCGACGATGTATATCTTCAGAAATTGGAAGATGCTCGAAATGATACAGCGAAATCTGCGCAAATTAAGAACGACGAGATTATCGAAATTCACAACGAACCCTGAGGTGATATGATGGGCCAATGGATGGTCCGGATTGGGGAGTCCATGTTGAAATCGAGACCTGTTCGAAAACAATTCACGCGTGTTTTGATTCAAACCTTGATAGCTCAATGTCGACTTCGAGAAGCGAGCATTGATGTTCGTGCCGAAGGAGGTTTGGTCTTCGTCAGTGGCAAGCAGGATGAAGCTATTGTGGACGCGCTCAAGCATACATTTGGCGTCAACGCCGTAGACCCCTATACTGAAATTGAACTCGATCCTGATGCAGTTGCTGTGGCGGCATTAGAACGTAATCCAGAGCCGAAAGGAACCTTTGCTGTTCAGTGTAGGCGGCATGGGGAGAAAGGAGAATGGACCAGTCAATCATTTGCGGCAACCGTTGGTGCGAAGGTGCTAGAGCGGGTGGACTTGAATGTCAACCTTGGAAATCCAGATTGGGCTATACGTGTTGCATTATTCCCTGACAAAGTGTATCTTTTGGGAAGACGATTCATGGGACCTGGTGGCTTGCCTTCTGGTGTTCAGGGACTGGTTCTTGCAAATTTAGAATCAGAAGAAGATATGCTATGTGCATGGTTGATGATGCATCGAGGTTGCCGAATTCAAACCCTCAGAGGGTCTGCTGAATCACTTCGGCGATGGGACCCTGCACTTGCATCTGAAAAATATGCGGCTCAATTGATGACGGGTCCGGGAGGGGTGTCAAATCCGGACCCATGGGGGATTGTCGCTCACCATCTTCCCGATGCACCAACTACCATTGCGGAAGGTGAAGATGTACGCACACCATTGGTTCATCTTGAGCCATTGGTGGGCTGGACTGAGGATGAAATAGATGCCCTCAAACAGAAAGTGCTTTCGTAATCAGTGCGGCGGCATAATCAATATGTTGACCTAGAGTCACGAATCATGCCGATGGTCATCGACCCGATTTTGGAAATCGAGTGCGAGACCATGGTTCAAGCCATTGATGTATCCGCTGATGGAAAATGGATGGCATGGGGTGGGGAAGACGGGACTGTACGTATTCTCGACATGGCAAACGGTGGTGTGTCAATCGAACCGTTCAACGTTGAGGATTCAGTTACCCATATTCGCTTCGCTCGAGGCGATGTCATTGTGATTGGAACACATACCAATGACGTGTATGGACATGAGCGTTTGGGCGGCCGAAGATGGGCACATGCTATCGGAGGTGGCTGCGATCTCATGAGCATGTCAAACGATGGTAGCCTTGTTGCATGTATTGATGGCGGTCGGCATGTTCACATTTTGACAGAGAATGGTATCAAGCGTGGTCGATTCTCATCAGGTGAACTGATTGGACTCACGGTTGCAGACGATGGGACCGGTGTGGCAGTTCACGATGATGAAGGCAACGTCTACGTTCTTGACTCCAGTGGCAATCTACGATGGAAACGAGCACCAGTACAATCAGATGGAGAGGTCATCTCAGCCATGTGTTTCATGCATGATGGTTCACTCCTTCTTTGTAGAGAAGTTCTGGGAATCACACCATCTGATGTGCCACAAATCGCTCTTGAGCGTTGGTCATCAATCGGCGAACTACTCCATTCCGAAGAAATTGATTCACGCAGTGTAAGTTTGGTTGCTGATGGAACAGGTGCACTTTCAGGCCATTTCGATGGCTCTGTGATTCAATTGTCTGATGATCTATCGCAGCAGCCGCTTTGGAAATCAATGTACACCATCAATGATTTGAAGCGGCATGGTGATGATTTACTCGTCGCATCTTGGTTCTACTTGCATCGGATAAATCGCGAAGGAGAAGAAGTTTGGCGATGTGAACACACAGGATTGGTCGAGGCGATTGTCTCAAATCAAGACGGGACGAGAATCGCATTAAGTGGTGACAATCAAAATGATTACACCCGTGAAAACAGAATCCTTTGGATAGACCCTAATGCAACTCCTTATGCCCTATCTGCAGATTCAGAAATTGACGACGATTTACTTCAATTCGCAGAAGGTTCTGAACTGAAATCTCCAGTGGCCGGAGCCGACGATGATTTGTATGCTGACGACAGTCAAGAGATGGCATCATTCCTGACACCTGATGAGCAAGAGATGCTCAATTCTACAAAGGCTTCAATCGATGACTCTGAATTGTTTGCAATGCTCGATGACGAAATTGAACAAATGGCGAAAATCGAAGAGGATGAACCCGACTTGATGACTGGGCTTTCGGATGAAGAATTCGTTTCGCACATCCCTCCAACCGCAGATGCGGGTTCTGATTTGGTTGTCGACGCCAGTCATGATGGTACTGCAATTGTGCTATTGGATGGCTCGGCGACTTCACCGGGAAGCCAAGGGGTTGAACAGTGGATTTGGAGAGATGGATTGTCCAAACAAATTGGTGATACGCCAATGGTCAAGGTCAGATTACCCATTGGCAATCACACATTTACCCTCACTGTGACTGATCCTGCCCGCGAGAGTAGCACAGACACGATTACCGTGCAGGTCCAAGGCACATCACGCGAAGATACATACGATTTATTGGATGATTAATCCAAGATTTTCGTGAGAAAATCGCCAACGCGATTGATTTCAGCCATGCAAACCTCATGGAACATCGGGTAGGATTCAAACTCAATCGGCCAACCATGTTCCTGTAGAAAATTCACAGTCTCCTCTCCCGCAGTAAAGGGGACCATGTCGTCTCGAATACCATGACAGAGTAAAATCGGTGTTTCTCGATTGGCTTCCAAACACATCGTAAGATGTTGCTCAGGAAACAGCAAGTATCCAGAAAGACATACCATTCCTGCAATTCGGTATGGGAAGCGGCAACCTGTGTACAGTGACATTGCACCACCTTGACTGAAACCGACCAACACGATTCTCTCGTAAGGAATCCCTTTACTATGCTCTTCCTCGATGATTTTTGAGATAATTTCCGACGATTCTTGAGCTTCAATTGGACATTCTCTCTCCCCTTCAGATTGTCCTGCAAGATAACGAATATCGAACCATGAAGGCATCGACCATCCATTGTTTAAGGTCACCGGGCGCACAGGTGCATTTGGGAAAATCCAGCGAGTACCAGGACGTGTAATCAGGCGAGGCATGTCAACAAAGTCGTGGGCACTGGCCCCCAATCCATGCATCCAGATGATTGAAGCATCATGCGATGCTGAAGGTTCGACCACGAGGGGGTCGCGCACGGAATCATCTCAGAGATTGGACAATGCATCGGCCAATGCAGGCAATGCATCTTCCCATGTTGCGACAATCCCGTAATCAGCAACGCCGAAAATTGGTGCATCGGCATCTTTGTTGATTGCAACGATATATTTCGATGAGCGCATACCTGCAAGGTGTTGAATCGCACCTGAAATACCCACGGCAATGTACAGGCTTGGATTCACGGTTTTGCCAGTTTGTCCGACCTGAATGCTGTGGGACATCCCCCATTCGTCAACTACTGCTCTTGATGCTCCAACTGCGGCACCTAATTGATCTGCAATCGCTTCAAGGTGACTGAAATTTTCGATGCTACCCATTCCGCGACCACCTGAAATTACGATATCTGCATCTGCTACATCAAGACGCTCACTGGCCTTGGCAATCGCTTCCTTTACCGATGTTGCTACATCCGCACTCTGGTTTACTGTACTCACTTCGGCACTACCACCATCTGCGGCTGCAGCGAAGGTATTGGGCCTGAGGGTCAGAATAGTGTCATCCGCCACAGTCAATGTTTCCATGGCTTTACCAGAATAAATTGGTCGTGTCACTGAATTACCATCGATACTAGTGACATCTTGAACGACTGCGACACCTTTTGATGCACCCATGCGGGCTGCGATTTCACGACCGGTTGCAGTGGATGCGGTAATGATACGCCCCTCTGCGACGGCACCAAGCGCTGAGGCCCATGCGCCTCCATCGAAGTCTGAAAAACAATCCCCTTCGACCGCGATGACCTTGCCAACACCCGCGATTGCGGCTGCTTCGGTTGCACCAACGCCACCGGGGCAAAGTACGGTTGCACTCCCTCCAGCCGCGCCAACAAGTTGCGCAGTTACGGGGTGTAGGCTGTTTCCTGAAATTTCTGCAATGACTGTTACCATGAATATCCCTCCTCAGATCACCTTCGCTTCATCGCGGAGTTTGGCCACCACACTGGCCATATTTTCGGCACCATCAAACTTCTGTCCAGCGGGTTTTTCTGCCGGTGGCGATTGATTGTCAAGACTCACAGATGCAGAACCGATGTCTACACCCAAATCAGAGACGGTCAGAGTTTCAACTGCCTTCTTCTTCGCCATCATGATTCCTTTGACGTTAGGGCGGCGAAGTTCAGTACTCATCTTGTCGAATGCAATGACGCATGGTGCCGAAATACCAACACGCTCCATTCCACTTGAACTGGGGCGCAATGCCATGAATCCTGATGCATCACCTGTGAGCTCGCTCACCATGGTCACACAACCTGCACCCATCATTTCTGCAACACCTGGACCCGTGGAACCAGCGTTGGTATCAGCCGCTTGCTTACCACAGAAAACAACTGAAGCACCTGACTTCTCAACTGCAGCGGCAAGGATGGTTGCGATTTGATTTGAATCGAGTAAGGAAAGATCGTCAACTACGATGTGCATCAAATCAGTTGCACCAACTGCTGCTGCATCAGTCAACATCTTCTTTGCACGCTCAGGACCACAGGTGATTGCAGTAATCGAACCACCTTGACCTAGGGCTGCCTCGAGAGCATATTCGTCAAAGGGGCTCATTGACCACTTGTTCACAGCACTTTCATCAACGCGGCCACCACTGACCACAATCTTCGCATTGGTATCTGGGACTTGTTTCAGTAGAACTGCAATATCTGCCATTCATCATCACCTACGGTGATGCGCCGACGAATCCCGTCTATGAACGATTCCCATACGGTCCCTGAAGGATTATTCGACCCAGGCGTAAGTTCGCGCACCTTCGAGTACTCCTTCTCCGCCTTCAATTTCGACCAGTGCGAATTCACCGCGTGGATTGAGTACGCTGCCATCGTGAATACCCTTGTGAAGCAACTCATAGGTCACCTGATCAATCGCCATTCGTCCTGCCATTCGCTCAAACAAGTTCCAACTGGCAACCACTTCTCGCCATCGATCACTGACGACGCCTTCGAATACCTTCGCTTTGGCACCTGAACCGTATCCACAGAGTCCAAACTGGCGACCATCCAGTGGGCTGTCTGCTTCATAATCTGACTCAAAAGTTGACATCATGGCCAAGAAAATTGAACCCGTGTATTGGTTTCCAATCAGCGAACTTGCACGTTGGCCCTTTTCAATTCGGTCGGCATGGAAATCTCGATACGCTTGAGTCTTGGAAATACTGCGTCGATACCCATCCATGGCCTTGGCATGCTCAGCCTGACCTTCGGGTGTATCATCGAAATCATCGATGCTAGGGGGGAGCCCGATTTCTGCTTCGACATCGGTCCATGATGCGCTTCCACGCCTCTCGTAAGCAAAGACTGCAGGGAACATTCGCTTTGCTTGGAAAGCATAGGGCAAATGCATGATGATTCGAGCCCAATCTTCAGTCAGTACAGTTTCCCCGTCAGGATCCCAACGACCATCGGTAATCGCCTTGGAGCGGAAATCTCGGAAGGCTTCCTCGACGGCATCCTGGTAACATTGATTGCTGAATTGACCATCGAATACGGGTTCATCTCGATGCACTTGCACACTATCGACACCGTGGCTGAAAATCCCCATGCGACGGACTGTCGATTCCGGAAGATGTCGAACCATGCGATCAACCATGCCTTCCTTGATGGATGCGCCGGTTTCTCTAGCCAATTGAACGACATGTGAAATCACGGATTTGATGGATACTTCACGACGTGGTTTGAAGAAATCGTGGACGGGTGAAGTAGAAACACCCCAACGATCAGGAATTGAAATCAATCGAGGATTATGTCGAATCAACAATGCTCCCCCGCCAGCACCTTGTGTATATTCTCCAGCTGATTCCAAATCGTATTTGGCGTTGTCACTGAATACAACGATGCCGATGCGGTCATCTTCTTCGCCACCCCGGGCGACCCAATCAAGCGTATTGTGTAGGGCATCGACAGCTCCAATGCATGCAAAGGTCATGTCAACTACGTCGCAATTTCGGAAGCAATCTTCACCGAATCTTCCACTGTAGCGCTGAGTCAACATGTCGAGGATGTAGGTCGCTGTAGGTTTGGCGCCATCAAGCGCACTTTCGGTCCCCAAATACATCCGCCCAATTTGCGTGGGCTTGATTCCGTTACGGTCAATCAGGCGAGTAACGGCATTTGCGCCCATGGTCGCAGTGTCTTCATGGACATCGGGAATCGCCATAGCGGAAAGCCCTAGGCCTTTGTTCAATTTACCATAGTCTGCATCCCGCATTTCTGCAAAATCCTTCATGTCAAGATACAACTTGGGAAAATGGATTGCAATATCATCAATACCCACTTCAGACATATTTACTCCCCCTGAGCAAGTTGCGGCGCGTCCACTTTACCTATGAATGATACCCCAGATGAAACCGATAGACGCCGTTCATGGCAGAGTGTTGGTTTCGCCGGGAAACTCTTCTATTGACCCGTGATTTCATTGACTGCATCTAGCAGTGCGGGATTGGCTTCAAAATGACTGCGCATTGATTCCAATCCTGCGGAAATGGCGTCTGCAACAGCAAATTTTGCATCCAGAGGGTGAATTGAACCCGATTTTACGGCGTCGATGAAACCCTCTAACGAATCGTAAGTGCTCGGTTCACCATATTCTGGTTTAGGTGTGACCGTAATGTGACCTTGTTCAGGCAAGATGATGTGTTCCAATAATTCGTAAATCGGGCTGTCATCTTGCTCGACGTCAAGGTAGGCCTTTCGCATTTTTTTGCGCAACTTCTCGGGTGAATCATGAAGTAAAATTGCGCCCGATGGGTCGGACTTGCTCATCTTGTGGTCAAACGAGTCCATCCGTGCACCTGCACTCTTGAGTCCGGAAATGATTGGAGTGTGAATGCAGGTCGCCTTGGTCCAGTTCCAATGGTCTGCAACTTCACGCATGTACATGTGCGCCTTTCTCTGATCCATGCCTCCAATGGCCAAATCGATGTTCATTTCAAAGATGTCTGCGGCTTGCATTGCAGGATAGAAGAATTTCGACAAATCTCCGTCACCACTCGCTTCATCTCGGCCCATGATACTGAACGTTCTTCTCGCACGCGCGAGGCTCATGTTCTTGGAGCAACGAAGGACACGAGCCCAATAATCACCGCTATCCATGATTTCAGAGGCATACGCAAAGCGCAATTGACCTGGGCCATCTCCTTCTTCAGGATGTCCGAGAAGTGCACGGAATACTTCCTCCATGTATTTTCCAGTCGTCTGAATTTTATCCATATCCCCCCCGAATTTATCGTTGACCCATGCGTGCCAGTCGGCGAGAAAAATCAGGACGTTTACGTCCGCGTCTAACATGCGTCG
>MDSW01010129.1_pt1 | contig 11080 bp, 12 predicted proteins | sample 811171 | NCBI WGS metagenome assembly MDSW01 (sample SAMN05326641, study PRJNA326480) | marine metagenome | isolation source: seawater | place: Atlantic Ocean: North West | collected 2012 | reverse complement strand
TACACCCTCTGCTATTAATTTTTTCAAATTTTTAAATTCTTTTTGTGATCGAAGAACAAAATTACATGATACTTTTTTTTTCTTTTTTTTTGCAACTTCTTTGATATGTTCAAATTCTTTATAACTCAGACATATCGGTTTCTCAGCAAAAACATCTTTTTTAGATTTTAGACAATCAATTATTTGTTTATAGTGACAATGATCATATGAAGCTATGCAAACTAGTGAGATCTTTTTATTAACTAAGATATCTTCGTATTTTTTTACCTTAATAATCTTTTTGTTTGAGAGCAATTTGTATTTATTTTTGTCTATGTCGTAAATGTAAATCTTATTTATACTTTTAATTTTAATTAAATTTTCAACATGATATTTACCAACTCCTAAACCAATGACCGCGACATCAATTATACTTTTTCTATTTAAATTAATTGAAGTATTTTTTTCCATTCAAAATATCTATCTTTAGTAAAATTAATAATTTTTTTATATTTAATTAAGTCAATTTTATGATCTAAAGATAAAGAGAAATTACTATAATCTTTTTGATCAGAATAGTTTAAAATTCTAAAATTTTTAGAATTTTTATAAAAAAATCTCGTAACATGTTCTTTATCAGATGAAGATTTAATTTTTCTATATGTTTTTAAAAAAGTATTTGTTTTAATTATCTCAACCGATTGACCAGATGGAAATGTTTTAGGAAAAATGTTTGTAAAAATATCTGCCCTATTTTTTTTTATCTTAGAATATAATCTATTTATTAATTTAAAATCTAAAAAAGGACTATCTGCACAGACTCTAAGAAAATAATTACATTTGTTAGTTTTTAAAATATCATAAAACCTGCTTAAAACATTATTAAGTGAACCTCTATAAACTTTTATATTTTTTTTTTTACAAAACCTTTCAATTGAGTCGTCTTCTTTTCTTTTGCTTGTCGCTACTATTATTCTTTTAATTTTTTTAGATTTTTTAATACAATTAATTACTCTCTCTAAAACATATTTATTTTTATAAAAAAACATACATTTATTTGGGAGTCTTTTTGACGAATTTCTTGCTTGAATTATTGCAATCATTAAATTTTTTTTAATTTAAGTAACTTTGCTTTCTTTAATACCAATATAGCTTTATTTAATTCTTTTAAATGTATTCTGGAGATAACTGAAATTTCGTTCAATGTTTTATTTCCATCAGAATAATGTATTAACCATTTAATTGACCTTGTTAAATTATCAGCAAATTTATGATCCTTAGTTTTGTAGTGGATATTATGTCTTGATAATTGTGGTTCACCTTTTTTTATCAAAATAATCGGATAAATCCCTTTTTTACGAACTTTTTTAAATTCAATTTTATTTGATGGTTTTATTAAATTTTGTAAATAACATTTTTCTAGATCTTTAAAGACTCCTATTAAGATATTTTTTATTTTTATCAATTTAGAAAAGCTTATAATTTTTTCGTTATCTAATGAAGTATGGTATTCTTTATACTTGCCATAAGGTGTTGTCATTATTGAGGCGATGGGTAAATTATAACCGATTGAACAATATTGTCTTTCGTCACTCCCTGATGGATTAAAAGGTATTATTTTTGATTTGATTTTATTTTTTTTTAAATAATTTTTAACAATCTGATCAATGATAGTATTTTGTTGTTTTGTCATTTTAAAATGAATTTTATTATCTATTCCTACACAGGTGCAAACAAAACCTCCTATTAAATTTTTTTTAAAATGTTTCTCATATTTATTTAAAATAATATTAGAACCTATCGTTTCTGGTGCGAAAATTATTCTATAGGAAAAATAATTTTTTTTTTTTATCAAATTGTTTGTTAACAAAGTAGCTAAAAGAGGACCTGATAGCTCATTATTTGCCATAGATGGATGGCAAGTATAGCAATGTATTAAAATTTCTTTTTTTGAAATACCTCTGATGTAGCTCTCAGAAATTGTTAAAGAACCTTTGTGTAATTTTGATTCTATATTAACTTTATATGTACCTTTTTTAAGTCTTTTAAAATCATTATATTTTATACAAAAACCCCAATTTTTTTTATAGTAAGAAGTTTTATAAGGTATTGCATTTTTTTGTTTAGTATCAAAAAAAAGATGTTTTTTTAGTTCTGAAAAACTAACCTTTTTATTTATTGGAATTGAATATCCCATAAGATGTAAATTATTCTCTTTAAAATTACAGATCTTTTTATTTAATGGATTTTTTATATAAGCATCTGTAACATTCCATTCTTTTGGTATTATCCAATCATTAAATTTTCTTCCTGATTTAAACTCAAATGTTTTAAGTGGAATTATTTTAGATATTATTCTATGACTTTTTCTAACATCATTTCCTGTAATACTTCTATTTAAAGGCCACAGATCATTAAATAATTTTTTTAACAGTTGTTTTTCTTTAAATTGATTAGTGTTCATTGATGATAAGTTAATAATAATATATCAATTAATATATAATGTTTAAAAATGAAATAATCCAGTATCTTTCTTTAACAAGATACAAACCATTAAAGAAGATTATTGATAATTTAAATCACTATAATATTAACGTCATTTTAGATATGGAAGATAGTGCACAAGACCTTTTTAATTCAGAAAACAATTCTAAACTAAAACAAATTTGTCGAGATGGTATTAAGTATTTATCGAATACACTTAATAATTTAAATAACGATTTTTATATTCGAATAAATTCTATACAAGATAAAAATTATGAAATGGATATTCAATCAATAAATAGATACATTAAAAAGGATAATACACATCTTGGTATCTTTCTGCCAAAAGTTGAAAGCTATAAAGATGTTTTAAAATTAAAAGAAGATTTAAAAGACTTTAAAACTAAAATAGTAATAATATCTGAAACTGTAAAAGGTTTAAAAAATTTAAGTTCTACATTAGCTCAAGACCAAAGAAATTTAATTCAAGGGGTCCATTATGGACATTTTGATTTTTGTTATGATGCTAATATTTGGCCATTCACCGAACCTTTTCATTTTGAATATTGGGACAAAATTTTTCAGATTTTGAACATATTAAAGAAAAGTGAAAAAATATTCATACAAACTCCATATCCATTGTTAAATAATTCAAATTTTTTTTGGTCAAGTTACAAACATATAAAAGAAAATTTTCCTGAACAAAAATTTTTGATGTCTCTGGTAAATTATAATAAGAACTTGTTAAAAAGACCAAATAAAATATTACCACTTAAATTAAAGAAAATATCAAATGATAAAGAGTTCCAACTTAAATTCTCAAAAAAAATAATTAATCTTTATAATAATTTAAGATCTCGAAATAAGAGTTTTACTTTAGATAACAAAAGATTTATACCCCCACATCAATTTTTGATGGCTGAAAAATTTTACAAAAATAATAAATGAATATGATTAAAGAAAGTGCGATAGAAAAAAAATTTAAAAAAAATTACTTAAATTGCTTAAAGAGAATAAGTATTAACAAAAATAAAAATATCTATCTAGTTTCAAATTTAAAAGAAATTGGGAGAGTCAAAATTTCTAAGAACAAAAAGATAAAACTAATTCTTGATGGAATGGAAAAAGTTATTGGTAAAAACGGCACTATATTTTCACCCTCAGCATCGATGAATTTGATTAATTCAGAAATAGTTTTTGATTTAAAAAATACACCATCATATAAAATGGGTCCGCTTGCTGAAATGATAAGAAAAAAATCTAAATTTAGAAGCTTACATCCATATTGGTCTATTTGTGGTTATGGTAAAAACGCAAATATTTTAAATCACGTTTCTAATCATTCTTATGCTTATGGTTCACCTTGGAGTAAATTTTTAGATTTGGATGTGTTACAAGTTAATATTGGTATTCACCCATCCAAAGCAGTAACATTAATTCATCACGTAGAAACTATCTGTGGAGTTCCTTATAGATATACAAAAGAATTTTCTCATAAAGTAAAATATAAAAATAAGATAGTACTTAAAAAATTTTACATGTCTGTAAGATACAAAAATTCTGATATAGAAAAGAAAAAAAAATTAAATGAACATTATTTTAAGATTTTAAAAAAACAAAACAAACTCAAAGAGATTACGCTAAGTTCTGGTATCAAAATTTGGGCTTTTAAAATGAAAGATTTTTTTAATATTTCAAGTAATCTGTTTAAAAAAAATCTCTATAATTATTTAGAAAAAGAGCCAAATTTGAAACCCTACGCTAGATAAAAATGTTTAACAGAATTTTTTATAAAGCTCGTCCAAGAAAACTATTTCTATATTACAAAATACATGAGTTCTTAAAAGATAAAAATTTTTTTGATATTATTGATTTGGGATGTGGAGATGGATCCTTAAGAAAAATAGTAAATTTCAAACAATACGATGGAGTAGATATTGACTCTCAAAGTATAGATAAAACAAAGAAAGAAGCAAAAAAAAATGAAAACTTTTTCTTAGGTGATATCAAAAATTTTTTATTCAAAAAACAATATGACTTAACTTTATGCATTCAATTGATAGGTTTTAATAAAAATTTTATCATATCTGATTTAGATGAAATTATTTTGCAAATGGATAAATGTACAAAAGTCAATGGTTATTTGATATTTAACATTGGAAGTAAAATTATTGATGAAATTGACACTATTGAAAAAAGGATTTCAACTAATTTTGAAATTATAAATAAAATTACATATGGAAATTTTAAAAAAAAAAGAAATATTTTAATTGCTAAATTCATTCTTCTTTTACAAATATATTTTAATGATTTAAAAAAAGGTCCTAGTAAAAACATTCTTTATATTTGCAAAAAAAAATGAGAACAATTTATAAAATATACAAAAATTTTTTTTTACAGTTATCTACCTTCGGATGTATTATAAATTTTCCTATATTGAGCGCATTATCAATTGTTTTCACTTTAAGTAAATTAAAGTTTATTAAAAAAGAAAATAATAAAGATAATTCAAAGATTATTGTTTTTTATAGATCGGGTGGTTTCCAAGATTTGAGGGAGGCATTTAGAAATCAGTCATCAAAACATGACTTTTATATTTTAGATAGAATTCATCTTAAAAATATCTATAAATTTTTTTTTTTAAGAAAATATAACAACAATTTAAATTTATATTTACAAAATAAGTCGATTATAATTTTAGATAAAGATTATTTTCAATATACCTATAAAGTAATAAATTGGTTAAAGTTTTTTTTAAACAAAATATCATTTCTAAGTTTTAGTCTTTTCTATTGGGATGACGTTGTGTTTCGAGAAAACGCAAAAAAAATGGGAATAAATAATTACTTACTGTACAAGGAATGTTTCAGGTCTCCGATAGAACAGTGTATTTACTTTGAAAATAGATTTTACAAATATCTAAATTCTTTTAAGTCAATCGGTGTTTATAATTTAGACACAAAAAAATATTTACTCAATAATTCTAACATAAAATCGAATGTTATAAAAAATATTGGTTGCTGTAGATCTACACCTTTATATAAAAAATATAAAAATAAAAGCACAAATGAAAAAATAAAAAACATTTTACTTTTTTACGTAGAGGACTTTAAAGGAATTCCAAAAGTTGCAAAAAATAGAGATATTAATTCAAAAGTAAAAACTAAAATTAACAAAGATTTAAATTGGCGAAATATATCTAAAGATGTAAGCATTATAATAATTAAATTAGCTAAAAAATTTCCTAATATTAATTTCATTATTAAGTGTAAAGTAGGTCAAAAAATTCCAAAAAATCTAGAGTATCAGTTTAAGAAAATTAAAAATATTGATTTAATAAAACATGGACTTGGACATGAGTTAATTGAAAAATCACAAATAATATTAGGCCTAAATTCTGCTGCTACTATAGAAACTTTATTAGCAAAAAAATTGCTAATGGTTCCATTTTTTGGAATTGAGAGAAAAATTATTAAAAATTATTTATACAAATATCCAAAAGAAAATATTTTTTTAAATTATAACAAATTTGAGAAGTCTCTAAATAATAACATAATTAAAGGTTATATAACAAAAAAAAATTTTAATACTAATCAAAAAAAAACAATTAATAAATATTTAGGTGATTATATAAATGCAAAAAAAAATTTAAGAAATTTTTTTCTATGATTTATAGAATTTTAATAATCTTGAGCTCCATTTTCCAAAACTTTTTTCATCTAAATAAAACAAGTGCTGATCAAAATATTTTGAATAAAAAGATTTCCACTTTCGCTTAAAATTTTTCCTTAAGAACTCAGCATTTGCACCCCTTCCATCTACTACAATTATTGTTCCAGGCATCAAAAAATTTTCAATCATTAAGATATCGCATGACATTGGCATAAGTTCCTTGTGCGCAGTATTAAATCCATTTATTTTTTTTTTTATATTATATTGATCTGGGCCATCTAAATAAATGAAATCTGGGTTACAAACAGGGAGTTTATTATATTGAGTTGCTATATTGCCATTATACATTGTCATAGATACTGAGGAAAAGATCCAATTAACCTTAATTTTTTTAAACTTTCCAGAAAAATTCATTTTTTTTTCTGCATCTTTGAATTTCTTTTTTGTCAAAGACAAATATTTTTTACTGTTATCAATTGAAAATAACGTAAAATTATTCGATTTTCTTAATTTTTTAGTTTGAATATTATGAGTGGTATAATTTTTAAATAATCCTAAACTAATAATAAATGTAGACCAGCCTGAGCCAAATTCTAAAACTGTTAATCTTTTATTCTCTGTAATTACTTTATATAAAAAATATAATTTATTAAAATTAGGTTCAATTGTTTTATATCTTAAATTAATTTTCTTCAATAGGTCGAGAGAAAATTTTTTTTTAAATTCCTTTATTTGTTTTGCTTGATTTTGGATTTTGAACTTAAACATTATCTTATTTTAACATCATTAGTGTCAAATCTATTTAACTTAAATAAATATTTTTTATTTATATTGGTATACCCTTTATTAGAAGTAAACGCACATTTGAAATTATATTTTTTTAATAATCTTATTGTAGATAAATTATAAGCTCCGTGTGGGTAGCACATTATCATATCTCTATTATCCTTATTAAGAATTTTTAAAAATCTTACAGTTTTTTTTATCTCTTGTTCTTGCTCATTTTTATTTAGTAGATTCATTCTTAAATGGTGATAACCATGACCGCCTATTTGCATACCATTTCGCTTCAAAATCTTTAAATGATTTAATGTCATATAAATCTTTTTTGAAATATTTTTTTCATTTTTTGAAACATATTTTTTAAATAAAGACTCACAAATTTTTCTTCTTATATTCAATGGTAATGCCACTTGCAAAAGAAATTTAATTTTTTTTGTTTCTTTGTCATCATGACGCTTATTAAACTTTTTAATAAATTTTTTTTCTAAGTTTTTAAGATTAAACTTAAATTTAATCTCTTTAAGAAAACTTTCAATTTCAATTAATAATTTTTTTTTATCTCTAACCACTGACAATATTAGTTGAATCTTATTTACGTCTGCTACTTTCCTTTTAGTAATAGCTTCTGCAGGGGCGAAAAAAATTGCAGAGATATTTCTTTTTTTTAATTCTGGAAAAACAGTCTTAAAATGCTCAACATATCCATCATCAAAAGTTAATAAACATGAATTTTTTTTTAAGTTTATTCGACCGCTAATTACATCAAGAAAGTTTCTAGGAGACAAAATATTATATTTATTCTTAAGATAATTTAATTGTTTTTTAAATGTTTTAATATTTTGGGCTTTCAAATCAGGAAAGCTTGATTTTTTAACGTCTCTAACGTAATGGTATGTGATTACATTTAATTTTTTACTCATAAACGATTATTGCTAAGTTTAATAATTTAATTTGAATGATAAATCAAAAAATAAATTTTTATATCGGTTCCTCAAATGAAGCTTACGAGGTTCATAACTTCATCAAAAAATATTGGAAAAAAAATCATTTTTTATCTAAAAACTTTAGTTTTTTCAAATGGGTTTACATTCAGAAAAAAAGATTAAATTTTGCGATTGTAAAAAAAAATAAAGAGATAGTAGGAATTCAAGGTTTTATTCCACAAAACAAGTTTGATAAGAAATTATCTGATAATCATTTAACATTGACTTTATCTTTAACAAATAATAGCGCACCTCCTGGTATATTATTTAAAATGTTCGCAACAATCAAAACAAAGCTCAATGCAAAATTTATTTCTACATCGGGCGGATGGTTTGATCCTAACATAGTAAAATATAATAAATTATTAGGATTTGATATTCATGAAATGGATCACTTTTTTGTAATGCCTAATGATAAAAAATTCAATTTAATCATTAACAAATATAATTTAAAGTTTAAAATACCAAATATTGGACAATACAAGTTGGTTAATAAAAAAACTTCCAAGAAAAAATATAAAAATCTTTTTATCAATCAACCTTCAAAAAGTTTTGAATTTTTAATTAATAGATATCTAAATCATCCAAATCTAACTTATAAAATTTATGAAATATCATATAATAAAAAAATTAAATGTTTGGTTGTTTTAAGAATTATAAATATTAAAAAAAATTCTTTAATCAAAATAGTCGATTTTCAAGGACAGAAAAAAAATATTATCTATATAAGTGGTTTAATAAAATACTTATTAAAAGTGTATCAGCCAGAGTTTATTGATATAGTTAGTTTAGGTTTATCAAAAAAACTTCTTAAAAAAATAGGTTTTAAAAATAGAAAAGAATATAAAAAATTAATTTTGCCTGATTACGTAAATCCATTAGTTCTAAGAAATATAAATTTAAAATGTGGCGTGATTCCAAAATATAATAATAAAATGATAGTTATGAGAGGTGACGGAGATAGAGATAGCCCTAATTAATCTTAACTTTGTACTTAGCTAAAATTTCTTGACCCTTTTTAAAAGAACTGAAATCGACTATATCATCAGTATCAATGCTTATTTTGAAACCATTTTCCAATTCAGATATCAAAGTCATATGTCCAATAGAGTCCCACTCTGGAATATCCTGATACTTTAAATTATTAAAATTATAATCCTCTTTTAAGGAAAAGACTTTAGCAAAGATTTGTTTGTATTTTTTTAACGAAGACATTATAGAGGGCCTATATATAAAAAATGAGAAATATTCAAATAAAAAAAATTTCAGAAAAATTAGATGGAGGTGGTGCTTTATTAAGAGCAAAAACAAACAATCTTAAGTTAAATGAATTAAAAAAAAGCACTATAAATAAACTTTTTTATGAAAAAGGATTAATATTATTTGATAACTTTGAGATAAAGCCAAAAGATTTTTTTAACTTCACAAAAAAATTTACAACACACTATGCAAACGATGCTTTAAGAAGGAAAGAAAGATTTGATAATAAAGTTTTAAGAAGTGTAGATCTTGGAAATAAAAGAGTAACATTACATAGTGAGTCAAGTTTTACTGTGACAAGACCTCAAATAATTTGGTTCATGTGTATTACCCCGCCTAAAATTGATGATGGGGGTGAAACGATCATATGTGATGGGTCCAAATTATGGGAAAAATTAAGTCCTAGCTGTAAGGATTTTTTTAAAAAAGAGCCTGTCGAATACGACGTAAAAATTAATTTGAACAATAAAAATAGTGGTACCAAAAAAAAATGGTTTTTAAATTATCCAGGAATTTATGATGAATTTTTAGATTTGAATAAAAATATTATGACGTTTAAATATAAAACATTTGCGGTTGAAAAAAATTATTTCAACTCAAAACTATTTTTTTGTAACCATTTATTAAGTGTTAAAGATGAAGCTCAAATAAGAAAAGTGTCATACAAAGAAAAACCAATTCCAAAAAAATTTTTCAAAGAAATTGAAAACACATCAGAAAAAATTACCTATGCTCACACTTGGAAAAGGAACCAAATATTTATGATTGATAATCATAGATTTATGCATGGGAGAAACAAAATCTTAAAAAAATCTCAAAGAGATATTATAAATTCTCAAACCTTAGTTGCAAATTTACTTTAAGATAGAATTAATTTTATTTGAAATCGATTTTGCATCGATACCATGTATTTTTTTTAAATATTGATAATCACCACTTTTTGTATATCTATCATGAACTCCAAGTTTAAAAATTTTAGTGGAAACTCCTGTTTCTGCAGCTATTTCTGATATAGCAGAACCAAGACCACCAATGATGTTGTGTTCCTCGATAGTTAAAGCAAATTTATTTTTTTTTAAAAAATATGATATTTTTTTTTTATTTATTGGTTTAATTGAATGAACGTTTATCACTGTTGGTGAAATATTTTTTAATTTCAATAGTTCAACAGCGCTCATAACTTCACTTATTATTGCACCAGAAGAAAAAATGACAACTTTTTTTCCATCTTTTACTTTTACTGGCTCACCAATTTTAAATTTATAATTTTTAGTATATATTTTTTTTAATGGTGAACCCCCAGTAAGTCTTATATAAGTTGAATTATTTGAACTTTTAAAAGAATACATGCATTTTTCAAGTTCCAAACCATCACAAGGACTTAATATATTTAGATTTGGGATTGATCTTAGAGCTCCAATATCTTCAATAGAACAATGTGTATATCCTAAATTTCCTAATACAAGTCCACTAGCCAAACCAACCATGCAAATTTTTATTTTCATATATCCTAAATTTACTTTAATTTGCTCAAGACACCTTAAAGTTTGAAATGGTGAAAAACTGGAGGTGAATACTTGAAATCCATCATTTGATAATCCCGCAGCTACACCAATCATATTTTGCTCTGAAATGCCAATCTCTAAATAATTATTTTTATGCTGACTTTTAAATCTATCTAAACCTGCTGATGTTGAAACATCCGACGTAAGTACAATTAGATTCTTATTCTTTTTTACAAGGTCTAACATTATCATTCCAAAGCTAGCTCTCATTCCGATACCTGAATAAAAGTTTATTTTTTTTATTATTTTACTCATTATTTAAGTGTTTTATTGCTTCATCATAAAGTTTTTTAGTCAAAATTTTGTGATGCCACTCGTTATTATTTTCTGCAAAAACCAATCCCTTTCCCTTTA
>MDSW01191016.1_pt1 | contig 11081 bp, 7 predicted proteins | sample 811171 | NCBI WGS metagenome assembly MDSW01 (sample SAMN05326641, study PRJNA326480) | marine metagenome | isolation source: seawater | place: Atlantic Ocean: North West | collected 2012 | reverse complement strand
TGAACTCCTCTTTTGGTTGGGACTAAGGCATGCAATTCATCGATGATGAGAAATTCTACTTCGGAAATAATTGGTTGAAATTTTTTGGAAGATATTGCAATAGCCATGCTTTCAGGGGTAGTGATAAGAATATGAGGTGGTTTCCTGAGCATTTTTTGCCTTTCAGATTGAGAAGTGTCACCTGTTCTCAGACCAACACGAACGGACTGTGACCGATCTGGTAAGTAACGTTCTTCAATCTCAGAAAGTGGCCCAATGAGGTTTTTTTGAATATCATTTGCTAGTGCTTTAATCGGTGATATGTATGTACAATATACTCTGTCTTCTAATTTATTATCCATTGCTAATCGAGTTAATCGATCGATAATTGTGAGAAAGGCGGTAAGTGTTTTTCCAGAACCGGTCGGTGAGCACAATAAAAGATGCTCTCCAGCCATGATAGAAGGAATAGCAAGCTTTTGAGGTCTTGTAAAATCAGGGAATTTCTCTTTGAACCATAAACGAACCGGACCACAAAGTGACTGAAGAAGTTCTTCAGTATCTTGAGGTTCATCTAAGTAAAGAATTTCTGTCAATCTTCCACCCTATGGGTACTTAGTGGTAAAATCGAGTAAATGAATTCTTCGTTTTTTCCACGTACATTCTCAAACCCAAGGGATTGACTCTTGTATGAAAACCTCCACGTATGATTCATGCTCAAGTTCACTGATGAACGTTTAGGTAATCTATTGGGTTTACTAAAACGTCGCGGCATACTTGCACCTGCTTTTGAAATCCATGGTGGGGCGAAGGGGTTGTATGAGTATGGACCAATTGGAGGTCGATTATTGCGTAACTTGAGCAACCAATGGGTTGAACACTTTACATCACTTGGTGATATCGTTGAGATTTCATCTCCCACTGTGACACCATATGCTGTTTTAGAAGCAAGTGGCCACGTTGGAGAATTCACAGATTCAACGGTAACTTGTATTGAATGCCATGCCATTTCAAGAGCAGATCACCTCTTGGCAGAGGAATTAAATCCCGACAATCTTACCTCTTCACAGTTATCTACAATATTCTTGGATAATCCCCCAGAGTGCCCTGAATGCGGAAGTACAAAGTGGTCAGAGGTAACAACAACCAATCTTATGTTCAATACCAACTTGGGAATTGCCTCATCGGCAAAACCAGCGTTTTTACGTCCAGAAACAGCACAGGGAATGTTTACTTCATTCTCTTCAATTTATCGACACTTTCGTGAGAAGTTACCTTTTGGAGCGATGCAAGTAGGCAAAGGATATCGAAATGAAATTTCTCCTCGACAAGGAATGATTCGACTAAGAGAATTCAATATGGCGGAAATTGAGTATTTTATTGACCCGAATATCCCAAAATATGAGAGAGATTTCGAATCAAACCACAAAATTATGATGGTTCCAGAAGACGGTGAAGAAAGAGAGTACACCATCGCTGAAGCACTTGAAAAAGGTATTGTTAAACATGCAGTGGTTGGTTTTTTCCTCGCTGAAACCGTTTCATTTCTCATCGATATTGGTATTGATTTATCTCTTCTAAGATTAAGGCAACACCAAACAAATGAAATGGCGCATTATGCTCAAGATTGCTGGGACGTTGAATTATTTGGGTCATATGGGTGGATTGAGTGCGTAGGGGTTGCTCATAGAGGATGCTTCGATCTTGAGGCGCATGAAAAGGCAACAAATCAAAGGTTGAGGGCTTGGAGAGACTTTAGCGAGCCAAAAGAGGTGAGTAAGAAAGGTTGGACGATTGATGGTTCCCGTGCAGGGCCTGCTTTTCGACAGCATGCGCCAGCCGTCAAAACATATGTTGAATCATTACCAGAAGAAACAGAATTTCCTCAAGTCTATCACATCGGCAAAGAAGAGTTACTCATCGCAGAAGAGCATGTAAAAAGGATTGACATCAAAAATACAATCAATGGTGAATGGTTTTTACCACATGTTGTTGAACCTGCTTTTGGCCTAGATAGAATCATGTGGCACATTATCGACCATGCCTATTTCCAACAAGAAAAGGAAGGTTCAGCATATCATTCACTCAGGTTGTCTAACCTAGTTACACCCATGAATTGTGCTGTATTTCCTTTGTTTGATAAGGATGGAATGGGTGAAATGGCAAAAACCATCCACAAATCTCTGAATAAATTATCTAATTTTTCTAGTTTCTACGATGCAAGCGGTTCCATTGGCAGAAGGTATGCCAGAGCGGATGAAATAGGCATACCATTCTGTATCACTATCGATCATCAAAGCCTTGATGATGAATCAGTAACCATTCGCTATCGAGATTCTGGAGAGCAAGAGAGACTTTCAATTGGAAAACTTGAAGCATTTTTGCGATAATGTTGAAGAACGTTCGAGGTTTTGATAGAAAATGATGCACAGTGATTGGACAGAACGATATCGTCCTGCATCCGAAGGAGATCTTGAAGGTAATGAATCCAATCGTGCCAGAATAAAGCATTGGTTGAAGTCATGGGATGGCAAAATTCCAAAAAAGCCTGGAATATTATTGATAGGTCCTCCTGGAGTCGGAAAAACCACTATCGCAAGAGCTATTGCCCAAGATATGGATTGGGATGTGATTGAACTCAATGCTTCAGATAGTCGAAACGCAGTAGCGATTAGAAGAGCAGCAACCAACGCGTCAACAAACCAGTCACTTTTTCAAACAGGTTCAACAAACAAAAAAACGCTGATTCTTCTTGATGAAGTTGATCATTTGACTGGAGGTCTACGTGCTATTTCAGAAGCCAGAGTGAAGGACGAGATGACCGGGGATGAAAATGCGAACCGCCTGAGTGGAGACTCAGGTGGGAAAGCTGAATTATTGCATCTTTTGACGATCACAAAGCAACCCGTGATTCTTGCATGTAATGATGAGATGGGTCTGTGGGGAAGAAATGCTTCATGGAGATCGACAAGAGATCGTTTTTCTCGATTTCTTGAAGTCATTAAATTCAATCGAGTGACTAAGTCTGCATTACAAAAAATAGCTCGGAAAGTTCTGAAGTCTGAAAAAATCACCTTCGATGCATCAGCCATAGAATTCGTTACTTCAGAAAACCCCGGCGATTTGAGGGCATTGGTTAGAGACCTCCAAGTATTGTCAATTACTGCAAATGGGCACCTCTCCAAGGAGACTGTTCAAGAATACTTACAACTCGGTAAAAGAGATTCAAACATCGAAATATTTGACGGTTTGAGGAAATTATATCAGGCGAATACAGCTACTGCGGCCTCAAAAATCTCTCTTCATCTCGACAAGAGTCCAGACGATTTGTTAGCTTGGGTATCTTGGAATAACGCCGCTGTTTTTGAATCTAGTGAGTCTATATCAAATGGAAGCAGGCCTTTGGCTCTTGCCGATAAGCTACTCTCTTCACGATTTCAAAACACAGCACACAGATCGTGGTATTGGGGCTCTCAATTATCCTCTCTATCGGCCTCTGTATCTGCTTTTCATCAACCAGGATCTCGGGTTTTTTGTTCATACCCTGACTTTTTACGGCACCGCCATGGATCCTACCGTAGTTCATTAATTGAAAAGTTAGAAGAAACAATTGGATGTTCACGACATACTATTGTGGATGAAATCCTACCTTACCTTTCGCTTAATCATCAAAAAAATCCTGAAAATTTTACGATATCTATATCCTTAGGATTGTCTCCAGAGGAACACGCATCTCTATGCCAATTATCAACATCCCAGCAGTCCACAAAAGAATTGATGGAACGTTACGCCAAAGAATTTGAAGCAAAAATAATTCCTGATGTTCTTGAAGAAGAAACGTCAGAAGAAGGCATATCAGAACAGGAAATTGAACAGAATCTGGATGGTCAGACCACTTTGTTCTAATCTTCTTTTTCAAGGTAATCTTTAATCAATTGAACAGATTTTCGTTCAGGAGCCTTACGCTTTTCACGTTGCCAAACCTTTGGATGAAGTACCAAAAGAGCGGTGAGTAATTCCAATCGACCAAACCACATCAGTATCGATATCAACATCAGTGCCGCTGGGTTAAGGCTAGAGTAGGTATTCGAAGGACCAAAATCACCCAAAGCAGGTCCTGTGTTTCCTAAAGCACTGGCAACTAATGAAAATATGTTTTCTAAATCGGCATTGGGCACCAACATAGCAAGGAAAATACATGACACAGAAAACAAAAGAATCCAAACAAATAACATTCCAATGATTGATGATAAACGCTCTGTTTTTACGACTTCTCCATTCATTCTTATTCTTTGAATCCGGTTTGGTTGTGCGATTCGAGCAATTTCTCTCCAAGCGACTTTGAGTGCTAAATTAATTCTAAGTATTTTCAATCCACCAGATGTTGAACCAGCACTGGCTCCCACAATCATTAGCAGTATCAAAATCACATGTGTCATAACTGGCCATGTCATGTAATCAACTGAACTGTATCCAGTCGAAGTCCCAATAGAAATAACGGTAAACAGACTATCCCGGAATTCCCTGTCTGTTGTGATATTATTCATCTGTAATGCAACAAAAACCAATAAGGTTGCGATGGTGATGATGAGTACATACCATCTTGCTTCTTCATCTCGGAATGCTTTGCGCCAATCACCTTCACGCATGAACCAGATTAACGTAAAATTCAGTCCTGTGATAAGCATAAACACGATGACAATCGTTTCAACCACGGCTGAATCAAAATAACCAATTGATGCATCGTGCGTTGAAAAACCACCTGAGGCCATAGTCGTAAATCCATGATTGACAGCGTCAAAAATTCCCATATTCCCTAAAAATATCAGTAGTAATATTTCTGTTAATGTCAAAAAGAAGTAAACACTCCACAAGGCAAGAGCAGTTTGTTGTACTCTAGGCCTCAAACGTGAGAGTGATGGCCCTGTTAGTTCAGCTCTCGCTAATGCCATTCCTCCACCTAGAATACGGGAAAGTAACAACATTCCAAGCATAATGATACCCATGCCTCCCAGCCATTGGGTAAGAGATCGCCAAAGCAGGATTCCTCTAGGTTGTGCATTAATACAATCACTGGTGACGCCGATGATACAATTCGGGCTCATTTTATGATCAATAACCGTAGAACCTGTCGTCGTGAAGCCACTCATGGCTTCAAACCAACTATTTACAGCACCACGTAAGACTTCACCCACTTCTGAATCAGTAAAAGGTCCATGGAATACGCCTCCCAGCCAGAAAGGTAAACTTCCGATGAAAACCGCAAACGGCCAAGCTAAGGCGACCGCAGCAAATGCCTCACGGTCGCGTAAACGGTCCGTAGTATCAGTGTGTACGAATACAGCAAGCAGGATTGAACCTAAGCCAGCAGATAATATGAGTGGGAAAAGAAATGCCTGTACTGCCATGGAAATATCATCAAGAAAACATGTTACAATGAAACAGAGAAGTAGGGGTGCAATGAGAGCAACCATTGTCCACCCCACAATTAGGGCAAGCACATCTTTTCTCATGATTACACCTTGTACTTTTTCTCAAAATCTTCCACTTTATCTGGTGGTAAGAATATCGTAAGCCAATCGTTGAGTTCAAGATTTGTTGACGGAGATGGGGGGACAGAATAACTTCGGGATTCCTCTTCTCGATGTATGAATCCAATTTTGCACCAGTCAGGTAAATTTGTTGAGGCAATATTCTTACCATGAAGTCCAGATTTTTCGGATACATGAAATCGAAAACCTACAACATCTTGGATTGAAGACAGTACTGCATAAGAACCTGGTAATTTTGTATGGATTCTCGACAAAAATCCATCGACAGCAATACGATTTCGGTCGACAGCGAAAGTAATTCCCATTCTGCGTACAACGTTAACTAAATCAGAGGAATGCAAGATTAGACCTGTGCGCAGAACTCCTAAATCACTTGCCAAAAGCGTTGCTGCAATCGATTCATTATCATTAGAAAAAGCAGCGATAGCAATGTCATGAGATTCTATTTCAACCTCACTTAAGAGGGATTTGTCCAAGTGATCGCCGTGAATGATTTCAAATCGTGGGTTACTCGCAAGTTCTGTCCCTGCCAAGTCATTTGCTGCTTGTAAATTTCTTTCAATAATTGTCACACTTGAGCCTGTTGCAAGAAATTTTGAAGAGATTTCAATACCGGCTTGTGTGGCGCCAAAAATGAGAACTTTCGGATGATCAGGATATGGTGTGATTTTGTGCCCAAAAATATCGAGAATTGAATCAAATTTATCCTGATCACTGGTAGCGACAGCGATCCTGTCGCCTTCCATCAAAAAATCATCAGCATTGGGTACTTTCCCAGAAATTTTGCTCCTTTTTAATCCAACTATGAGAGGAAGTTTTCCTTCAGTCAATTTTCCAGCCTCTCGTAGAGTCTTTCCCACAAATGTTGCATCTTTGTCTATATCCAATTCCAGAATATGTGTCCCTGAACCGAATGGTATCACTTCTTCAAAAGAAGAAGATCGAAGGCCGGTGAGTAATCTGTCGATAGCACCTGCGATTGGGTTGACAATGTAATCAACACCTGTCCATTCATGCAAATGTCCCAGATTGCTTTCGCTTACAAGCCTTGGATCATGTAATCTACAGATGGTTGTGATTGGACCACGCTTCGATGTTGTCTCTTTTTCATGAACGTATTTTGCAAGGGTACAAGCAAGTATGTTTCGTTCATCTGAATCTGTTGCGGCTACAAAGATTTGTGCATCTTCGATACCAGCTTCAATGAATTTTGAACGGTCGGTAATATCACCTTGAATGACAAGTACATCCATACCTTGTGCGGTTTTTACAGCCCTTGCATCAACGTCAACCAAGACCACATCTTTAGATTCTTTTCGCAGGGCTCGAGCCAGTTCTAAACCGACTCTCCCTGCTCCACCAATAATGATTCTCATGCCGAGCTAGCTCCTAAATCCTCTGAATTGTATTTGGAAGTCCAAGTTCCTGATATCACTGGAGATCCTTCGGTAAAGAAATTTCTTTGTCGATTTAACTCGCTTCCAGGAGATTGTTCTGTGCAAAGTTTAGGCTCACTGTTTATAGTACCGCAACCTTGTCCTACTGTGTAATAACCGTTGACCCTTTCTCCTTTGTTTCCAGTACCGGCCTCTTCGATCCAATCGATGTACTCTGTCGGTGTGTGTGTTAACCATTTTCGATTTACAACATCGACAGGCCCTTCGATATAGCATGAATTAATTGGAATGCTCACTGAATTACAATATTCTTCTGACATTGGAATCATGATGTATGCCCAACCGTGGCCTTCCCATCGCTCAAATGTTCCAGTCAGGGCTCCAAAAGCATACCATGTTGGAATATTCTTGACTCGCATGATGCTCATGTAAGCATTTGATTGCTCGTCACAGTCTCCAATACCATCTGCTAAACATTGTTGTCCACTCCGGGGTGTTCCTCCCATGGTTACCAATTCTTGAGCACTTGGATATCGAACAAATCCTGGTGAACTTGAATCAGCCATGTAATCAAAAGCTGCTCTAGCATAAGCATAGACGTTTTCCTTCTTGTCTGCAGGTAGATTCGCCATTACATTTGATGAAGCTTGAATAACATGTGGTGCAGCTCCAGTACCATCAATGGCGTAATCATTCCCACCTCTATCATACCACTTTTGAGATTGCAGGAAGGTATTCGACCTGATTCCAGATTCTCGGTTGGGAATATCTGCAAAGGTACCAGATTTTTCAACATTTACTCCCCATTGCTTTCCTTCAACAAGGCTTGAAACCGTTGCTGAATTCCACCATGTATAACTCTTGGATTTCATTGTAACCACAAAATCAACCCTCTTGTGACACATGGTATCTCTCGCAACTCCTGTCATGGCGTCTGTAAATTTGCACGTTGAGGTTTGTTGACCAGGCTCGATGATGGTGTTAAATCTCACACATGGTCCATGAAGGCAGACCTTATTTTCATCAGAAGAGGAAGCATCTGGATCAGTCTGAGGCCACCAAATTTTAGATCCCTTGGCAGTAGTTTGTGCATTTTCGTAACTGATTGTAGCCCCGTTAAGTGGGACGTTGATGCTTTCTCCATCAATCAATACCCTAACCGATTTGATTTCTTGAATGAGTGCTTTCTCACGCAGTTCCCCATTAACAGACAACCCGGCACCTAATTCGTAGTCATATACATCTTGAGGTATGGCAACTGCCTCGACTAGTTCAGCATTGACTGAACCATTGTTCCAAAGAGAAACACTGCGAACTAGAGTGTATTCTGCTTCTCTAGGATAATCAAACTGAGGTCCCATTGCATCGCCGATAGCATCTTGAAATTCAGCCCATTGTCCCATAAGGAATTCTTTAGCATCTGCGGATGTCATGGCGAAAGCAATGATGGATATGGTCATGATTTGGTATAATTTTGAACTTTTTTTACCTCTCCTTCTCATACGAGGTTTACTCATTTGCCTTGGCGCTAAACCTCTGCTTGCTCCAGTGGTTGAAGCTCTTTGAAATTCACCTCTTTCGCGTGATACCATCCCACTGGCGCCAGAGATAACTCGACCACAACTAAAGCAAATAGTGTCTCCTTCAAGAGTGGGCGCGAGGCAAAATGGACACGTTCCCATTAACGTGCACCATAATTGGTACCCCCATGAATGTTGCTGATGGGAGTCCCGCATAATTTATGACATATTTAGTGGAGAAATTCTATCTCTTGTTACTTTGTAAGTAATTGCTTACTCTTCTTCTCGCTTTTTATCTGCCCAAATCCGTCGTAATCGACGTCTCGCTTGTTTTGGAACGGCTGCCCAGACCCAATCTTGAGAATAGCGTTCCCCTAAGAGGAGAAATGGTAGAACTACAACCCAAGCAAATGGCTGAAAAAATGCGTAATATACGGTTGTGATCAAACCGGTTCTCCACATAAAAGAGCGAATCACAACTTTCCATCTCTCTCCATGTAACATTCTGTATCCATGATAGCAACAAATGAGGGCCTCTGCTCTCGGTAACACAATTGCCAGTAAGATGACATTAAGTATAGCAAACGCACTGAATTCAGAAAGTTGCATGAATCTAAACATCAGATACATACTCGTCATGCCTCCAATTGCTAAACCAAGTGCCCAGCCGCTGGTTGGTTGAGAACCGGATTTTCGAACACGCTCTCTTCTTAGCATCAGATGAATTCCTACGCTTAGTCCCAAAACAAGTATAACCAAATTACTCAATGCTAGATTATTGGTGTTTCCCTCGATAATGGCCATGTAATACGGAGAAAAGAGGAACCGATCGGAGAATGATCCGAATAAACCCCCGATTACTATCCCCCAAAAAATTTGATTCCAGGCAGTTGGTAAATCATAGAATCCAGCATACCTTGTCATTACACCTCTCCAGCCGAGTGCCATTCCAACTAAGGCAGCAACCGCCGCAACTTGGAACAAGGCAAGTTCGCTGACCATGAACCCTGATACTTTCTCCCATAAATGGGCCTTGCGGGTCGAGGGGTTGAAATCAAAGCACTTCTGGGTCAATCCATGGCGAGATTGTTACTCTTTGGTGGCAAAGGTGGTGTTGGCAAAACAACTACATCAACCTCTACGGCCTTAGGCTTGGCTGAATCTGGTTTGAGAGTTCTATTGGTGAGTAGCGATCCTGCTCACAGTACATCAGATAGCTTAGGTGTCTCTCTTGGACCCGAACCAACTCCTGTAGAAGGAATCGATGGATTGTATGGCTTAGAATTAGATCCCGAAGTAAAAGTATCAAACATGCTACCGATGCTATCTCAATCATTGTCTGGACCAATGGCGGGCTTTCTCGGTCAAGAGGCAATGGATGAAATTGGTGATATGAAAAATGATATGAATTCCTCACAAATGTTACTGCCTGGTTTGGATGAAGCAATGGCATTTGATGAATTGTTGAAGCACTTGGAAAATCCACATTGGGATGTTGTTGTATTTGACACGGCTCCTACAGGTCACACGCTAAGGTTTCTTGCCCTGCCGGAAATCATTGAAACTTGGGCTGATCGAATTATTCGAATGCACAGGGTCACTGGTGGGATTCGCTCGATTCTATTTGGCAAGAAGGAGGGAGATGCAATGAAAGATGAACTCTACAAATTTAGAAGGCGCGTCTTACATGTGAGAAGAATTTTATCAAATCCAGAACTTACGAGTTTCACTCTTGTGACGATTCCTGAAAAAATGGGTGTAAATGAGACCGTGAGGGCCCACAAAGCCCTTAATGAATTCAATTTACCCGTCACAGGTTGTGTCATCAATAGGATGACTCCCGATTTGGACCATGATTTCGTGCGCAGAAGAAGAACCATGGAGAAAAAATACATTGAGGAATTGCGTGAAAAACTACCAGAACTCACTTTTGGTGAAGTAGAATTAATGGAGTCCGATGTACATGGTTTTGATCGATTAAGACAACTATATGCACATCTTCATAGAGATTCAATTATTGAGAAGGGTTTAGGTCCTCACAAAATAGGATTAGGACTACAAGTTCACCGTGGCATGTGGAGAGAGGGGCTTGATGCTTGGGTTCATCTTCCAGGGATTGACAGAGATGATCTATCATTGCGGTCCGAAGCAGGTACTCTGCTCTTAGGTGTAAATGGACGGGAACACGCCATCGAACATGAATATCCAGTAAAAGCTAGCCAAGTTAAAGCGAAATTAGAAGAAGATGTTTTGCATCTAGAATTCCCTGAAATGACATCGCTGGATTGAAATTAAATGACTTTGAGGCATTGATATGGCGCTTGAAAGATTATCCAGAGGAATCTTTTCATCGCTAGGGTTTCTAAAATCACGAAGGAAAATTAACGAACAAGAAATGAAGGACATGATTCGTTCGTTAAGGAGAGCACTTCAAGAAGCCGATTTCAATGTAAGACAGACGAAGGAGATAACAGAGCGCCTTGAAACAAGAATGCGAGAAGAGGAGCCAAGACCTGGTATCAATTTACAAACCCATGCACTCAACATTCTTTACACTGAATTAGTGCGTCTTCTAGGGCCTTCAAGAGAACCTTTACCTCGTCAAACTACATTGCTTATGGTTGGTCTATATG
>MDSW01075898.1_pt1 | contig 11081 bp, 12 predicted proteins | sample 811171 | NCBI WGS metagenome assembly MDSW01 (sample SAMN05326641, study PRJNA326480) | marine metagenome | isolation source: seawater | place: Atlantic Ocean: North West | collected 2012 | reverse complement strand
TATCCTCATTTTTAAACTCAATATTGAAAACATCTTCTATGTCCAAAATTATATCGACCAAATGGGCAGAATTTATATTTAGTTCGCGCGTGAGATCACTCTTGCGACTTATTTCTTTGGCAGATACATCCTCGGGCAAATAAGTCTTGATGATAGGCTCAAGCTTTGTGTAAATTTCTTCCGAAGTCATGTGCTTTAAATTTTTTTAAAGATAGCACATGCGTTTACATCACCAAAACCAAAGCTGGCCTTAGCAATGGTTTGTAACGATGTTTTTTGTGTTTTCATCGAAATTTTTTCCGAAGAAATCAAAGAAGCTATTTTTGGATGCAAATTTTCACAATTTACATTGGGAAAAATGAACCCTTCGTGTAATTGAAGAATTGCAGAAACAATTTCTATACTTCCGCTTGCTGCCAAACAATGACCGACCATTCCTTTCAATGAATTTATAAACGGAAACTGATTTCCCTTTCTGTTCAATGCAATACTCCAGTTTTCTATTTCATCGGGATCTTTGATGGTTGCGGTTAAATGTCCGTTGATGTAATCTATTTCAGCAGCGCTAACGTTAGCGTTTTTGAGCGCTTCAGAAATACATTTTTGAACAGCAGCACTATTTGGGGCAGTCATACTGCCGCCGTCTCTTTGTCCGCCATTATTTATAGCGCCGCCTAGGATTTCCGCATAGATGGTTGCGCCTCTTTGCCGTGCGCTCTCCAAGGATTCCAGCAAATACGCCCCTGCCCCACTGCCAGGTACAAAACCGCTCGCATCTTCACTCATTGGGCCAGCAACTTCATTTGGCGTATCGTTGTATTTATAGGTCGTAACTTTCATGGCATCAAAGCCGCCCCAAATATAAGGTCCGGAGTCGCTGCTACTGCCGCAAAGCATATATTTTGCCTTTCCTGCGGCAATATGCTCATAGCCCATTAAAAGGGCCTCTGTTCCCGTAGCACAGGCAGAAGAGTTGGCAGTTACCATATTTCCAGCACCAATTAATCCGCCAAGATAGGCGCTCACACCACTCGTCATGGTTTGTGCTACCGAAGTACTGCCCAATCTACGTACGTTTTTATCGTCTATTTTATGAATGGCCTCGCGAAATTTATCCACGCCGCTTATACCGGTGCCGAAAATAATTCCCAAGTCCCAAAGCGGCGCCTCTTCGGGTTTCGCGGGCTCAATTTTTGCATCTTTCAAAGCATCCATTCCTGCAATTACCCCGTATAAAATACCACTGCTGTTGAAATTACGAAGTTGAAGGTCTGAAAGGTATTCCCGTTTTTTTTCTTCGGAAATTTTCGGCGCTGCGCCCAATTGGCAAGAAAATTTCAAATCACGCAATTCGGGCAAGAACTCAATACCCGAAACGCCCTTTTTTATGGCTTCGGAAAAAGCTGAAATACCAACACCATTTGGCGAAACAACTCCAAGTCCCGTAATTACAACACGCTTTTTCATTTTAAATATCTATTCACGATCATTCCACTTATGGTGCCTTTTGCAATTGTTTCGTCCTTGGCATTCAGCATTTTTACCTTACATTTCAATTTATTGAACCTAAAATATTCTTTTACTGAGACAACCTTTACTTTTTCTCCCGGAAAAACAGGACAATAGAAATCAATTTCGGTACTGCTCAATGCCAAATTTATTTTTTCCGAAGAAGTTTCATCCTTTAACAGAAAGATGCCTAAACATACCAGCCCTATCTGCGCCATACATTCTGTAAGTATTACCCCGGGTGTAACCGGATTGTCTTTAAAGTGGCCCTCGTAAAAAGTTAAATCCTTTTTAAAAGTATAGGTACCTGAAATATTATCTTCCGAAACTGAAAGTATCTCATCCACAAACAAAAAAGGTTCGGAATATGGAAGCTGGTCTATAATATATTGATAATCCATTTTATATTTATCTCAAACTTTCGCCTCCATCCACTTTTAGTATTGTGCCATTGATCCAATCGGCTTCTTTTTTGCAGAGCAGATAGACCGAATTTGCGACATCTTCGGGTTTTGTAAGCCTATTTTGGGGATTTCGGAGTTTCGCCATTTCAATCAATTTTTCACTTCCCGGAATTGCCAAAAAGGAAGGGGTTTCAGTAGTTCCGGCTTGAATACAATTGGTTGTAATATTCAACGGCGCCAATTCCACGGCCATATTTCGCATCAAGGCCTCAAGTACTGATTTTGCTGCAGAAACTGCCGCATAGCCCGGCCAAACCCTGGAATTTCCTTCGCTAGTAAAAGCGATGTTTCGCGCTCCTTTGGCAAAGCTTTCATGTTCAATCATTGTTTGGGTCCATTCATACCAGCTCGTTGCCATTGCGTGAATGGTTATATCGAAATCCTGTTTTGTAAGCATAGTTTCTTTGGAAGCATTCATCGTTTTTAAACTGCCCTTTGCTATGCTGTGGAGTAAAATCTTAACACTGTGTTTGGGAAGATCTTTAATAATTTCTTCTCTTACTTCTTCTTTTAGGGCATCTTTATTGAACGTTTTTACAGTAATTCCAGAAGATTGCATCTGCTTTACTTCCGCTTCAAATTTTTTCAAATTACTTTTTCGATCGCGATGGACAATACAGATATTCATTCCTTCGGAAGCCAGTTTTTTTGCGGTGGCAAGACCCAAACCGCTACTGCCTCCAAGTATCAATGCCCATTGGTTTTTAAATTCGCCCATAATTAAAATTTCAACAATACACGTTGCGCCGAAAACCCGGGGCCAAAACTGAGCATCAGGCCCAAATCGCCCTTTTTGTGTTTTTTATCCATAAAACGCTCCAAAACATATAACACGGTTGCACTGCTCATATTACCGTACAATTTAAGTACTTCTTTGGTATCTTCAATGTTTTTGCCGAGACTTCCGAATAAATCCTCTACCGTTTCCACTATTTTTCTTCCGCCGGGGTGAAATATAAGATGATCGATGTCTTCTATTTTCAAATTATTCTTTTTCAAAAATGGATGTACAATATTTGGGAAATGTTCCGCTATTTTTTCGGGAACAGATTTATCGAGTATCATTTGAAGGCCTGTGTTTACTAGTTTAAAGCCCATCATGTCTGTAGCATCATAAAAATGATACATTTCCTCGGCTAAAACTTCAGGACCACTGTCCTCTTGATTTGAGGACATTAGAACACAGGCTGCCCCGTCGCCAAAAATGGCGGCGCTGACAATGTTCACCATTGAAAAATCCTCTAGTTGAAAGGTTGCAGTGGGCGCTTCCAAAGCAATCACCGCAGCACGCTTGCCGGGATTGGCCTTTAAAAAGTTGTTTGCATAAATAATTCCCGAAATACCTGCGGCACAGCCCATTTCAGTTACGGGAAGCCGTACAACATCCTGCCGCATTTTCAGCTCATTAATTAAATAGGCATCTACGGATGGAATCATAATTCCCGTGCAACTTACGGTTATTATGAAATCGATGTCCGTAGGCTTCCAGTTAGCTTTGTCGAATGCATTTTGCAGGCATTGTTTGCCAAGTTTTGTTATTTCGCGCACGTAAATATCATTGCGTTCCTCAAAACTTGTATTGGTAAATACCTCCACGGGATCCATGATTGAATAACGCTTATCTACCCCAGCGCCTTCAAATATCTTAATGACTTTTCGTTGAAAACGGTTTTCCTGTCCGTGCATCCATTGTTTTACAAATGGAATGACCTCTTCGGTTTTTCTGCTGTAGGCCGGTAATTGTTTTGCGACAGTGGTTATCTTTACGCTCATAGTTCCTTTTTGAGTATCCATTGATAGCGGAAGGCCCAGCGCCATTGAATTTTACTCTTTTGATTTGGGATTTGTCTTGATATTTTTTCTAATTCATCCTTTTTGAAACCTCTTGCGATGGAAACCAATCCATCATGTTTTGCCGTTTTAGTTTTTAAAAACAGGGTACTTACCAATTTAAAAAGGTTGAAAGCTTGTTTATTTCGGTGCAGATCGTTTATTACTGCTCCAATGGTTATTTTATGCATAAGTTTTTTCAAAAGGCCTTCAATCTCTTTATTATTGAAATGGTGCAAAAACAAAGTGCATACTGCAATATCGCAATTTGGAATTAAATTTTCTTCCAAAAAAACATCAACTTTTCGAAATTTTATATTTGGATAACTTGTACTACTCTCTTTTGCATAGGTTAGAATATTTTCGTTAAAATCCAAGCCAATACAATTAAAATTGAAATTATTTTGATTTCCAAAATCGGCGCATTTCCGAAGCAATTCACCATCGCCACAACCAATATCTAAAATTGTTACCTTCTCAGCCTTGGAGTGGTCTTGTAGCAATTTATTTATTCCATCAATTGTAATCGTGTTCCCGCCCAGCCATTTGTTGACAACTTTTAGATCTTTCAATAAATTTTTCATTTCAACTCCTTGAAAATCCAAGTCGTCCATTATTTCTGTTTGGGCAGATCTATATTTATTGCTGAAGGTTATCATTCGGTTGGATTGCCGTGTGTTTTTTGAATGAGTTTTGGAACTAGGGATGGAAATGTTTTTACCATTGCGAAACCCGCCTTCGCTAAATATGGATTCAATAAAATTCGCTGAATAAACTTTCCGGTCTTTATTCTTTCATCAAATTCATTATGCCATTGACTTGCATATTGCCGTTCCATGGCCGTTCTATCAAATTCTCCTTTTTGAAATAGTTGGATAAGCATTTCTGAAAAAAACTGTGCACTCTTAATAGCCATTGCCATCCCGTTGCCGCAAAGTGGATGTATAAGTCCTGCGCTGTCGCCCACCATAAATATATGATTTTCCACAGGTTTTTTTTCTTGAAAAGATATTTGGCTAATGGTCAATGGTCTTTCGAAAAGGGGTTTTGCCCCACTGAAAAATTTATCCAAAAAAGGATTTTTTGAAAGTTCCTGTTTTTGAAAAGCCTCAATATCGCCATATTTTTTAAATGACTTAAACGTTGCCAAATAACAAGCATTTACAGTTCCCGTTTCAGTTTTGCTCAAACCACAATAGCCTCCGTTAAAGTTGTGTAGGGCAACAGTATCATCGGGAAAATCATAATCGTAATGAGCCTTTACGCCTAGCCAAGGCGAACTTTTCTGCATAAATTTTCGCTTTAGAAAAGTATCAATATTTGATCTTTTCCCGAAAGCGCCCACGACAAAATCTGCCAGTAGTACTGATTTGTTTTGAGTAGTAACACGAAATTGATTTTCTTCAAAAATTATTTTTTCAACAGTGTCAAAAATTATTTCAGCTTTATTTTTTAAAGCCTCAAAAAGCAAACTGTCAAACGTATAACGGCTAATTCCAAAGCCACCGAGCGGTAAGGTGGCTGTTATGGGGTCTCCGTTCGTATCAGTTATTTTAAATTTGGAAATCTGCTTTGCTCCTACTGTAAATGGATCAATTCTGAGGGATTTTAAATAGGGCAATACTTCGTTACTAACATATTCGCCACACACTTTGTGGTTGGGATATTCGCTTCTTTCAACCAAACAAACTGAAAAATTATTTGAAGCAAGATGCAAGGCTGTGGTAAGACCTGCAAGCCCTCCTCCAATTACAATAACGTTCCATTTGTATTTGTGTATCATTTTGTTTTAAAACTAAAAAATCCCGCCCAAAAATGGTGCGGGATTTATAAAGTTAAATATAATTTTTATTCTCCTGCCTGATTTTGTGCGTCTTGCTTCATTTTTTCGTTTGGAACGATAGCAAGGTTAACACGACGGTTTTTTGCGCGACCTTCTGCAGTTGAATTATCTGCAACAGGAGCTGTTTCACCATACCAATTTGTGGTAAATCTTGAAGGGCTTAATCCTTTATTTTGAGTGAAATAGTTGGTTACGGCTTGCGCTCTATTTTTTGAAAGTGTCATATTCATTTCGTCAGCGCCTACACTGTCGGTATGACCTACAACCAATACATTGGTATCTGGGTATTCCTTAAGAATGTTTGATAACTTGTCCAGTGTAGCCTGTGATGCGGAATTTATATTATACTTGGCAGTATCAAAATAAACACCACTATTTTCGTCAAAAGTAACAACTATACCGTCGTCAACTCTTTCTACTTGGGCACCGGGAATTTCTTGCTCAATTTTTTGGGCTTGTTTGTCCATTTTGGCACCAATAAGTACTCCGGCACCACCACCAACAACACCACCAATTACAGCGCCAAGTTCTCCGTTTCCACCTTTTCCAACGTTATTTCCTATTATTGCACCAAGAATTGCTCCTCCAGTTGCACCAATTACGGCACCTTTCTGTTTGTTATTGGCATTTCTGGTAGCTTCACAACTTGCTAAACTGATAATAAATGTAAAAGCTAAAGCAATTAATGCGGTTTGTTTAAAAAATGTCTTCATAATTTTTAATCTTGAATTTTAGAAAAGTTCATATTTATTTTAAATGGCTTACCATCCAAACTTACAGTTTGCTCCCAACGCATAGACGAATCATTTAGTTGGGCCAAACGTAATCTATAACCAGCATTTGTTTCTGATTTGCCTTTGGCATTGGTTGGTTTTAATAGGAAATCATACAAGCCCGATGTAGGGTCTATTTCCTGAATAGTAAAGATGAAATTGCGTTCACCAGTTGGGCAATTAGAGTTATCTATATTGTAATTACCCGTATTATTGTTTGGTATAAACCTCCAAGAACTTCCTTCCATACATTCTACTGATGTATCATTGAATAAAGTTACATTAAAGGTTCCTGAAGAGTCATAGGTTATATTGTCCAAAGACCAATACCCTTTGATTACTTTTCGTGATTCTTGAACGGTCTTCGGTGTACCGCAAGCGAATGTTGTGGCTGCAATTACAGCCAGAATGAGGATTTTTTTCATAAAGTTTAAATTAGTTTTGAATTGTTTAAGTAGCGATTATCTTCTGAATAATCTTGAAAGTAATGATAGTGCCAAAAGCACTAAGAAAATGTAAAAAATGATTTTTGCGATATCTGCGGCACCTTCTGCAATACCACCAAATCCAAAAATTGCTGCAATAATTGCAATGACTAGAAAAATAACGATCCAACGTAACATAATAAGTAGTTTTAATGATTAGTATGCTACTAAAGTAAATAACAATTTTAACGTTTCGACCGTCTTTATCTAAAGTTTAACAAGGAATGTTAAATTATTAGTAAGACAACAATTCCAATAGGTTTTCTTTAAATTTTTCTTTAGGAAGATAGCCAGATTCTAAATTTGCGGCAAAGGGAATTGGTGTTTCCAAACTCGCAACACGCTTAACGGGAGCGTCTAAATGCTCAAAACAATTTTCAGTAATCAAAGCCGAAATATCTGAAGCTATCCCGCCAAACATCGAATCTTCCTGTAGGATAATTACTTTCCCTGTTTTCCTTACGGAATTGTATATTGCTTCGATATCCAGAGGAATCAATGTGCGTAAATCAAGCAAATCTGCGCTAATTTCCTGGTTTTGTTCCAATGTTTCCAAAGCCCAATGTACGCCGGCTCCGTACGTTATAATTGTAATGTCATTTCCTTCTTTTAAAAGAGATGCTTTTCCCAAAGGCAGTGTGTAATAATCCGTTGGCACATCTTGGCGAATACTTCTATACAATGCTTTGTGTTCAAAAAACATCACAGGATTTGGGTCTTCAATACTTGTAGCCAGCAACCCTTTTGCATCATACGGAAATGCGGGATATACTACTTTTAATCCGGGTGTATGGGTAAACCAAGCTTCATTAGTTTGGCTGTGGAAGGGCCCCGCTCCCACTCCTGCGCCACAGGGCATTCGCACCACCACATCTGCTTTTTCGTTCCAGCGGTAATGGCTCTTCGCGAGATAATTTATGATTGGATTGAAGCCGGAAGTTACAAAATCGGCAAACTGCATTTCCACCACCGCTTTGTAACCATTAATGGAAAGTCCCATAGCCGCAGAAACAATTGCAGATTCACAAATAGGTGTATTTCGAACGCGGTCTTTCCCAAATTGCTCCACAAAACCTTCGGTAATTTTAAAAACGCCCCCGTATTCCGCCACGTCCTGGCCCATTATTACAAGATTGCCGTGGCGCTCCATGGATTGTTTTAATCCTTGGGAAATGGCATCAATCAAGCGAATATTTTCCTTTGCAGAATTCGCAGTAACTTCTTCATAATTAAATGGTTTATAAACATCATTTAATTCGTTTGTTTCATTGAATTCTATTTTTGGCTCCGCAAAGGCGATGTCGAGATTTTCATCTATTTCCCGTTTAAACTCATCTCGAAATTGCTGTATTTTTTCTTCGGAAAGGACGCCTTCATTCAGCAGATAGGTTTCATAATTCAAAAGCGGGTCGCGCAAGCCCCACTCGTCAATTAAATCGGTCGGAACATATTTGGTACCGCTCGCCTCTTCATGACCGCGCATTCGGAAGGTTTTGAATTCCAAAAGAATCGGACGTGGATTGGTGCGCATACTTTCTACCAAGTCCTTTAATTTTGTGTAAACCTCCAAAATATTGTTTCCCTCAATTATATGGGCCTCCATTCCGTAGCCTTTTCCGCGGTCTGCAATATGCTCGCAATTGTATTGCTCGTTTGTAGGCGTGGAAAGACCATATCCATTATTTTCAACACAAAATAAAACTGGAAGTTGCCAAACAGAAGCTACATTCAGTGCCTCGTGAATATCACCTTCGCTTGTTCCGCCTTCTCCAGTAAATACTGCACAGACTTTATTGTTTCCCTTCAACTTATTAGCCAAGGCAATGCCATCGGCAACGCCAAACTGCGGCCCCAAATGCGAAATCATCCCCACAATGTGGAATTCCTGCGTTCCAAAGTGAAAACTTCTATCACGGCCTTTGGTAAATCCGTTTGCTTTTCCCTGCCATTGCGAAAACAAGCGGTGCAACGGAATGTCGCGCATGGTGAAAACAGCGAGGTTTCTATGCATTGGCAAAATATATTCATCTTTGTCCAACACCGCCGTGATTCCTACCGAAATAGCTTCCTGCCCTATGCCGCTGAACCATTTTGAAACCTTCCCCTGCCGAAGCAAAATCAGCATTTTTTCTTCTATCAGCCTCGGCTTCAACATGCCGCGGTATAATTTTAATAAGGTAGCGTCATTGAGGTCTTTTCGGTTATAGTCGAAGAAAATTTGGGTGGAGGTTTCTGGTTTCATCATAAAAAATTTGCAGTATCAAAAGTAGAAAAAAACCCATTGTAACAAGGATTATTAAAGAGAATATTTAGCTGCGGAAAAACTTTTACAATTTGGTATCTTTGTAGCCTAAATTTTAAATGCTATGAATAATATACCCAGCGTAGATTTGGCAGACTTCCTTTCCGAAGACCCAAAAAGAAAACAGAAATTTGTGGACCAAATAGGTTCTGCCTATGAAGATATAGGCTTTGTTTCGCTTAAGAACCATTTCCTCAGTGATAATTTGGTAGATGAACTTTATAAGGAAGTGAAAAGCTTTTTCGCGCTTCCGCTCGAAGTAAAGAAAAAATATGAAATTGAAGGCCTCGGTGGGCAGCGGGGATATATCTCCTTCGGAAAAGAACACGCAAAGGGCAAAAAGGAAGGCGATTTAAAGGAGTTCTGGCATTTTGGGCAGGAACCCACTGAGGACGCAAACCTTTCCGAAGAATATCCGAAAAACGTGCAAGTAAAGGAATTGCCAGATTTCAACCACACGGGCATGGAAGCATACCGAATGCTGGAAAAAACAGGTATATATGTTCTTCGTGCACTAGCGCTTTATATTGGTCTGGATGAATTTTATTTTGACCATTGGGCCACGAACGGCAACAGCATTTTGCGCCCCATCCACTATCCTCCCATTACCGAAGAGCCAAAAGGCGCCGTGCGAGCGGGAGCCCATGGCGATATCAATTTGATTACCTTGTTGATGGGCGCTTCCTCAGGTGGACTCCAAGTGTTGCGTAAGGATGGCGAATGGATTGATGCAATTCCTAACGAAGATGAACTTGTTATTAATGTAGGTGATATGCTTGAAAGGCATACCAATAATAAATTGCGCTCCACCATTCACCGCGTTGTAAACCCACCGCGCGAAGAGTGGGACCAACCACGCTATTCCATTCCATTTTTTATGCACCCTCGCAGCGATATGAAATTGAATTGTTTGCCAGAATGTATTGACGAAAAACACCCAAAAGCCTATGAAGACATTACCGCTGGTGAATTTCTGCACCAACGTTTGGTGGAGATTGGATTGATAAAAAAGTAAACAGTCGCAGTGGCAGTTTGCAGTTGAACCTGAAACCTGAAACATTGAGATCTTTAGAAGACCAATTAAAAAACCTATTTCCGGACCATGAGCCAAATGATATTCCTCAAACAGAGGAAGAATCTACTATTTGGATGCAAGAGGACCCGTTGCTTTGCAAATATGAAAAGCGAAAAGGAAAACCAATAACAATAATAGAAGGTTATACGGGTGCTGATTCAGATTTTAAAACACTTGCAAAGGAATTGAAACAGTTGTTGAGCGTGGGCGGCAGTTTTAAAAATGAACAGATTATTATCCAAGGCGATTATCGGGATAAAATCATGCAGTTTTTAAAGGACAAGGGTTTTAAGGTGAAGCGTGTGGGCGGTTGAAAAAAGTTTACAGTCGCAGTGGCAGTTTGCAGTACCCACCATTTCTAAACCTTCTAACATTTAATCCTCTTAAGCGTGCAGGCTCATAAACCCTTAAAAATTTAAACAAATTGAAATCTCAAACTATACAACCCAGCGAACTCATTTTAACGCCCGAAGGCAAAATCTATCATTTAGACCTTGCTCCTTCCCAATTGGCGCCCACGATAATTACCGTTGGCGATCCGGGTCGCGTGCAAATGGTTTCAAAATATTTTGACACTATTGAAACTACCGCCCAACATCGCGAATTCAAAACCCATACGGGAACTTACAAAGGAAAACGCATCAGTGTGATTTCCACGGGAATTGGTCCGGACAATATCGACATTGTTTTTAATGAACTGGACGCATTGGTGAATATAGATTTTGAAAAACGCCAAGTCAACAGAAAGCTCACTTCACTTGATATTATAAGAATTGGCACTTCCGGAGGCCTAACCCCTG
>MDSW01029089.1_pt1 | contig 11081 bp, 9 predicted proteins | sample 811171 | NCBI WGS metagenome assembly MDSW01 (sample SAMN05326641, study PRJNA326480) | marine metagenome | isolation source: seawater | place: Atlantic Ocean: North West | collected 2012 | reverse complement strand
TGCAGAATTTTTAGCAGGAACAACTGGAATTGGTTTTGTGGAAAACGTTGCAAAAAAATATTTTCAATATGAAGTAATTTGGATAACAATATTTATTATGGGAATGCTAGGATTGTTATTTGATATTACCTTAAGGAAAATTATTGATAAAACAATACCTTGGCGAGGCAAAGGTTAGTAATTTAAATCAATTTTTCAGTAAATTATTTACATAATCAGTAAGTTTGATTTTACCAAAGTATCTGTAAACTTTATTAGAAAGATTCATTTTTGTTAATGCAGATGCATATCTTTCACCTGGTCTTTTATCTAGATACTTTATTCTAGACTTAAACATTTTAGCAACCTCAATTATTGAGTGACTTTGTTTACTAGAAATACTGTAATGTCTAGAAAGATTTTTTTTCCAAGCTATATAGCAAACACGAATAGTATCATCTATATGAGTAAATCGTCTTGATTGATTTCCAGGTCTAACAACGGGTAATGGTTTTCTATTTTTATATGCTTCCTCAAAAATTCCAATTACAGTTGACATTTTTCCTTTAGAAATTTGCTTTGGTCCATAGACATTATAAAAATATATTACTTCAAATTTAAAACTGAACCATTTTTTTAGATTTTCCAATAATTCTAAATTTTTTGCTTTTGTAAATGAATATGGTGAAAGATTTTTATCTTGTCCTTTATTTCCTAAAGATGCAGACGTAGCTGAATAAATTAATTTAATATTGTTTTTTAAACAAAAGTTAAAAACAGAATTTGTTCCAATTGAATTTGATTCTATGCACTCATTCATATTTAAAAAACTTTGATAAATTCTTGCAAATTCACCGAAATGAAAAACAGTTTTAATTTTTTTTGGATATCTTATTACCTTGTTAATATCTTTGGTGTTTGCATTTAAATATTTAACTCTTTTATTTTTAAGATGATTTTTTCTATATCCAGAAGAATAATTATCTATACTGATTATGTTGTATTTTGTTTTATCTAATAGAAATTCAATTAAATTCGATCCTACAAAACCAGCTCCACCAGTAACTATAATAATATTTTTTTTTGCCATAAATTTCTTATAGTTTTTATTATCGTTTTAGCAAGTGATAATAGTTTAATTAATCAATCCAAGATTTATATTTTTCTAAATTATCTTTAATGTAATTAGGTAAAACATTTAAATCAACTTTTGTTAAATCAAATCTATTATTTTGTTTTTTTTCATTAGATGATTTCGTGTCTATCAAATGATCATAATTTATAAATTTGTTTTTTATTTTATATTCTATTTCTTTGAGGTTAGTATTTTCTAACTCAAATTCTGAGTGCATTTCATCATTAAGGTATTTTTTTAAAAGTTTTTCTGGTGTTTTTAAATTAGTAAAATGCCAACCACCATTGTTTATAATTTTCAAATTTTTATATTTCATATCTGAAAATAAAGTGTCTAATCTAAAAAAATTATATTTTTTATTTTTTATATTTCTTAACCATGAAATATTTTTTAAGTCTTTTAATTTACAGGCTTTTGTTCCAAACCAATCTACTCTTGGATATGCAAGGTTAAATTTATAATAAAACAATTTTTGCTTAAAAATTAGAATTTTCATTTTATTTTTTTTAAAATTCACTTCAGATAAATTTGGAATTTCATCGTTATCACTATAAATTATATAATCATTTTGATCAGCTTCAGCCAAAGCCTTAGAAATGTAATTTCTTTGGGCTTCAATTCTATTTATGCTACTTTGTCTCAACCAGTGTAGATTTTTTTGTGATTTTATATTTTTTTCTACTGGGTCAGTATCTAATACTAAGTGAATAATTTTGTCCTCAAATTTGGGATAATTTTTTTTATTGAAATTAATATTTTTTTCATTTCCGCTATGTGTGAATCTGGCTTCACAGACTACAAATTTATCAACAAAGGGATCAAGAATGTTGAATCTTAAATCCATCATCATATCTTCCTCAAAATATGTAGTGCAATCAAATATCTTCATATCTTTTTTTTAAATAATTGCTTTTATAAATTGTTAGATTAATAAGTTAAAATACTCTAATAATAATAAATATGAGCATATTTTTTAGTAATCCACCATGGTGGGAAGGTAAAGAAAGTAGGGGTTTTCTTCGAAAAAAAAGGTGGCGAAGAGGTGTAAGAGCAGGCTCAAGGTGGCCATTTACATATTTAGGTAGATGTACTCCAGACAACCCTAGGGCACATGACTACATACCCTACCCTTTTTTTCTTGGTTACGCGACCACATATGCTGCAAGTAAAATTGGAAATGATAAGGTTTATTTTAGGGACAGTATAGCACTCTCTGAATCATATGAAAGCTTTTACAAATACTTAGACGAAATCAATAATAAAATTGAATATTTTTTAATTGAAAGTGCTACACCATCTTGGGATCATGATTATAAAATTATAAAGGAAATAAAAGGAAAGTATCCTCACTTAAAAATAATTGTTTCAGGACCTATTTCTACATCAGGTCAAAAATGGGACAGTGACATAATTCATGCTGTTTTAAAGGGTGAGTACGAAAAAAATGTTTTAAAAGTTTTAAGTGGAAAAGATGGTGTTTTTAATCACGACCTTTTAACAAAAGAGGAGATGAATGAAGCTCCTTTTCCTTATTATGATAAATATATTTATGATAAATATTTTGATGGAAACCCAATACCCATGAATAAATTACACCCACAAGCACACATTTGGAGTAGTAGAGGTTGTCCATTTAAATGTATTTTTTGTGTCTGGCCTGCAGCAATGACAGGTAATGATCCTCACGGAGATGGTAAAAGATCTGTAAGACAATATACCCCTGAGTATATAGAGAATTTAGTGAAAGAATTGACCGGAAGATTTAAGTTTCAAGCGATATATTTTGATGATGATACTTTTAATATTGGAAATAAACATACAGAGAAAATGTCCGAGGTAATGTCTAATTTTGATATTCCTTGGTTTGCAATGTGTAGAGCAGATACATCAAAAAAAGAAACATGGAAAATAATGGCAGATAGTGGGTGTCAAGGAGTAAAACTTGGAGTCGAGTCTGGAAGTCAAGTAGTAGTAGATAAAATAGTGAATAAACATCTAGATTTGAAATATGTGCAAGAAGTGGTTTCGTATATTAGATCTTTAGAAATGTCAGTGCATGGTACATTTACATATGGGTTACCTGGAGAAACTAAAGAGGATATGATAAGGACAAAAAAATTTATTAAAGATACTGACTTCAGCACAATTCAAGAGTCAGGTACTGCAGAAATAGAGGGAACACCATTGCATGCGCTTATTAATGAGGAAAAACTTACAACATATCCTGGAGCTATCGCAGATGAGAATTACGACAGACAAAAAGATGGTGGTAAAAAGTGGCAGAGCTTAGTTAAAGAATTACAAAATAATTAAGTTTGAAAAAAAAAATTTCATTTTATATTCCAGCATACAATGCTGAAAAAACAATAAAAGATTCAATTACTTCAATTCAAAATCAATCTATTTTGCCTGATGAAATTATCCTAATAGACGATTGTTCAACAGATAAAACAGTTGAAATAGTAAAAACACAATTATCCAATATTAAAATAATAATTAATAAAAAAAATATGGGTCTAGGCTATAATCGAAATTTAGGTATTAAAGAAAGTACAAATGATATTGTAGCTGCAATAGATGCTGATGTCATTTTGGATAAATATTGGCTGGAAAAATTAGTGCCTGAAATTGAGAAAAAAAATGTATTTATGTGTGGTGGAAAAATGGATGAATATCTTTTAAAAAACAAAATAAATGTGTGGAGAGCAAAATATTATAGTCAAAACTGGGGTAACAATCTAATCTCTAATCCTCCATTTTTGTTTGGTTGTAATACTATATTGGTTAAATCAGTCTGGGAGAAGGTAAATGGATATGATGAAAAATTAAAAACTAATGGAGAAGATATAAATTTTATCCAAAAAATAAAGTTAGAAACAGACGTTCAAATAGTCTATCAACCAGAGGCAAAGTGTTTTCATTTGCAGGATGATAATATTGAGTCATTATCAAAAAGAGTATGGAGGTATCATTCTTTTGGATATAAAATTAAAGAACCATCTCTTAAAAAGTTGATAAAATTATCTTTAAAACAGACAAAATTTTTTTTTCAAAGATTTTTAGAAAGTTTAATCAAATTTGATTTAGGTGGTATAATTATCTCGTTTAAAGTATTTGTTAATTTTATCAAATTTGAGTACATCTTTTTAAACAAAAAAAAATGAGAATTCTTATTACAGGTGGTTGTGGTTTTGTGGGAACAAATTTAGCTCTTTTTCTAAAGTCTAAAGGTTTCACAATAAACAGTCTGGACAATCTTTCAAGAAAAGGCTCTAGGTATAATTTGAACTTGTTAAAAGAAAAAAAAATCAAAAATTTTAATTTTGATATTTTTAATTTTAAAAAAATACAGAAATTACCAAAATATGATCTGATTATTGACTGCTGTGCTGAAGCTGCAGTAGAGATTTCAAAAAAAGACATTGATAGAGTTGTGAATACAAATTTTATTGGAACATTAAATATTTTAAAGAAAGTCAGAAAAGATAATTCAAAAATTATATTTCTATCAAGTAGCAGGGTTTATCCCATTAAGGAGATTAATAATATTATTAACAAAAGAGTTATTAAATCAAAATTAAAAATAACCAAAACTTTTGGAGAAAAAGATAAAATTCAAGGTCCAAAGACAATATATGGTTTAAGTAAATTATCCTCAGAAATGTTAGTAGAAGAATTCTCTTATGCATTTGGAACAAAGTTTATAATTAATAGATGTGGGGTTATATCTGGACCCTTACAATTCGGAAAACAAGATCAAGGCTTTGTTAGCTTGTGGATATGGAGTCATTATAAAAAAAATAAATTAAAATATATAGGTTATGGAGGCTTAGGAAATCAAGTAAGAGATGTTTTGCATATTTATGATTTGTGTGAATTAATATTTTTACAAATCAATAAAATTAACAAAATCAACAATAAAATGTTCACAGTAGGTGGTTCCAAAAAAAGTTATACTTCATTAAAACAATTAACAAAAATATGCGAAAAAATAACAAACAATAAAATTAAATTCACTAAAGTTTCAAAGACCTCCATTTATGATATTCCATATTTTATAACTAATAATAATCAAGTTACAAAAACTTACGGTTGGAAACCAAAAAGGAATATATATAAAGTTGTTAAAGATACTTTTGTATGGTTAAAGAATAATAAATCAAAAATAAATAATTTTTTTTAATGTCTATAGCAATAATAACAGGATCAACAGGATTAGTTGGATCAGAAGCTGTAAATTTTTTTCATGATAAGGGTTTTGATGTAATCGGAATTGATAACAACCTAAGAAAACTATTTTTTGGAAACAATGGTTCCACATCTTGGCTTAAATCAGAACTTTTAAAAAGAAATAAAAATTTTAAAAACTACAACATTGATATAAGAAATTCAGATGGTGTTACTAAAATTTTTAAGAAATACTCAAAAAAAATATCTGTGGTAATTCATTGTGCTGCCCAACCTTCTCATGATTATGGAAAAAAATTTCCTTTCTTAGACTTTAATGTAAACGCCACTGGAACTCTTAATCTTCTAGAGCTAACAAAAAAATATTCTCCCAGTGCTCCATTCATTTTTATGTCAACTAATAAAGTTTATGGAGATAATCCTAATAGACTTAACATTTACGAAAAGAGCACTAGATGGGAATTAAAAAAAAGTGATAAAAATTACAAGGGTATTAAAGAAAATTTTTCAATTGATAATGCGACTCATAGTTTTTTTGGAGTATCTAAAACTTATGCTGACTTAATAGTGCAAGAATATGGAAAAAATATTGGCTTAAAAACTGTATGCTTTAGGGGGGGATGTATTACAGGTCCAAATCACAGTGGAGCAACACTTCACGGATTTTTATCTTACTTGGTAAAAGCATGTTTAAGTCAAAAGAAATACAATTTAATTGGATATAAAGGCAAACAGGTTCGAGATAATTTACACAGTCACGATTTAGTAAATTGTTTTTGGGAATTTTACAAAAGACCAAGAAATGGCGAAATATATAATATGGGAGGTGGAAGGTATTCAAATTGTTCAATAATTGAAGCATTAAACATAGTTGAGAATATTTGCAATATTAAGATTAAAAGAAAAATTTTAAGAATCCCAAGAGTTGGTGACCATATTTGGTACATTTCAGATACATCTAAATTTAAAAAACATTATCCAAAATGGAAACAAAAATACAATACGAAAAAAATTATTGAGGAATTAATTGAACATCAAAAATAAAAAACTTTATATTCTTGTAAAAAAAATCTTTAAAAAACATAAATTAAAATCTGAGCATGCAGAAATTTCAGCAAAAGCGATTTTAAACGCTGAATTGGTAGGAGCATATGGCCACGGATTAGCACGCCTTAAAATGTATTGTGATAGAATCAATAAAAAATTAATTAATCCAAACCCACAAATTAAAATTAAAAGAATTTCTTCATCAATTACTAGTATTGATGCAAATAACAGTATTGGTTTTGTAGCAGCTGATATCGCAATTAAGATTGCAATTAAAAATGCCCAAAAAACTGGAATTGGTTTAGTAGCGGTAAAAAATAGTGGTCATTATGGCTTATCTGGTTATTACGCTGAACAGGCTGTAAAAAAAAATTTGATAACGATGATTTATACAAATGCTCCTCCCGCTGTAGCACCTCATGGATCATCTAAAAGTTTATTTGGAACCAATCCAATTTGTTTTGGGTCTCCTTCAGGATCTAAAGTTCCATTTATATTAGATACATCTATATCAATGATAAATAGAGGTAAAATTAGATTTGCTGAAAAAAATAATGAAAAAATACCAGCGGGTTTTGCTTTAGATAGATTTGGTAAACCAACTACTGATCCAAAAAAAGCATTAGAAGGTGTTCAGCTTCCAATAGCTGGTTATAGAGGATCAGGGTTTGCTTGGATGGTAGATATTTTAAGTGGTGTATTAACTGGTAGTAATCATTCAGGAAGAGTAAAAGACCCTTTCACTGATTTTTCAGGCCCACAAAATGTTGGACATTTATTTTTGACTTTTAAATCAAATTTATTTCAAAAAAACTATATCAAAAGAATGAAAGATAATATTAAAACAATAAAAAAACTCCCAAAATTGAAAGGTATCAAAGAAATTTTGTACCCAGGAGAGAATAAATTTTTCAGGTATAAAAAAAATTTAAAGAAAAATATTCTTTTAAAAGAAAATATTAGAAGAGATATCGAAGGATTATTAAAAAATTAATTAGTTGGAATAAAATTTAATTGATAGTTTTAAGAAGCCCATCTTTTTGTTTGATTAAAATGATTATTAATCTATTGTGAAAATTATGAAAAAATTCCATTGGCAATTAATGACCAATAATATACTTCAAGAAGATAAGAACGCTTTATTAAAGTTTATAAAGACAACAAACAAATTCACAAGTGGAATTAAAGTTAAAGAATTTGAAAAAAAATGGTCAAAATGGCTTGGGGTAAAATACAGTACTTTCGTTAACTCAGGTTCTTCAGCAAATTTAATTACACTCCATATGCTTAAAGAGCTCAAAAAAAATAAATCCGAAGTGATACTTCCTGCTTTTACATGGAATTCTGATATAGTTTCAGTTCTTAATGCTGGATTTAAACCCATATTTGTTGACATAAAATTAAAAAACTTAGCTTTAGACGAGGAACAGGTAAAAAGTAAAATCAATAAGAATACTGCAGCTATCTTTTTGACACATGCAATGGGTTTTCCAGGCATAAGTTCAAATTTTTTAAAATTTATAAAAAAAAGAAAAATTTTTTTAATTGAAGATGTATGTGAGTCTCATGGTGCCGAACTCAATAATAAAAAATTAGGGAGTTTAGGTGATATTTCAAATTTTTCATTTTATTATGCTCATCACATGACAACTATTGAGGGTGGTATGGTTTGTACTAATTCAAAACAAATAGATACAATTGTCAAAATGAAAAGAGGTCACGGGTTACTGAGAGAGTCTCAAAATGAAGTCTTAAAGAATAAAACAAAAAAAAAATTAAAGGATTTAAATGCTGATTTTATATTTCTTACACAAGGATTTAATTTAAGAAATAATGAATTATCTGCGGTTATTGGAATACAGCAGCTAAAAAGACTGAATAAGATAATTAAAGCAAGAAATGTTAATCATAGATTATTCATAAAACATTTACGAAAAGACATTTTTTTTACTGACTTTGATTTAAAAGGATCTAGCAATTATGCTTTTCAATTAATCTTAAAAAAAAGAAATAAAGAATTATTTAATAAAGTTCTTTCTGTATTAAAAAAAAATTCAATAGAATATAGAGTTGGAAGTGTGGGAGGTGGTAATCAATTAAGACAACCTTATTTAAAATCATATATTTCTAAAAAAAAATTTAAATCATTGAAAAATACAGAACATATGCACTTTTATGGATTATATATTGGAAATTATCCACACTTAGAACATAAAAAAATAATAAATCTTTGTAAGGCCTTAGATAAGATTAATCTCTAATTAAAATATTCCAACTTTTATAACTTTCAATTTTTTTAAAATTAATCTTAATATACTCGTCTACTAAATAAAGTTTTTCATTTAACGAATAATCCCAATCATTTTTTGGACCACCATCAATTATCAAATTAACATTTTCTAACTCATCTATAAATCTTTTTTGATTGAATACAGATGGCACACTCCAAACAAAATAAAATTTAGTGCAACTTTTTTTTCTTAAGAGATAATATAAAGCTACATCATTACTAAATAATTGAACACACTCAGCTGACTCAACTTTTGAATTTAGAAAATTTACCAATACCTTTTCATCTTCATTTAAATAAACCTCATCATCAAGGTAAAAATATTTATTTAATCTTTCTTTTATTGAAAAAATATTAGACGGTTTAATATCAGAAGTTACCATAAAAAATACAATAAAAATAAAACTAATAATTTTATAATTAAATTTAGAAATAATATTTGTATTTTTTAAAATTATGTATGTTAAAAAAATTGATACTGTTATTAAAGGGAACCCAAAAGAATTTTTGATATGAGGACCATCTGATCTTCCAAGAGCATATAGGTAGCTACCTACTGAAACTAAAGTTAAAAAAAATATAATTCTTTTAAAATTTATAGGATATTCTTTTTTGAAGATAATATTTACTGAAATTAATACACAAATTAAAATCAGTAAAATCGTTTTTGTTGCTCTCGAAGAGTTGGGTTCATTGCTAAAAGGTGTTGGATGAATTATTCCATGGACATAGGACATTTCTTTATAAATTAAATAAGTATTTTGTACAAAATGATGAAATTCGTTTTTTGAAATTAAAAAAAAGGATGTCCAAATTATTATAATAAACAATAAAAGTAATAAACCATGTAGATATCGTTTTGATAAAAATAGGTAAAGAAATATTAATAGCGTAAGAATGTTATAAATTAAACCTCGATCAATACCCCAAAACATTGACAATAGTGTCAAAACTGAAATAAAAATAATTGGTAAAAGTGAATTTTTTTTTGAAATTAAGAATGTAAATAAAATTAATAGTAAAATTATTGGAATTTCTCTAAATGATATTAATCCAACATTAGCGACGTCATAATTTGAAAGAGAAACAAAAAAAAGAGAATTGATTAAAAAAAAAATAATTTTTTTATTTTGGTCAAGATTTGTTAATTTTGTTAAGAAATAAATAAAAAAAATTGAAAGTAACTTAAAAGTTAAAGTATATAGAATATCTGTATATCTTGCAATTCCTATACTAATGTGATCAAAAAATTTCCAAAAAATAGATGAAGATAATGTTTCATAAAATATACCTACCGTAATATAAGATCCAGACCACATAGAGTCATCAAGAAAATTTTTATACGCTGAACTCATTCGTTGTCCCTCGTGATAACTATCAATCAATGCTGTTGAAAAATTCACTGACAAAAAACTTGCTAAAAGTAAAAGCACTAACAAAATAAAAAATAGATTTAATTTTACGCTTTTTTCGAAATTCTTTTCTTCATGTGAACAAAAAAAAATTTTTATATCTGATAAAAAACTTTGATTTTTGTAATAATTGTAAAAAAAGAATGTTAATGAGGGGAGTAACAAAAAAGCGAGATATCTCAATATATCATTTAGAGCATGGTGGTTTTTTTTTGAATACTCGCCAATTATACCCTTGTCTTTAAACTCGAGCTCTATTAATCCCCAAATTAAATATCCAGTAAAAACTGAAAATAAAAAAGATATAACAAATATTATTTTTTCTTTTTTAATTTTCATAAATACTTTTTTAAAGTTTTTAAATTTGATATTATAGTTGTATATTTTAGAGATGTTATCAAATAAAGAAATAATTGTTCCAAATAACTTATTAAATTCTGCTCACAAAAAAAAGGGGGTAAAAGCAGGTATCGTAAATGCTGGTAAACTCTTGCCAATGGAATCCATACAGGATGCAGTCGCAGAAAATTTAATTGAACCAATATTTATTGGTGATGAAAAAGAAATTATTAAATGTGCAAATGATTTAAAATGGGATATTTCAAAATATAAAATTATTAATGAACCTATTGAAAATAATACTGCTGCAATAGCTGCAAAACTGGCCAGTGAAGAGAAAATTAAGATTATAGTAAAAGGACATATTCATACAGATATTTTGATGAAAGAAGTTCTTAAAAGAGAATACAATTTATTAGGAAAAACTAGATTAAGCCACATATGGCATATGACATTAAATAAAGAGGACAAACCTCTGATAATAACAGACGGTGCACTAAATGTATTACCAAACGTTAAAACAAAAATGCATATCTTAAAAAACGTGATTAATTTTTCTCATAGAATTGGAATTGAAAGACCAAAAATTGCAGTGTTATCTGCAACAGAGGAAGTTTTGGACAGTGTTCCAAGTTCTAAAGAAGCTGAGGAAATTACAAACCTCGCAAAGAAAGAAAATTTAAATGCAGAT
>MDSW01176357.1_pt1 | contig 11082 bp, 21 predicted proteins | sample 811171 | NCBI WGS metagenome assembly MDSW01 (sample SAMN05326641, study PRJNA326480) | marine metagenome | isolation source: seawater | place: Atlantic Ocean: North West | collected 2012 | reverse complement strand
TACCAGCTATCGCTACTGCTTTTCCTTTTCTTGTTCTGGCATTAGTGTGCGTTCTTTGTCCTCTAACTGGAAGTTTTTTTCTATGTCTTAAGCCTCTATAACAACCAAGATCATTTAGTCTTTTTATATCCATTGATATCTTTCTTCTAAGATCACCTTCAACGGAATATTTATTATCTATTAAATCTCTTATTTTATTAAGCTCATTATCATTTAGCTCACTAACTCTTTTCGATATGTCTATAGATGCATCACCACATATATCGCTTGCAATTTTCTTTCCTATTCCAAATATGTATGTAAGTGCTATATGCACCTTCTTATTAGTAGGTATGTTTACTCCTGATATTCTAGCCATTATAATGTACGAAAATGAATGAGGGTGCATACATGATTAATAAGGTCTTAGTCAAGAGTAGAAATGGCAAAATATGGCAGAATTTCATGATTTTTTTATAATTTTTATTAATTTATTAGTAATTCGGTCTATTTCATCACTTCCATCAATGTCATAGTAAATTTTAGAATATTTTTTTTTGTAATAATCTGAAACAGGCTTTGTAGACTCTAAATAGGTATCATATCTTATTTGTATAGCACCTAAATTATCATCATCTCTATCCTCTTCATTTGATCTTCTAATAATTCTGGATTTTAATAATTCAAATTCAATATGAATATTAAAAATATAACCCAATTCAAAACGATTATCATTCAAGAAATTATCTAGAAAATAAGCTTGATCAAGTGACCTTGGATAACCATCAAGTATAAAACCATTTTTGCAATCTTTAAGTAATTTAGTAGATACTATTTTATTTAAAATTTCATCTGAAACTAATCTACCAGATGACATGATTGCTTTTAATTCTAAAGCTAAATTATCATTTTCCAAAATTTTATTTCTTAAAACTTCACCAGTAGAAAGATGAGGAATATTTAAATGTTTTGCAATTAAATTAGCTTGAGTTCCTTTTCCAGCTCCAGGGGGGCCAAAAAAAATTATATTATTCAATTTATCTTCTACCTTTTAGTTTTGTCTTTTTTAAAAGGTTTTCGTATTGATGCTGAAATAAATGGGATTGAACTTGAGTAATAAAATCAATCATGACAACAACTACAATTAATAAAGCAGTACCACCTAAATAAAATGGTATTGATGTTCTGGATAATAAAAACTCAGGTAATAATGCTACAAAAGCTAGGTATATAGTTCCAATAGTTGTTATTCTTGTTAGAACAAATTCAATGTACTTTGCTGTATTTTCTCCAGGCCTAATACCAGGAATAAAGCCACCATATTTTCTTAAATTTTCTGCTTGTTCATCTGGATTAAAAACAATTCCAGTATAAAAAAATGCAAAAAATATTATCATAGCAGCATATAATAAAAGATATAGTGGTTGACCTCTTCCAAGATAGCTAGAAATAATAATAAAAATTTCACTAGAAGAACCTGCTCCAAAGCCTGACATTGTATTAGGCAATAATAATATTGAAGACGCAAAGATTACTGGAATTACTCCAGCAGTATTAATTTTGAGTGGTAAATGAGAACTCTGACCTCCGTATATCTTATTACCAACTTGTCGTTTAGGATATTGTACTGGAAGTCTTCTTTGACCTTTTTCAATAAAAACAATAAAAATTATTAAAAAAAGAATTAAAATTAAAATCCCAAGTATGAAAGCAACACTTAATTCGCCAGTTCTTCCCAATTGAAGTGTACTTACGAAAGCGCTTGGTAGATTTGCTATTATACCTGCAGTAATAATAAGTGAAATACCATTTCCAACACCCCTAGAACTTATTTGTTCACCAAGCCACATTAAGAAAATTGTACCACCAACCAGTGTAATTACTGTGGTCAATCTAAAGAAAATACCGGGTTCAAATACAATATTTCCATAAACCGTCTGCATAGACTCAAGTCCAATTGAAACACCATATCCTTGAAGTGCTGCAATTAGTACAGTAAAATATCTAGAGTACTGTAAAAGCTGTCTTCTTCCTTTTGTTCCCTGTTCTTTAAGAGATTTTAAATAAGGTATTGCGGATTGCATTAAAGTCATAATGATTGATGCTGAAATATAAGGCATTACACCCAATGCAAAAATTCCCATACGACCCAACGCTCCACCAGAAAAAGTATCAAATATTCCTAAAATTCCAGAGGATTGTTGTTCAAAAAACTGCTGAAGTGCAATTGGATTAATACCGGGAATTGGTAAAAATGTGCCTAGCCTAAATACTATCAATGCTCCTAAAGTGAATAGTAATCTTTGTCTGAGTTCGGTTGCTTTTCCCAAAGCACCAAAATTTAAGTTATTAGCAAATCTATCTGCAGCAGTAGCCATTTTATTTCTTTATTAAACTTACCTTTCCTCCAACTTTTTGAACAATTTCTATAGCTTTTTTAGATGCGTAAGAAATTTCAATATTTATGGGTTTTTCTAAATTCCCAACATTTAAAAGTTTAAGATTGCCTTTTGATTTTTTAAAGATTTTTTTATCAAAGAGATCTTTTTCTTTAATATTATCAACTTTCAAATTATACTTTTTAATAATTGAATTAATTATATTAAAGTTAATCTGTTGTATTTTTAACTTAAATGGATTTTTGAAGCCTCTTTTTGGAAGCCTTCTATATAAAGGCATTTGGCCACCTTCAAAACCATTAATAGCAACACCAGATCTTGATTTTTGACCTTTAACACCTCTACCAGATGTTTTGCCAAGACCTGATCCAGCGCCTCTACCAACTCTTTTTCTACGTTTATTAGAAGTTTTAGTTGATTTTAATTCGTTGATTTTCATATTTATTTTTTACTATTATTAATTTCATTTATTTTTTTTGACCTTTTTGAAGCTACAGATTTAGGGGACTCAGACATTTTGAAAGCATTGAAGGTTGCTTTAAGCATGTTGTGTGGATTAGAAGTTCCTGTTGATTTAGCTACTACATCTTTTATCCCTAGAGACTCGAATAAAGCTCTCATAGGTCCACCAGCAATTATACCAGTACCAGGAGAAGCAGAGCGCAGTATTACTTTACCAGCTCCAAACCTTCCAACAATATCATGATGAATTGTTCTGTTTTCTTTCAAGTTAACTCTAATCATTTTGTTTTTTGCATTTTCAGTTGCTTTTCTAACAGCTTCTGGAACCTCTTTAGCTTTTCCAGTTCCAATACCAACTCTACCTTTGGTATCACCTACAATCATTATTGCAGCAAATCCAAATCTTCTACCACCTTTTACAACTTTAGCAACTCTATTAATAGTAACTAAATGTTCTGTAAAATCTGCTTTTTCATTATCAAACATATACTCCCCTAAAAATTTAAGCCTTCACCTCTTGCTGCGTCAGCGAGAATTTTGATTAAACCATGATATTTATACTTACCTCTATCAAATGATACATCTTTAATACCTTTTGCTAGAGTTTTTTTAGCGATTTCTTTACCAACAAGTTCAGCAATCTCTTTTTTATTAAGTTTTTGTTTTTTTATAGTTGGTTCAACAGAGGCAGAACTTGCAAGAGTTATTCCTTTAGAGTCATCAATTAGTTGTGCATATATGTGTACATTAGATTTAAAAACTGTAAGTCTATTTCTATTAGAAATTTTTTTCAGTTTATATCTAACTTTTTCTGATCTTTTTTTCATAACACTATTTTTTCTTTCCTTCTTTTCTAAATATAAACTCATCAGAATATTTAATTCCTTTACCTTTAAAAGGTTCAGGTTTTCTATAGGATCTAATTTTTGCTGCAGCAGCCCCAAGTTTTTCTTTATTAAAGCTAGATAAATTAATTATATTTTGTTTAGGACATTCTATTTTGATATCGTTTGGTATCTCATAGTTAATATCGTGACTGTATCCTAGCTGAAGTTTCAACAACTTACCTGAAACACTTGCTCTGTAACCTGTTCCATTTAATTCTAAAGTTTTTGAGAAACCCTCAGATACTCCATGAATGGTATTTGCAATAAGAGCTCTGGTAGTTCCCCAGTTAGGATCTTTTTTACTACTTTCTTTATTAGGTATAACAGTTACTTCACTGTCTTTGATAATTATAGAAAAGTCTGGTTTTATGTTTATTTTGACTTCACCTAATTTACCTTTAGCAGCAAAAACCCCATTCTCAAATGTACAGGTAATATCTTGGTTAATTTTAATACTATTTTTTGCTACTCTAGACATTTAGAAAACCTCACAAAGAACTTCACCACCAACATTATTTCTTCTAGCTTGCTGATCAGACATTACTCCTTTGGGAGTAGATAATATAGATATACCTAGACCTCCATATGGTTTTTCTAAATCAGCAATTTTAGAATAAACTCTTATGCCCGGTTTAGATATTCTTTTAATTTTTTTTATTACGGGATTTCCATTATAATATTTTAAATCTATTTTTATAAATGTAATTCCAGACTCCTGTTTAACATCTTTAAAATCTCTGATGTAACCTTCATCTTTCAATACACTCAAAACATTAATGTTTAATTTTGACTTAAAACAAGATGTGTAAGTTTTTTTTGCACTGTGAGCATTCTTTATTCTTGCTAACATATCAGACAAAGCATCATTAAAAGCCATTACACAACCTCCTTTACCAACTTGACTTAACAACACCTGGTAGATCACCAGACATTGATAACTCTCTGATTTTAATTCTCGATAAACCAAATTTTCTATAAACACCTCTAGATCTTCCAGTCAATTCACATCTATTTCTATGCCTTATTGATGAACTGTTTCTTGGAAGATCATTTAGCTTATTTTGAAATTTTATTCTTTCTTCTAGTGTTAAATTCTTATCTTTGATTTTAGACTTAAGAAACTTTCTTTTTTCACTAAATTTATTTATCAATTTAGATCTAAGTTTATTTTTTTCAACTGAACTTGCTTTTGCCATGCTCCCCCTAATTAATATTCTCTTTAAAAGGCATGTTAAAGCTCTTTAACAGCTCTAAAGCCTCATTGTTGTTTTTTGCAGATGTACATATAGTTATATCTAAACCTCTAACTTTTTCAATTTTATCAAAATTAATTTCTGTAAATATAATATGCTCTTTTATTCCAACAGAATAATTACCATTGCCATCAAAACTTTTAGGATTTAATCCTCTAAAATCTCTAATTCTAGGAATTGCAATATTTATTAATCTATCAAGAAATTCGTACATCATTTTGTTTCTTAAAGTCACCATCGCACCTAAAGGCATGCCTGATCGAATTTTAAATCCTGATATCGCTTTTTTTGCAACAGTTTTAATAGCTCTCTGTCCAGTAATAAGAGAAAGATCATCAATTGCTTTATCAACAACTTTAGAGTCATCTTTTGCCTCTCCAAGACCCATATTTAGTACAATTTTTTTTAATTTTGGGACCTCATGGATGTTATTAAGATTTAATTTTGACATCAAATCAATCTTAATAACTTTGTTGTAATCTTCTAATAGCCTAGTCATTAGATTTCCTTACCTGTACTTTTATTAACTCTGACTTTTTTATTACTAATAATTTTAAAACCAACTCTTACACCTTTATTTTTTGATTGATCAAAAAATGATAAATTAGATATATGGATTGGCATCTCTTTATCCACGATGCCGCCAGGTTGATTGTTATCTGGTTTTTGATTTTTTTTAACTTTGTTAATATCAGAAACAATTGCTTTTTCTAATTTTGGTATCATTTTAATAATTTTCCCTTTTTTTCCCTTATCTTTGCCAGTTAAAACGATAACCTCATCACCTTTTTTTAATTTAAATCTTTTATTCATTATAAAACCTCTGGTGCTAAACTGATAATTTTCATAAATTTTTTTGTTCTTAATTCTCTAGTAACAGGACCAAATATTCTTGTTGCTATAGGCTCTTCCTGTTTATCAAGGAGCACTGCAGCGTTCTTGTCGAATCTTATTGCACTTCCATCAGATCTTTGAAAATCTTTTGAAGTTCTTACAATAACGGCCTTAAATACATCACCCTTTTTTACTTTTGCTCTAGGAATAGCATCTTTAATTGATACGACAATAATATCTCCGATAGAAGCTGATTTTCTTTTTGATCCACCTAAAACTTTGATACATTGGATCTTTCTAGCCCCAGAGTTGTCTGCTACAAATAATTTAGATTGCATTTGAATCATTTATTTACCTCGTTTTCTGACATTGCAATCCAAGTCTTTAGCTTAGAAATAGGTTTTGACTCAATTATTGAAACTGTGTCACCAATCTTATATTCGTTATTCTGATCATGAGCATGGTACTTCTTTGATCTACTAATTATTTTTCTATATAGTTTGTGTTTTACTCTTCTGGTAACTTTAACTACAATTGTTTTATTGGAATTTGAGGAAATAACTACTCCTGATAAAATTCTTTTAGGCATTTTTATCTCCTACTATTTGATTAATTTGAGTTTTGAGTTTGGCGATATTTTTTTTTGTTTTTTTAATATCTGAAGTTTTTTCAAGTTGACCTGAAGATTTTTGAAAATTATAATTCATAAGATTTTTCTTAAGATTCAAAATTTCTTCCTTAAGTTTACTTGAGTCAGTAATTTTTTTATTTTTTGTAATCATATATTTCTCTCAACAAATTTACATTTAATAGGTAATTTAGCTGCTGCAAGTAACATAGCTTTTTTAGCCTCCTCAACATCAACACCATCAACTTCAAACATTATTCTTCCTGGTTTAACTCTACAAGCCCAAAATTCTATTGATCCTTTTCCTTTACCCATTCTTACTTCGGCAGGTTTTTTAGATACTGGCACATCTGGAAAAATTCTAATCCACATCCTACCTGCTCTTTTGAGATATCTAGTTATTGCTTTTCTTGCAGCTTCTATTTGCCTTGAAGTAACTCTTTCTGGTTCCAAAGCCTTTAAACCAAAACTGCCGTATGTAAGAGCATAATTACCTTTAGAATTCCCATGTATTCTGCCCTTAAATTGCTTCCTAAACTTTGTTTTTTTTGGTGAAAGCATGTTCATTATCTAACACTACCTTGATCAATTTGTTTTTTTTCACTTGCATATGGGTCTTTTGATAAAATTTCACCTTTGTTAATCCAGACCTTAATTCCACATATTCCATATGTTGTATCTGCTTCAGCAGTAGCATAATCGATATCACCTCTTAATGTATGGAGAGGAACACTTCCCTCATGATATTTTTCTGTTCTTGCAATTTCTGCACCACCTAATCTTCCACTGCATACAACTTTGACGCCCTTTGCACCTAAACGCATTGCGGATTGTACTGCTTTCTTCATTGCCCTTCTGAAAGATATTCTTTTCTCAAGTTGATTTGCAATATTTTCAGCAACTAATCTTGCCTCAACTTCAGGTTTTCTTACTTCTTTAATATCTAGAAAAACTTCAAGGTTAGACATTTTCGATAATTCATTTTTTAAAGACTCAATGTCAGATCCTTTTTTACCAATTATTATACCTGGTCTTGAGCTAAAAATTGACAATCTTAATTTTTTTGCAGCTCTTTCAATATTAATTTTTGATATACTTGCATTCTTAAGTTTATTTTCAACATAGTTTTTAATTTTTAAATCTTGATGTAATAATCTTGTATAATCAGACCTAGAGAACCATCTTGAAGACCATGTCTTGTTGATACCCAATCTTATTCCATGAGGATTAACTTTTTGTCCCATTATTTATCATCCTTTTTTTTTGTTCTTTCTTCAACAACAATTGTAATTTTACTAAATGGTTTGATTATCGAACCTGCCCTGCCTTTTGCTCTTGGACGCCATCTTTTCATTCTAAGGCTTTTTCCAACGTATGCCTCTTTTATAAAAAGTTTATCAATATCTAGTTGTTTATTATTTTCAGCATTTGCTATTGCGGCATTTAAAACTTTTAAAACATTTTTAGATACTCGTTTTTGAGAGAATTTTAATTGATTGACAGCATAATTAACATTTTTATCAACAATACTTTTAGCAATTAATGATAACTTAGAAGGACTAATCCTAATCATGTTATCTCTTGCTAAAGCTGTTAATTTATTTTCAATCATTTCTTTTCTGCCTTTTTGTCTGCTGCTGTGTGTCCTTTAAAAGATCTTGTTGGAGAAAATTCACCCAACTTATGACCAACCATTTGTTCATTAACTGTAACTGGAACAAATTTTTGTCCATTATAAACACCAAATGTTAATCCTACAAACTGAGGAAGAATTGTTGATCTTCTTGACCATGTTTTAATCACTTCTTTTCTTCCAGACTCAGATGATTTTTCAGCTTTTTTTAATAACTGAATATCAACAAACGGTCCTTTCCAAACTGATCTTGTCATTATTTCTTCCTTCTTTTGATTATAAAAACGCCAGTCTTTTTATTTTTACGAGTTTTCTTACCTTTTGTAGAAACGCCCCATGGTGTAACAGGATCTCTTCCACCAGATGTTCTACCCTCTCCACCGCCATGAGGGTGGTCAACTGGATTCATTACAACACCCCTCACCTTTGGGCGAAAACCTAGATATCTTTTTCTACCAGCCTTACCAAGCTTAATATTTTTTTGATCAGCATTAGATACCTCACCAATTGTAGCTCTGGAATTTTTATTAATATGTCTAATTTCTCCTGAAATAAGCTTAACTTGAACATAAGGCGCTTCTTTTGAAACAATTTGTGCAGATGAACCAGCTGATCGAATGAGTTGAGCACCAGCACCAGGTTTTAATTCAATGTTATGTATGCTTGTTCCAACAGGGATATTTTTAATCGGTAAACAGTTGCCATTTTTAATTTCAACATCATCACCAGATGTTATTTTATCACCAACTTTTAAATCCTTAGGACATATAATGTAAGACAAGACTCCATCATCGTATTTTACTAGAGAAATAAATGCAGATCTATTTGGATCATATTCATTTCTAACTACTTCACCAGTTATATCTATTTTATTTCTTTTAAAATCTATAATTCGATATTTTCTTTTAACACCTCCACCCATCCTTCTTGAAGTGATTCTACCTTGATTATTTCTCCCGCCAGTTGATGGTATTGGTTTGGTAAGGTATTTTACAGGTTTATCATTGGATAAGTGTTTTTTAGATACTAGTACAGTTCCTCTTAATCCTGGAGTTATTGGTTTAAATTTATTAAGCATTACTTAATCTCCAAAGATGAATCGATAGTATTACCCTCTTTAAGAGTAACAATTGCTTTTTTAGTATCTTTTCTAAAACCAACTGAACCTTTGAAAGACTTTATTTTACCTCTTAAAATTGAAGTGTTAATTTTCATTACTTTTACCTTAAATAATTTCTCAATTGCTTGTTTTATCTCATTTGAATTTGAGTCTTTTGAAACAATAAATGAGTATTGATTGAATTGTTGAAGGTTTGTGGACTTTTCAGTCGTCAAAGGTTTTTTTATTATACTTAATGCTCTTTCAGAGGATATATTTTTAGCTAAAATTTTCATGATAACCTCTTGGATATTTCATCGATAGAACTTTGCTCAATAAATACCTTATCAAAAGAAATTAAATCTTTTACATTTATTCCTTTATTATTAAGTATAGAAACTTTTGGAATATTTGATGATGCTAATTTAAAATTTTTATCTATACCCTTTTCAGAAAAAATAAATAAAGCTGAAGCATATTTAAATTTTTTTAGATTTTCACTTAACTCTTTTGTTTTATGACTATCTAATTTAAAGCTATCAATTAATACGAGTTTCTTTTCAGTTAATTTTGTTGACAATGCTGACTTAAGTGCAAGTTTTTTTTCTTTTTTGTTTAGACTGAATGAGTGGTCTCTCACAACTGGACCCATTGCAACTGCTCCCCCTCTGAAGTTAGGTGGTTTACTACTACCTTGCCTTGCATTACCGGTACCTTTTTGTGAAAAGGGTTTTTTTGCTCTTCCACTTACTTCAGATCTTGTTTTAGTTTTATGTGATCCTTGTCTAGACTTTGCATTTTGAAACCTAACATACTGATGAATAATATCTGGAAGTTTTTTAATTCCAAATATATTGGTATCAAGGTCTATGTTACCAACTTCAACATTTTTTAAATTTAATACTGGTTGTTTCATTATTTCTTCACTGCATCTTTAAGATAAATTATTGAATTTTTTCTACCCGGAACTGATCCTTTGATAACTAAAATGCTATTTGCTTCATCGACATTAATAACTCTAAGGTTTTGTTTGGTCACTGTTTTACCACCCATTCTTCCTGCCATTTTTTTACCTTTGAATACCCTGCCTGGGTCTTGATTTTGACCAGTGGAACCATGAGATCTATGAGATATTGAAACTCCATGTGAAGCTCTTAAGCCACCAAAATTGTGTCTTTTCATAACACCTGCAAAACCTTTACCAATAGAAACACTGCTGGCATCAACAAACTGATCTACTTTGAAGTGATTAACTCCAATTTTAGTTCCAACTTCTAAAAGATTTTGATTATCGACCTTAAACTCCTTAATAATTTTTTTTGGATTTAGTTTGATGGATGTAAAGCTTTTTCTTTGAGGTTTTTTTATATTTTTTATATCTTTATTAGTATCAATACTTGAGATCTGAACAGCATTATAACCGTGCTTTTCTAAAGTTTTTATATTTGTTACTATACAATCGTCTACTTTTAAAAGAGTGACTTGAGTTGATGCACCGCTGTCACTAAAGAAAGATGAGCTTCCTAATTTAGTTGTAATTAAACCTGCTCTGCTCATGTTAGATTTTAATGTCTACCTCTACACCTGCAGAAAGATCGAGTTTCATCAATGCATCCACTGTCTGAGGTGTTGGATCTATTATATCTAATAGTCTGTTATGTGTTCTTATCTCAAGTTGATCTCTACTTTTTTTATCAATATGTGGAGATTTATTTACAGTAAACCTCTCAAATCTTGTAGGTAGAGGTATTGGTCCTTTAACTTTAGCTCCAGTTCTTTTAGCAGTATTTATAATATCTAAAGTGCTATTATCTAAAAGAGAACTATCAAACCCTCTTAATCTAATTCTTATATTTTGATTTTCCATTATGCTAACTTAGCCTTTACTTCTTCTGCAACATTTGATGG
>MDSW01017363.1_pt1 | contig 11082 bp, 3 predicted proteins | sample 811171 | NCBI WGS metagenome assembly MDSW01 (sample SAMN05326641, study PRJNA326480) | marine metagenome | isolation source: seawater | place: Atlantic Ocean: North West | collected 2012 | reverse complement strand
TTCTCCTCCTCCTCCTCCTCCTCCTTCTCCTTCTCCTCCTCCTCCTTCTCCTTCTCCTTCTCCTTCTCCTTCTCCTTCTCCTTCTCCTTCTCCTTCTGCTCCTCCTCCTCCGCCTCCGCCGCCGCCGCCCTTTGTGCGTCGTCCCTCTCCGCCTCCGCCGCGCGCACGTTCTCCTCCGCGCGCACCTCGTACGTCGCCGCCGCCTCGGCCTCCGCCTCGGGGGTGATATATATTTCGTCCGCCTTCCCCGCGTCGGCGAAGGCGCGCAGCGCGTCCCTGAATCCCGCCTCGACCTCGCGCAGCACTCGCCACAGCGGCCACGCGTCCAGTCGAGCCTCCAACAGTTCGTTATTCAGCGCCCTCTGCGCGTTGCGCCTCGCCGTCTCCCTCAGCTTATCCGCGCTGACGTGGCTGAGGAACGCGAGGTCGGAGGTGCCCTCGGGGTCCACCGCGCGGCGCCGCCTCGCCGTCTCGGCGGCGACGAGATCCGCGCGGCGCCGCGACGCATCCCTCCAAAACTCCGCCTCGCGTCTCGCGACGTACGCCTTGGCGCATCGGCGCACCTCCGCGTGAAGCGCCTCGAGGGCGACGGGGAGGGGTCCGCCGCGGGGCGCCGCCGCCGTCGTGGTCTTGCTCGCGAGGTCGCGGCTCTCGCGCTCGACCTCGCGCTCTTTATCCGCCAGCGCGTCGTCGACTTCCGAGAGGGACCGCGGCGGCAGGGCGCCCGATGCGGATCCGCGCGGCGCGTAGGCCGCTCGGGATCCTCCGCCGCCGCCGCGAAGGTCGCCGGACGCGCGGGCGCTCTCGCGCTTCGGGCTTCGAGGGGAGGCCGCGGGGGGCGCGCCGGGTGGTTTCCGCAGGAGGCCCTCCGCCTCCGCCGCCTCCGCGCGCGCCTCGACGCCGTCGCGGTTCCCGCGCGCGGGCTCCCCGGGCGCGGGGGCGAGGCGCGCGGTGAAAATGCGCGTCGCGTCCGAGCGCACCGCGTCGAGCGTCGCGAGGTCCCGCGGCGAGGCGTGGCGGCGCGAGGGCGGCGGGGGGGGGACGGCGGAAGCGCCCGCGCGCGAGGCGTCGGTCGCGGAGGCCACCATCGCGCCGAGCGCGAGCGCGCGAGGCGGGTCTGATTCGGATTAAGATTAAGAACGCCGTCGTCCGAGAGGGGTCCGCCGAGCGGAGACAGACGGGTGGACGTTTCCCTCATCCCGGCGCCGGGTCGTTCACACACGCGGGTGTTTCGAAGGACTGAAATTTTTTTGCGGACTGCCAGCTGTACTTCCCGCGTGTCGAACGCCTCCCCGACGTCTCGTCTGCGATTTTCCCGGGTGTCTTGGATCGAGCACATCTTGCCTGTGTGCCGCCGCGCTCGGAGCTCGCGGACCCGCGCGCCCCTCCCCCCGCCACAAGCTCCGCCGCGCCTCGAGACGCGCGCCCGTCGGGTCCGGCGTCGCCCCGATCCGACGCACGCGCTCGGCGTCCTCGGTCGCGGGACCGACTCGTCGCCCCCCGATCGCTCGCGAAACGTCGCGCCGCTCGTGATCGTCGCGCGTAGTCTTCGGCGCGTCTCGGCCGCCCGCCTCCTTCAGGGCGGCGTCTCTTCGCGCGCTCCGCCTCTCGGCGCACGCGCCCCTCGCGATGACGGTGATGAACCTCGCCGCGCTCTCGACGCGGCGATGGTGCGTCCCCCTCGCCCCCGACCCGGAGTCCGAGTCCGGCGAGCTCGAGCGCGTGGTCGCGAGCTGCTACGACCCCGAGTCAGGGGTGGTGTATTGCGTCACCAACGCGTGCACGCTGTACGGCGTTCGCGATCGCGCGCCGCGCGCGATCGCGCGATCGCCCGAAGACCCCGCGGACCCCGCCCCCGACGCGGCCCCCGCCCTCGAGCCGTGGCGATCCCCCGACCTCGTCCTCGAGATGTCCCTCGTCGGCGTCCCCATGCCGCCCCCCCCCGAGGAGGAGAAGCCGGAGGAGGACGGTAGTCCGGGCGCGAAGGAGGATCGCGACGAAAAAGACTCGGTCCCGGGCGACGACGACGATTCGCGCTCGCGCGACGCCGACGCGACGTCGCCGCGCGCCCCCGGGCACCCCGACGCCGAATCGCCGGCGTCACCCCCGGGCACCCCCGACGTCGCCGCGAACGGCGACGCCGCCGCGAACTGCGACGCCTCTCCCGCCTCCGCCTCCGCCGCCTCTCCCGCTCAAACGCTCTCCGCGCGTAAGGTGCAAAGCGCGGCTCGCGCCGACTCCGACTCCGAGGACGAGTCGTCCTCGGCCAAGAACGCCTCGGGCTTGATCGCGGTGGACGACCCGAGCCTCGAGGCGGCTTCCGACGGCGAGGACATCGCGGCGATCGACGCCACGGCCCTCCCCGACCCGTACGCGCCCGCGCTCCCCGCGCGCGCGCCGATCGTCGGGATGGAATACGTCCCCGAACTCCGCGGCGTCTGCGTCGCCGTGTTCACCGGCGAGCTCATCCTCGTCGCCCCCGACCCCGACGACCCGCGCCTCGTCGACCCCTCGTTCGACCCGAGCGAGCTCATCCTCACCCCGGACCTCGTGCCCGAGTGCGTGGGCCGCGTCGCGCAGGGCCTCCGCGCGATGGCGTGGTGCCCCGACGGCGAGACGCTGACGCTGTGCACGTGGGCGGGTACGCTCATCTCCATGACGAAGGAGTTCCACGTCCTCGCCGAGGCGCCCGTCGGCGGCGGCGGCGGCGACGGCGTCGCGAACATCTCCTGGCGCGGGGACGGACAGTTCATGGCGACGCTCGTCGCGCCCCGAGGCGCGGACCCGACCCTGAGGGTCTGGGAGAGGGAGGACCTCGAGTTCCACGCCACCGCGGAGAGCGTGGAGCCGAGGCGAATGGCGCTCGGGGACGACCGAGCCGTCACCGACGTCGACGCCGGCGACTTCCCCCGCGCGAGGGACGGGAGGGGGTACCACCCGCCGCTCGCGTGGCAGCCCCGCGGCGCACTGATCGCCGCCGCGTGCGTGCCGCTGCCGAGGCGCCCGGACCTGGAGGCGGACACAGACACCGACCGCGAGCAGGGGGAAGGAGCGGAAGGCGGCGCGGAGGGGGAGGACGGCGCGCCCACGCTGGCGCCGACGGAGGCGGAGATTCTCTTTTTCGAACGCAACGGGCTGTTGCGCGACGGGTTCAAGCTCCCGAAACCGAAGCCCCGGTCAAACCGAAGCGAGGTCGATAACGGTATTCGCGGCGTCATCGACGAGACCTCATCGGGCCTAGGCGGCGTCGTCGGGAACGTGGTGATTCAGCTCGCTTGGTCCCCGGACAGCGCCCTCCTCGCGGTCGTGGTGGCGCGGGACGAGCTCGACGTCGCAACGGGCGCGCGAGCGCCGACGGAGACGGGCGTCTTGATCTACAAGCGAGGCAACGCGAAGTGGGACCTGAAGCGCGAGCTGAGGTACGACGCGAGCGAGGGCGCGGAGACGAGGGTGCAGTGGGGCGCGATCGACCACTCGGATCCGCGAACCTGCGACGTCACGGGCGAACTCTCGCGGTACGCGCTCCGCGTGTTCACCGCCGCCGGCGGCGTCGAGGAGTTGGTCTTCGGGTGGGACGTCGACGCGTCGCCCGCGGGGACCGTCGCCGTCGTCGACGGGGAGTTCGTCAGGGTCACGCCCGCGGCCAGGGGCGCGCACCCGCCGCCGATGTGCGCGGCGGTCGTGCGCTTCCCCGCGCCCGTCGCGGACCTCGCCTGGCTCCCGTCCGAAGAAGCCCCCGGGGACGGCGAAGATCCGCCGGGCGAGGCGTTCGCGGCGGTGCTCTCGGACGGAAGGCTCGCGGTTTGTTCTGCCATGACGGGAACCGCGTGGGAGGAGACCGCCGAGGCGATGGAGGAGCTCGAGGCGCGAGAGGGTGCGACGACGACGACGGCGCAAACATCCGGCGGGGGGCTCCTGCGCGCGTTGCTCGACGCCGCGGCGTCGACGCCGAGTAAAGAAGAGGAGGTGGCCGATTCGGATTCCGACGCCGACGCGAACGGCGCCTTCTCCGTCGCCGCGCCGCTCAGGGCGCAGATCGTCTCGGGGATGTTCCTGGAGCACCCCGGCGACCGCCCGACCGCCGTCGCGTGGCTCGACCGCGAGTGCGCGCTGGTGGCGTCCGAGAATTCCTCGACGCGCGCGAGTTCGCTTTTGCTGGTGAAGACGAGGCGGCGCAACAAGAGCGCGAGGGACGCCGAGGGCCTCGCCGGCAGAGACCGCGGGTGGACCTGCCACGTCGAGTGCGCGGTGGACTTACCCGCGAGGGCCGTCGCGATCGCGCCGTGCGCCGGGGCGCGCGAGCCGAGGTGCGCCTTCGTGCAGCTCCAGCGGGGCGACGATGCCTTCGCCGCGGACGCGAACGAGTCCGACGCGCCGACGCAAACGCGAGGCGCGTTCGACGAAGCCTCCTCGCCTACGAATCTCCACGCCTCCTCTCCTCCTCCTCACCTGCCTCTGTTCGCGGCGGTGGTCGAGGACCCCGGCGGTGACCTCATGCTCGAGGTGACCCCCGCGGCGTGGCCCAGCGCGGCGCTCCCCGTGACGTGCGCGGTGCTGAGGGCGGCGCCCGGCGCGGACGCGAGCGAACCCCCCGCGCTCTTCGGGCTCGAGGACGGCGGGACCACGCTGTGGCGCGGCGGCGACGCGTTCGCGCGCGACGTGCGGTCCTTCGCCGTGCACTGGCGCGCGGGCGACGGCGCCGTCGCCGTCTCTGGAGGCGCGCGGGACGCCGCGGACGTGAGCTGGGACGTCGCCGCGAGCGTCGGGATCGCGTGGGGCGGCGGCGCGGCGGAAGCGCCGAGCGAGCCCGACGCGGACGAGAAGGCGGGTTCGCCGAGGCGTTCGGGCCCCGCGAAGGTCCTTCTTCCCCCCAAGGCGTCCGTCGCGTACGTGACGACGCGCGACGAACTCAGAATCGCCGACGCCGACGGGCCTAACGGGGATTTCACCGCCTCCGCCGGCGGCGACGCGGAGAAGACCACCGGCGGCGGGGACGATGACCCATCAGCCGCCGGCGGGGGGTCGTTCGGGACGCCCGTGCGCACTTCCGACCCCGCGGGCGCGCCGGCTTCCGACTTGGCGGGCGGGGTTCTCCCGCTGACCCCCCAGACGTCCCTCGACGACCGCGCCTCCTCGCACGGGGCGGCGCGCGGGGGTAAGCGCTCCGCCGCCGACGCCTCGAACGCCGTCACCCTCGGGGGCGCGGACCGGCCCACCTCCGACCCCCTCCACGTGTCCATTCGCGCGGCGATGGCGCCGAGCGATTCGCGCCGCGGCGCGGACTCGCGGACGCGTCGCGTCGAGGCGGGCGCGTCGGTGATCGCCGCGCCCCCCGGCGGCGTTCGGGTGGTGCTCCAGATGCCCCGGGGGAACTTCGAGACGGTGGCGCCTCGGGCGCTGGTGTTACCCGCGGTGTTGGACGCCCTGGACGCGAGGCGCTACGCCGACGCGCACGCGCTCGCGAGCAGGCACAGGATCGACCTGAACCTCCTGGTGGACTGGGCGTGGCCGAGGTTCCTCGAGGAGGCGGACGCGTTCGTCGCGGACGTCGACGACCCCGAGGCGCTGATGGAGCTCGTGGAGAGTTTGGACGAGCGCGACGCAACGGGACCGGGAGGCATCTACGAACACGCGTGCGCGGAACGAAGGAGAAAGGAGGCTCGAATCACTCGGGAGAAGGCCTCCCGAGAGGGAGGCGACGCGAATCACGACGGCGATGTTCTTCGGACGCCGGCGATGTTCGGCGCGTTCGCGGGCGCCGCGAGTCGGTTCGCGTCGGCGGTGGGCGCCGCCGACGACTCCAAAGCGGCGGCGTTTTTTACCGACGGCGCGAAGCGAGCGGACGCCGCCGTCGGACGCGCGCTCGGCGCGATGTTCGGCGGCGAGCGAGTCGAGGGCGGCGGAGTACCCGGCGGCGGAGTGCCCGGCGAAGGAGTACCCGACGGAGACGGAGGCGGCGATTCGCGCGGCGAATCGAAGGTGAACCGTTGCGTCGCGGCGATTCGCGCGGCGGCGGTGGCGCGTCGCGCGCCGGCTCCGAAACCCGTCGACGATTCCGACGCCGCGCTCGACGGCGACCTGACGCCTCGGTCCGCGACCGGCGGCGCGGGTACGTACTCCCCCTTCGGCGCCGGCTCGAACGCGCGTGCCTCCGCCCCGACGTCGCCCTCGTTCGCGTCGCGTAAGGTGCTCCGCGTCGACCCGATGGACCCCGACGAGGCGGAGGAGCGGGCGGCGAGGGAGGCGGCGAGGGAGAAGAAGGAGGCGGCGAAGCTCGCGGCCGAGTACGCGCTGCGGGCGGGAGAGGACAGCCCCCTCGTGGACGATAAGTGGGAGCTCCTCGTGCTGTCCTGCTTCGCCCGGGCGGACCCCCCCGAGATGGCCGCGGCGCTGCGCCGGGTTTCGAGGCGGAGGCGCGAGGAGATTTCCGCGGCGGCCGAGGCGGAGATTTCGTCCGACGGCGGAGAGGGCGGCATAGGCGGCGCCGACGGAGAGGGCGGCGGCGGCGACGCTTCCGGAGTCGTCGACCCCGGCTCGTCGGATCGTCGGCTCTTCTCGGACGAGATGCTTCAGCACCTCCTGGCGCTCGAGGGCGGTCGTAAGCTGTTCGACGCGGCGCTCGGGACGTACGACTTGGCGCTCGCGTACCTCGTCGGGAAGGCGAGCCCCGAGATGAGCCCCGACGATTTCGTCCCCGAGCTCGAGCGCCTCGAGGCGATGCCCGACGCGCTTCGCCGAGCCGACGTGGACGAGCGCCTCGGCCGGTTCGAGTCCGCGGTGGCGAACTTCGTCGAGGGGGGGCAGAGCGCCGGCGCGATCGCGGTGGCGAAGGCGAGGCGCCTGTTCCCGCTCGCGCTGAGCAAAGCGACGGAGTTGGCGGAGGCGGCCAAGGCGAACGCGGCGCGTCTGAAGGCGTTCGCCGCCGACGTCGCCGCCAACGTCGCCGCGGGGGGTTCTTCCGCGAAGGAGGCGGAGGTGGCTTCGGCTTCGGCCTCGGCTTCGGCCACGGCGGCCTCGGCGGCTTCCTCCATGCGCGGCGACATCGCTGTCGCGTACGCGGACCAGTTGTCGTCGGAGAGCAGGCACGAGGACGCCGCGGTGACCCTTCTGAGCGTCGGCGAGGCGCTCGGCGCGATGCGCGCGTACGCGTCTGCGCTCGCGCACCGTCCCGCGCTCGCTTTGGCGGGTCGCCTCGGCGTTTCCGCCGCCGAGCGTACGCAGCTCGCGGAGGAGCTCGCGGAGGGCCTCGAGCTGACCGACCCGAAGGCGGCGGCTTCGGTCGTCGAGCGCGAGCTCCGGGACGTCGACCGCGCGGTGGCTCTTCTGTGCCGGGCGCGGGACTGGCGCGAGTCGCAGGCGGCGGCGTACGCCAACGGCCGGGGCGACCTGGTGGATACGGTCATCGCGCCGGCGGCGGCGGAGGCGGCGACCGCCGCGCTCGAACACGCGAGGGAAGCGCCCGGGCGGGCGGACAAGTACCTCGAGCGCCTCGCGAAGCTCGAGGCGAGGAGGCTGGCCCGGGGGGGCGCGAACGACCTCGGAGCCCTCTCCGGGGGCGAGGAGGATGGCGAGGTCGGAAGCTTCGCCGGGTTCGACGTCCGCCGAAAGCTGGGCCGATCCGCCGACCCGGACGCCGACCCCGCGTCGTTTTTGTCCGACGACGACGCTTCTTTGTCCGACGCCGCGAGCCTCTCCACGCTCGCCACCGGGGTCACGGACATGAGCGCGTACACCGACGGCACCACCGCGCGACACTCCGAACGTAGTAACTCGAGCTCCTCGAGCAGCGGCGTCGCGTCGACGGTGGGCGGACGAAAGCAGAAGAAGCTCTCGCGCAAGGAACGGCGGGGGCGGAAGAAGGGCGGGGGTTTGCGCGCGGGGGGGCCGACGGAGGCGCGCGACCTCGCGACGTTCCTCGCCGAGGGGGGCACGTGCCCGGATCTCCTCGCCGAGGGCGCGCTGGACGAGATCGGGCAGCTCTCCGAGCTGCTCGTCACGCTCGGCGCGAGCGACGACGCCGCGAAGCTGCAGCGCGCGGTGGGCGAGGCCCTGGAGGCGCACGAGAGGGCGAGCCGGATCGCGAGGGCGACGCTCGCCGCGCTCGACGACGCGGAGAGGAGCGCCGCGGCGGCCGCGGGGCGGGGACCCGACCCGAAGCGCCTCGACAAACCCGAGCCGTGCGAGTGCCCCGCGTGCGCGAGGAGCAGGAAGGGAAAGTGCCTCGCCGCCGTCGCCGCGCAGTGGAAGTGGGCCGCGCTCAGAACGGGGGGCTCCTCGTAGCGGAAGCGATATGCGACGCGGTACGTATGCGTCTGTTGTCTTTCCCGAGTATACAAAAGAGATTCATGTTTTTTTTCACGATGCGCGTCGACTCACTCTGAGAACGTCGACTCACTCGACGACGCACCCGCCCGCTCCGTCATCCTCTCCTCCCCTCGCCCCGGTTCGCTCCCACCTGCTCCCCGGGCCCCATACGAGCGCGGGTGTCACCTCGCTCGCCCCGAACCATCGCTCGTTCGGGTACCCGAGCGCCCTCTGGTGGTACCTCGTCCCGTCGACGAGCGCGCCGTCGACGTCGACGTGCGAGTGGCCGAAGACGTGGCAGACGCTCCCGAGCGCCGCGACGCGCCGCGCGACGCGCTCCGCGCCCATGACCTTCGCGAGCGCGCCCCGCCCGCGGTACAGCGACCGCATCGGGACGAAGTGCGAGAACGTCAACACGTCGAACGAGGAGGAGGAGTCGGCACCCGAGGCGTCGGAGAGCCCCGGGGCAGCGGCGGCGAAAAATTGCGGCGACGCGACGGCGTCCGCCAGGTTCGCGTTGAAGAACTCGGCGACGCCGGGGGCGTGCGAATTCCGCGCGTTTTGCGCTCCGCCGGCGACGCACGCGGGCCACAGGCACCCCGCGTCGAAGTGCGCCTCCTCGGGGCTGTACCCGCGGTGGCTCTGGTCGCGCGCGAACGCCTCCTCGTACCAGCTCGGGACGGGAACGATCAGGACCGAGGGGTTCGGATGTCTTCGAGCGTTCGCGCGCGTCGAATGTTGCTGACTTTTTTGGTCATCACCAAAATGCTCCGTCCTCTCCGCGGGAACACTCTGAGGTTCCGTGCCTCTGAGCAACGTCGGCGCGACGCGCACGCCCAGGGCCGCGCACCTTCTGACGATGAGCGCGTACTTCCCCAGGCTGTCGCTCGGCAGCCCCTCGTCGGACTGCGGGTTTGGGTGCGGCGGCGTCCAGAGCTCGTGGTTCCCCGGGACGAAGAAGACCTCCTCGAACTTGGCCTTGAGCTCCCGGAGGCACGCCTCGAGCGTCTCCACGCGCGTCGCGACGTCCCCGGCGACGACGAGCGCGGACCGGGGCGGGTACGCGGGGAGGGCCCGGACCCACGCCATGTTCGCGGGCACGTCCGCGTGGATGTCGCTCACGGCGAACACGCGCCACCGCGCGCCGTCGCGGGGCGACGCGCGGGGGGCGGGGTTCGCGAGCCCGAGGTTTGTCGCGGCGGATCCGGAGGAGGATCCGGGTATCAGATCGTCGTCTCCTCGCGCGGTCGCGGGCGGGGGAAGCGCCCTCGCGGCGTCCTCGATCGCGCCGGCGAGGAGGGCGACGTACGCCGAGCGCGACGCGAGCGCGGTGGGGTTGGCGCGTGGGGGCGGGTCCGCCATCGCCGCCTCGCGAACGGGCGCGCGAGGGTGCGCCGCGTCGCCGCCCCACGATCGATCCCGAGGAGGAGGCGGACCGCCGAGAGGCGGGCGACGGTATCGAGACATGATGGACGGGGGGGCCGAGGGAGGACGCGCGAACCGCGCGCGACGGACGCGGCGCGGGGGGCGGGGGGAGCGAGCGCGAGAGGCGGGGAGGAAGAGCGGGTCGTCGCGCGGAATCGACGTCGGGCGCGGAGTGTGACGCGAACCGCGCGCGGGAACGGGGGGAGGGGGGGCCGCGTCGCGCGCGAGTCGCGGCGGGGCGTTTCGCGCGTCCGTTTTCTCGGAGCGCGCGACGCGTGTTCGGCGATTTTGAGTGACGGAGAGGGGTCGGTGAGAAACGGTCGCTTCTCGCGAGACCCCGTCCGCCGCAACGCGATTGGCACCACGTGGGGGCTGCGCTGACGCATCTCGTCACTCCCAACGCGCGCGCGCCTCCGAACCGCGCCACGCCCACGATGTCCGGGTACACCGCCGTCGCGGCGTCCGAGCAGGACGCCAAGCAGCGCGAGATGGCCGCCCCCGCGATGCGGGCCAACCCGGCCGTCCTCGTCCCCCTCGCGCCCGCGTCCCCCGCGGACACCAGGGTCCACCGAGGTTCGTTGAGAACCCCCGAAACCCGCGCACGTTTCCGACGCCCGAAGAAATGAAAAATCCCACCGGGGAGGGGGGCGGGGTGGAGGCGGCGCCGTTCCCGCCCCCGCCCGGTCTCCGAGGCGAAACCCTTCTCTCGGCGCGCGCGCGGAGGAAACCGCGCGCCGCCACGCCGCGCGCGCCCCGCGCGGCGACGCGAGCGCGTCGGAGGAGGCTTCGGGAGAACCGCGCGGAATCCCCAAAAGTCAACAAAAAGGGAAAACCTGGCGCATTCTTTTCACGGTCATCATCCGGATACGTCGCGTGTCCTCGACGTGAACGGCCCCGGCGCCCGGGTCACTTTTTCTCATTCGCGCGCTCGCCCTCGTCACCCCCCTCAAATCAAAACAGCCGCGGTCGCTGACCCCCCCCCTACACCCTCCCCTCCCCCCTCGCGCCAGCCTGGAAATGGTTCGGCATCGGGTGCGCTCTGTTCATCCTCATGCACGCGGGCCACCCCCACGGCCACCACCGCGGCGGCCGCCGCGGCTGCCCCCCCCCCCGCCCCCCGGGCCCCTTCCGCGGCGCCGGCGCGATGATGACTTCTTCGTCCTCCGACGTCGACCCGTCGTCCTCCACCCTCGCCGCCCGCCCCGCGCCCGCGGACCCCGCGGCGTGCGACGCCGCCGCCGCCGGAATGAAAACCGCGTGCGGCGACGCGTTCGCGGACGTCCAGGCCCGCATCGACGCCGGCGAGATCACCGAGGCTGAGGCGGGCGCCGCGCTCGACGAGGCGAGGGCGGG
>MDSW01214092.1_pt1 | contig 11083 bp, 6 predicted proteins | sample 811171 | NCBI WGS metagenome assembly MDSW01 (sample SAMN05326641, study PRJNA326480) | marine metagenome | isolation source: seawater | place: Atlantic Ocean: North West | collected 2012 | reverse complement strand
GTGGCCGCGGTGGCGCTCCTCGATTTGGTCAAGTAACCGAGCTTAAAGTTGTAAGTGACCCATTTGGTGGTGGTCGCGAAATGGTTCAGGTTGGCCGCGACCGTAAAGGACCCGGTGGTCCTGGTAAAGGTGGTCCACAGAAGAGACGTGGTCCAGGCGGTGGTAAGCAAGGCCAGGGTCAAAACAAACGCAATATGATGAATATGCGTGAGCGTAGCTTCCAGCCTTCACGTCTTCGACGTAAGAAGGGCAAGAAGCATGTTCAGGTCGAGGTCGACCGAGCGATACCTACGCACATCAAAGAGTCCAAGCGTGTCGTGAAGATGAAGGAAACCATCATCATCACTGAGCTTGCGAAGCAAATGAACGTAAAGGCGGCTGAGATTATTCGTAAGCTCATCCCTCTTGGAATCATGGTGACGGTTAATCAGACAGTTGACTTTGAAACCGCTCAATTGGTGTGTGAAGAGTTTGGTTACCGAGTAGAGTCCGTTGCATTTAGCGAAGACGCGGTACTGGATGTGGTAGCGGTTGAGGAAGAGAACCCTGAGGACCTCGTAAGTCGTCCGCCGGTTGTTACCATTATGGGTCACGTTGACCACGGTAAGACCTCACTTCTTGATAGCATTCGAAGTGCAAAAGTTGCCTCTGGCGAAGCCGGGGGGATTACTCAGCACATTGGTGCATATTCTGTAGAGCTTGAGGGCAAAGGAAAGATTACTTTCCTAGATACTCCGGGCCACGCAGCGTTTACATCGATGCGAGCACGTGGTGCACAAGCGACAGATATTGTCGTTCTTGTTGTCGCGGCTGATGATGGTTGCATGCCTCAAACTGAGGAAGCCATTCAGCACTCGCAAGCAGCGGGTGTACCTATCGTTGTTGCGGTTAACAAAATGGACTTGGTAGATGCCAATCCAGACCGTGTAACCCAGGAACTATCGCAGTTTAACTTGCTTCCAGAAGCATGGGGTGGGGACACGCTCTTCGTTCAGACTTCTGCGATTAAGCAAACCGGACTCGATGAGTTGCTCGAAACAATTTTGCTGCAAGCAGAAGTTCTCGAACTCAAGGCAAACCCGAAGCGTGATGCAAAAGGTATCGTCGTTGAATCTCGTTTGGATAAGGGCCGCGGTCCTGTTGCAACGATTCTGGTTCAGCAAGGTACGTTGCGCAAGGGTGACTACCTGGTTGTGGGTGAGCAGGTAGGTAAAGTACGTGCCATGACTGACCACACTGGTAAGCAGCTTAAAGAAGCTGGGCCTTCATCAGCAGTGGAAATCATCGGCCTCGAAGGAACACCTGAAGCTGGTGACCAATTCAACCGTGTAGAGTCTCTGGATACAGCGCGAAGTATTGCTGAGCACCGTATCGAGCAGTCTAAGGCTGAGGAAAATGTTCCAAAAGCGAAGATGGGCCTCGAAGAGCTGATGAAGCGTATGCGCAACGAAGAAGTTCCTGAACTTCGAGTTGTTCTGAAATCAGACGTTCATGGTTCTGCTGAAGCAGTGAAGCAAGCTTTGGTTAAGCTCTCCACAGACGAAGTTAAGGTGAACATCATCTACTCTGGTGTGGGTGGAATTAAAGAATCCGACATCACGCTTGCTTCGGCAAGTAATGGCCTTGTTCTTGGTTTTGGCGTTCGCCCCGATGGCAATGCCAGCCGCGTTGCAGACCGTGAAAAGGTTGAGATTCGAACCTATAAGGTCATCTACGAAATGGTGGATGATGTGAAGAAGGCCATGGAAGGCTTGCTCGCACCTGAAGAGGTTGAGAAGGTTGTTGGCCGAGCTGAGGTTCGTGAACTCTTCCGTATCAGTAAGGTTGGCGTTATCGGTGGTTCGCGTGTTCTCGATGGTAAGGCTCAACGCTCTGCCAACGTTCGTGTTCTTCGTGATAGCCGTGAAATCTACGCCGGTAAGGTATCTTCTTTGAAACAATACAAAGATGATACGCGGGAAGTCGAGTCTGGCCAGGAATGCGGTATCGGTGTTGAAGGATACAACGACCTCAAATTGGGCGATGTCATCGAATTCTTCACCGTTGAGGAAGTTGGTCGTACTCTCGATTAATTCGAGCTTATCGAGCGCTTCCATTCCCAGAATTGCCAGAGGGGTATGCTAGCAAGGTGTCGTAATCACACTTTGAGAGTAGCCCCTGATGACTGTCCCCATTTCTGAGTCAACTCTTGAGCAAGTTGAAACCCTGCGAACGGCTCTTCGTGAGCACAATCACCGATACTACGTGTTGGACGCTCCGATTATTTCGGATGGTGAGTACGACCGTTTGTTTCGCGAGCTCCAGAACCTAGAAAACCAACATCCAGGACTTCAGTCCCCCGATTCTCCGACTATGCGCGTGGGAGCTGCCCCTCGTTCTGACTTGGCTCAAGTACCTCACCGCTATCCGATGCTTAGTTTGGGGAACGTGTTTGATGATGACGAGCTGGCGGAATTTGATCTCAAGGTGAAGCGCCACCTTGGTTTAAGTGAAGACACAGTGCTGGATTATGCGGTGGAGCCCAAGATTGACGGTTTGGGTATTGAACTCGTTTATCAAGACGGTGTGCTCCAGGTCGCGAGTACTCGCGGTGATGGAAAAGTCGGTGAAGACGTCACGGCGAATGCGCGAACCATTGGTTCTATTCCGCTCAAACTCCGGCAAGATGTACCAGGACTTCTTGAGGTCCGCGGCGAAGTCTTTATGGAAAAAGCAGCCTTTGCCAAGATGAACGAGGCACGTGAAGAGCAGGGACAAAGTGTCTTTGCAAATCCAAGAAACGCGGCTGCGGGTTCTCTTAGACAATTGGATCCAAACATTACCGCTCAACGTCCAATGACGGCCATTCTCTATGCGCTTTCTAGTATTCCTGATGAAGATGGGATGCCAACAACACATACCGACTTTGTCTCGTGGTTAGGCGAGTTGGGTTTTGCCATCCTGCCGACAAAGCATTGTCGGGGTGTGGCTGAGGTGAGTGCAGCTTACCAGGAACTGTTACGAACACGAGATGCGATTCCATTTGAGATCGATGGTGTGGTGGTGAAGGTTAACGAGCACCGCCTGCAGACTGAATTGGGGCAGGTCTCAAGAGCACCACGTTGGGCTACCGCTTACAAATTGCCAGCTCAGCAAGAAACAACGGTGGTTGAAGATATTGTCATTCAGGTGGGCCGCACCGGTGCGCTTACTCCAGTGGCGCATTTAGAACCCGTCAATATTGCTGGTGTGGTGGTGAGCCGGGCTACCTTGCACAATGCTGATGAGATCGCTCGCAAGGATGTCAGGGTGGGTGACACTGTGCTGGTTCAGCGGGCCGGCGATGTGATTCCGGAAGTCGTGATGACAATCCTGGAAAAACGTCCTGAGGATTCCGTGGTTTATGCTTTTCCTACGCATTGCCCTGCATGCAATGCCGAAGCGGTTCGGCTTGAGGGCGAAGCTGTAACCCGGTGCCAAGATAGAGCATGCTCGGCCAAGGTGTTGGAGGCACTTCGTCATTACGCCTCTCGCAAGGCCATGGACATTGATGGGCTTGGTAAAGAAATCGTAAAGCTTCTGGTCGCCGAAGGATTGGTCACGGACTTAGTCGATTTATATCGCCTCTCTTATGACCAACTGATTGAGCTTGAGGGATTTAAAGAAAAACGCACCGAGAATTTATTGGTAGCCATTGATAAATCTAAGGAGCGCAGCTTAGCGCGTTTTGTTTTTGGGTTGGGCATTCGTCACGTGGGAGAGCATGTGGCCGGAATACTTGCCAATGAATTTGGCAGTCTTCAAGGCATATCAGATGCCAATGAGGAAACGCTGGCGGCCGTCCATGGCATTGGCAGCGAGGTTGCTCAGGCAGTGCTGGCTTATTTTCAAGATTCTCAAAATCAGGCCATGCTTCAGAATTTTCGTGAGCTTGGTCTTGATCCAAAAGTTCAAGCGGTTCAGAAAGCTTCGGATTTGCTTGAGGGTAAAACGGTTGTGGTCACCGGTAAATTAACCGCTCTGGGCCGTGACGAGATTCATGCGCTGATCAAAGAGCACGGTGGGCGACCTTCGTCGAGTGTATCGGGTAAAACAGATCTTTTGGTAGCCGGTGAGAAAGCCGGGTCAAAGCTAGCGAAGGCCGAAAAGCTGGGTGTGGCGGTTGCTTCCGAGCAGGCCTTCTTGGCAATGATCGAAGGTAAAGAACCGTTTCCCGCCTAGAATATTGAAGTTTTGCTGAGCCGCGGTTCATAATATGAACCAAAATTTCGACTCACTGCGTTAAGCGATTGATCAATACTGCCTCAAGCGATAAGGATGTCCTTCTTCGCTCGTATTTCTAACACTTGGTCCCTCTGGACAGGCAGGAAATCGTATGTTTCGTTATTTCAGTCAGTTGTTTTCTATAGGTTTTTCTCTCGCTCTGGTCACGCTGGGCACAGGATGTTCTGGTTTTATCTACGGAACCACCGGGGATATTATTTCAGATTACGCCGTTGACCACATGGGACCTTACGTTTTGGGTAGCAGTGATATCCAAATGGCCTGTGAAGATGGCCGTTCGATCGGAAACTTATTGATGAGTTTCGAACGCGTAACCGATGCACCCAATAAGGCGGCCGTTACCGCGCTTGTTTCGGCGGCAATGTGCGCTGAATTTGATGCTTACGAATACGAGTTGCAGCATATGCTTCATTTAAAGGCCGCTCGGGTTGCAGAAGCCACCGATGCGCGGATCTTACAAAAGCGTGCGCACGAACTTGCTGCCCGTCGCAACGCACGGGCCTATCAGCGCCTGGCCGCGGCTTTTGGAACGCCAGGAGAAAGCTGTCCTGACCTCGAAGAGAGTGAAGAAATCCTCTATTTAATGGGGCTTTCCGCAGGACTTCAGGCAGCACTGCACGACAAGGCCTCCGGTGGAATGGTTGGCGTTGATATGGGAATTCCAGCGCAAGTCATTCGGGCGACAGAATGTCTGGATACCAACCGTTACTGGGGACTCCCTGGGGCGATTCGAGGCGCAATTTACGCTTCTATCCCAGCTACGGCACCCGAAGGCTTCGATTCTTGGAAGCTTTTGGAGGAATCTGCGGCCATCGGTGATGCAGGTGGCGTCCGTATGGCCAGGGCGCTTTATATCCGCGTCGCCAGTTCCGCTGGAAAATCTGAAAAAAATCCAGAATTGATTGCGCAAGCCGTCGTCTCACAAAAGTCGGTACCTGCACCAGCAGATGGTGGGTTATTGGATGCCTATGCCACTGTTATGGTACGACATTTCTCGGATTTGATTTGGATGGATGATAAAGGTCATCGTACACCGGCAGGCACACTTGGATCGTTCTGGGAAGAGGAAGTCGAAGAAGACGGCGACTCGGATGATCTGCTCGACGGTTTAGAATAGTATCAAAGGGTTGGGTCACCCGGGGATAACATCTTAGGAGTAATTATGTTTCGTCGTAGTCTCATTTTGGTTTTGGCAGCAGGTATGTTGCTCGCTTCTACACAGGCACTGGCAGGCGAAAAGCGTACACTTTGCGTTTTTGACCCCAGTGGTGCCAACGGTGATATTTATCAGATCATGAAAGACTATCGCACCGCTGCGGTAGCTTGGGGTATCGATTTTAAGCTTCGCCCGTACACTGATGAAAAAACTGTGAGCGATGATTTTAAGGCGGGCAAATGTGATGCGGCTGTCTTAACCGGAACACGTGTTCGCCGTTTTCAAAAGTTCTCTGGAACAGTTGAAGCCATGGGCGCTCTTCCGACTTATCCCCACTTGAAAAAAGTGGTGAAGATGCTCTCCAATCCCAAAGCTGGGAAACTGATGAAGAAGGGTGACTATGAAGTCTCCGCTATCTTTCCAGCTGGCGCCGTTTTTCTCTTCGTAAACGACAAGGGCATCAACTCGGTTGAAAAGCTTGCGGGCAAGCGTCTTGCGGTTCTTGAACACGATAAAGCGTCCAAGACCATGGCGTCTCAAGTTGGGGCCTCAATGGTTTCCGCGGACCTTGGTACATTCGCAGGGATGTTCAACAACAAGAACGTTGCCATGTGTTATGCTCCCGCACTTGCGTACGAAGCACTTGAACTGCAAAAAGGTATGGGCACCAAAGGCGGCGTTTTGAAGTACCCACTGGCAATGGTTACGTTTCAGGTTCTAACGCGCGCAAGCAAGTTCAGCCCTGAATACGGCAACGCATCTCGTAAGTGGGCTGCCAATAACTTTGATAAGTTTCAAGCGTTGAACCAGATGGCAGAATCCAAGATTCCTAAAGCTTCATGGATTTCTGTTTCTGATGCAGACAAGGCTCGTTACGATACAATGTTCCAGCAAACACGTATTCGATTGCGTGATGGCGAAAAGGTCTACGACAAGACAATGTTGAAGTTGCTTCGTCGTACCCGTTGCAAAATGGACGGGACCCGCTCTGAGTGCACGACCAACCTTGAATAAGCGAGTCATTTAAGTGTCCGATTCTTCCAAAAATTCGTCGGGTTTGGTGCGATTTATATCCACCATCCCGATTCTTGTTCTTTTACTGACGGTTATTGCTTTTGGCACAGGCGAAAAGAGTCACTCCCGGCTTTTGGCCATTGGTGATTCTCTTTGGCCTGGCTATTTCAAGATGCGGGTCGATCCCGTGCAGCCTTCTTGTAACCCTGAAACAGCGGGCGACGTTCAAGAAGCACCGGCTGCGGCTGAGGAAGAGGACGATGCCCTCGATGATCTCGATGACCTTTTCGGTGAAGAAGACGAAGTCTCAGAAGAGGACAAGGCAGCCTCGCGTTTAAAGGCCAAACAAGACTGTCTGAAATTACATGCTGACTACAAACAGGCCGTGGATAGTATTACTCCAGGCGTGAGAGTCTATCGATCCGTCGAGACCAGCGTGGCGTCAGTTATCCATACCGTTGACCACTACTCGAAGCACATTCTTGTATTGATGCTTTTGATTGCGGGTCTCGTCGCCACCATGCGCCGCGAGCATATTGCGCTAAGACCTGCCAAGTCGGTCCTGGATCACCGGATTTCATCGGGCTCTCAATTTGTCGCTCATGTGATGCTGACTTATTCGGCCTACGCATTTTGGCAGATTGATGTCAGTGAAGGCATTTTGGAAGATCAGCCTATGCACTTGATGTGGATGGCCGGTTTTTTTGCCATGGCCGTGCAAACCCTGATCCATACACTCCGTCCGCCGGAGGATGCGACAGAGGGCGGTACTATTGGGCACGCGCTTCTAACGGTTCCACTCTTTACCACCATGGCCTTGATCAGCGGTTACTACTTTTTCTTCAGTGAAGGGCACCCAGCTGGGCTCTCAATTTATCTTGGTAAATTGGCCGAGCACCGGATGCTTTATTTGGCTGTTGGGCTTTATGTTTGGGTGGGTATGCTTTTAAAGCAAACCCGTTTGGCAACACTTGCCTTCGATGTTCTTCGCCCTTGGAAATTCACGCCAGAGTTGATGGCTTTTGTTGTGGTCGCATTTTCGGCCATTCCAACCGCATACAGTGGTGCTTCTGGTATTTTCGTTATTGCAGCGGGTGCAGTTATTTATGATGAACTGCGAAGAGCTGGCGCACGCAAGCAGCTGGCTTTAGCGGCTACAGCAATGTCCGGTAGTATTGGTGTTGTTTTAAGGCCTTGCCTCTTGGTGGTGATTGTAGCGTCACTCAACAAGCAAGTGACAACAGACGAACTCTTCGGATGGGGCTGGAAGATTTATGTTCTTACTGCACTTCTGTTCTTGGTTGTTTCTTTGGTTTCTCGACAAGGCCCATTGGAGATGGCACCACCAAGTGAGGCCATTCCCGGAAGTTTGGCAAAGCTTAAGCCAATCGCTCCCTATGCATTGATTGGTTTCGTGATTTGGGCGTTCTATCACTTTGTGCTTTCCACGCCGGTCAATGAGCATACAGCAAGCGTCATCTTGCCGGTGGTTCTCCTGATTTTACTAGCGTACGACAAATACAGCCGACGTAAAGAGGGCGAAGATACGCCCGGATTTCGTGTTATGTGTGTGAAGGCTACCAGTGAAACAAGCGGGCATATTGGTGCTCTCTTGATGTTGATGTCACTTTCCATCTGCTTGGGCGGTATTGTTGAGCGTTCAGAAATTATGAACCTCTTCCCGCAAAGCTTTGGCACGCCCATGGCAACCATGAGCCTTTTGGTTGTAGCTTTGGTCATCATTGGCATGACAATGGATCCATACGGCGCTGTCATTTTGGTTACAGCATCCATCGCGGATGTTGCATACCGCAATGGTATTGACCCTGTTCACTTCTGGATGGTTGTTATCGTTGCCTTTGAGCTGGGATACTTAACCCCTCCGGTTGCTCTCAACCACTTGCTCACCCGGCAGGTTATCGGTGAAGAGGAATACAAGGATATGGTTCCGGAAGGAGCCGGCTTTTGGTTGCGTCATGAACGCATCCTTTTGCCAATGGTGGTTTTGGCCATTACCTTGGTTATTGTGGCCTTTCTTCCGTTTTACGTCTAGGCGGGCATCCTAAAACACCTGTATTCTATTGCTTCTGCGTTATGAGAGGGAGGTCATCGTGGAGCGTCTTGAACTCTTGATTGAAGGTACAGTGCAGGGCGTTTTTTACCGAGCCTCGACCTTGGAGCAAGCTCAGAGTCTTAACCTTGTGGGTATGGTTCAAAACTTGCCGGAAGGCATGGTTGAAGTGATTGCCGAGGGAAACCGAGGTGCTTTGGAAGAGCTTGAGAAGTGGTGTCATCACGGACCGCCAGCGGCCAAGGTAAAACACGTATCAGCCCGATGGAAAGAATCCACTGGCGAATTCAAGACATTTTCTGTTAGGCGATAACGGCGCGCATCATGGCGTCTTTTAGCTGACGCCCCACCTCTACCAAATCCTCGTGACTTCGTTTGGGATTGGACACCCAGAGACCAATAACGTGGTCAATGGAACCAAACATAATGAATTTGAAGATGTTGGTTGAGAAATCCTTGCGAAAGACCCCACTGGCTTGGCCTGCCTCTAACACTGTATTCCACTGTCCTAGAAATTCGGCCAACTGTTCCTTGGCGTATTCTTTCATGAACTTTTGGCTTCGGCGCAACTCAATGGTGACCAGTGCTGCCAATTCTACGCTGTTGATTGCCAAACCAAGATGAAAGTCGATGATTGCCTTAAGCTGGTTCTCAGGTCCTTCAACACCTTGAAGGGATTCACGCAAACCTTGGTTGATTTCTTCAAGCTTTGACTCGAAGAGTGAAATCAGCAGATCGTCTTTGTTTTTAAAGTAAAGATAAATTGTCCCGTCACCCACACCGGCAACTTGAGCAATTTCACTGATCTTAGATTCAGCAAAACCTTTACGCGCAAAGACCTCCATCGACGCAGATAGAATGCGCTGATATTTTTCTTCATGGCGTTTTCTGCCTTCTGCAGTGTCTATATCTTTTGGCCTAGGCATAACTGAGTTTTATCGTTCCTTTAAAAAGCTATCAAGGCTTCAGACAAGCCTAGGATTGAGTATAACGCCCAACACGGTCAGCCGCGATGACGAGTGTACTTAGGTCGAGGCGCCCTCGGGTGACGGCGATGAGGTCGTCTCTGACTGCTTCAAGTATGCGCTCTGTTCCTCCCGCCACTCCGTGACCATTGTTACCTTTAAGGATTTGGTTGGCCAAATTCACATGGTGCATCCGAAGCTGATCCCGCAGTGCGGTTCGGGCCGGTTTCTCAAGCTTGGACGTGTTGTAGCTTTGCTCAGAATTTCGAACCAATTTAAGCAGTCCGGTTGAGTTACCAACCTTGTAAAAAATCTTGGCCGCATTGTCGGCATGTTCTCCGCTAAGCAGAATCAATTGACTCAAATCAAGAGCTTCATCGAGGTGCTCAAACTTAGAGAGCTGGTTGGCTTCTGATTCGGGCAGTCCAACACCCATCAAATCTGTGGCCGCCGCCGCGCGGGTTTCTTCATCCTCATCAGGGATCAAACTACCCATATTTGTGAAGACCGCTTTGAAGGTTGTATTGAAAAGTTTCTCATCGGGGACGCTGCGTCTTAGCAACCACCCGGTGGAACGTTCGAGTGCTTGCTCCACTTGAAGCCGAATAAGGTATTCGATGGTGCTTTCAAGTTCGAACTCCACGTTCTGAATAGACTGCTTTAAACCTAAGCTATTAAGCAAAGTAGCCGCTCGTAGGTAAGAGTCCAAGATGGCTCTGCAGGGGTGTCCTGTCTGAGTCATCATTTCAGTTATAAAGGTGCAGCCTGCATCACCCAGAACCAAGTTGGTAAACATGGCTTGGGCAATATCCAGGGCGAGTGGGTGTTGTTTGATGGCACTTTCAAAACGAGAGACAAGCTCGTCTGGGAAATAGCTCAAGAGGTAGGATTCGAGTCTTTCGATGTCGAACTCTGTGGCCTCTGCCAATTGCATTCTCATAAAGAGCTTTGAGTTGGATGCCAAAACCGCAAGTTCAGGCCGATACAGCCCAGAGCCGTTCTTTATTCTAACTTCTAATTCGGCATTGCTGGGTAAGTTCATGCTTTGCCGAGTAAAGCCAAGTTCCTCGCTCAGGTGCTCAATGGCCCGTTGGAAGCGGGGAAGGTCTCGCTGTGACCGAAGCTGGTCCAAGCTGATCATTCGGCTTTGAATCCAGTTGTTTTGCAGAACCGTTTTATTAACACCCGGTCTTACTTCGTGGAGCAAACGGTCTCTTTCTTCTTGAGTGACATCGCCTTTTTCCAAAGGAATACCCATGAGGATTTTGATGTTTACTTCGTGGTCGGAAAGGTCAACACCGCCGGAGTTATCCACGGCATCGGTGTTGAGGCGCACGCCTTGGCCAGCTAATTGGCAGCGACCTTGAGCGGTAATGCCCAAGTTACCGCCTTCGCCAATGACTTTAACGCGGACTTGGCCGGCACTTACCCGAACAGAGTCGTTGTTGGGGTCGCTGGCATCGAGTTGCGATTCTTTATCGGACTTGATGTAGGTACCGATTCCCCCGTTCCACAAAAGATCTACGGGCGCGCACAAGAGTCGCTGAATCAAATCTGGTCCGCTGAGTTCATCTTCTTCAATACCCAGAACTTTTTTCGCTTCTGGAGGCAAGG
>MDSW01122864.1_pt1 | contig 11083 bp, 5 predicted proteins | sample 811171 | NCBI WGS metagenome assembly MDSW01 (sample SAMN05326641, study PRJNA326480) | marine metagenome | isolation source: seawater | place: Atlantic Ocean: North West | collected 2012 | reverse complement strand
GGTCTCTCGACGTCGTGATGGACGCGCGGGGGAGCGATCCGGAGAGGTCGGCGGGGCGGGCGGGGGGGTCGGGTGGGAGGGCGCGAGATCGGTCGCGCGTCGTCGGGTGAAACCGACGGTTCGAGATCCACCCACGCACCTGGAGTTTCCAGGCGGGCGTGGCCACGGGCTTCGCCGACACGTCCTCCTTGGCGGGGTCGGCGATGGCGTGAGGCCTGACCTTGCGAGACGCCGATCGACGCCCGGGGCGGGGCTGCTGGGCGACGATCGTGGAGCCGGGGAAGAGCCGGGCGATGCAGGCCATCGTGTTGTTGTGTAGAGCGTTGGTTTTTCGAGCTGATCGGATAAACGAGGGCCGCGGGGGGGGGATGGGGGGGGTCAGGAATCCATCCCATGGATGGCATCGCGCGCGTCGCGATGACGAGTCGCATCGAACGAGACGTCGCGCGCACCTGTGAGGGCGTGAGGGTCCTTGGCGTCGTCGCGCGGGCGTGAGAGTGCCCACCGCGAGGGCCCTCTCGCGAACGTTCTTCGAACGCTCGCGCCAAATCCGAGCCTCTCAGTGCGGTTCGCGCCCTTTCGGCACCCGTGGACCAATCAGCGATCAGAGACGAGCGACAACCCGCCACGGGGGTGCCTGCGCAAAAGCGGCGCGGCGCGCGCGAAACCGCGCGCGTCGCCCGACGCGAGACGGGACGACGAGCAGCGCGCGCGGTGAGTGGTGACGGCCGCGTCCCGAATGCGTATAACACGTTAGACCGCGGCGGGGGTCCCCGCGCGTGACGTCGCGCGCGCGCGCTCGCGCTCACACCCGCCCCTCGCCGCCCGCTTTTCATCACGCGGGCGCGGCCCCCCCTCCCGCCCGTTCCTCCTCCGCCCTGATGGCCCTCGCGCCCTTGTCCGCCATCTCCAGCGCGACGTCGCACGTTTCGAAGTAGATGGCGGTGAGCCGGTCGATCACGCGCTGGTCCGCGCCCTCCCTCTGCAGCGCGACGCGCATGTTGATGACGCAGTCGACGAGCCTGCCCGGGCGGACGTCGCGCACGTCGAAGACGTCCATCGAGGGCGCCCCGTTTTCCGGATCGTTCGGGTTCGGTCGCGCCGCGAACCCACGCGTGGAGCGCTTGAGCTTGATCTTCCCCCCCGCGTCCCGCACGCTCGCCTCGTCCAGCTCCCTGCACTCCTCGAACTTGGCCGCGACGAGCGCGCGCCGCTTCGCCGCCTCGTTGACGACGCAGAGCTCCTTGATCATCGCCGCCTCGGCGCGGGGAATCTCGCTCGGGGAATGAGAACCGACGAACACCGTGTCGCCGTACACCCCGAACTCGTCCGCCTTGGGGTGCATCTGCCGCGTCGTCTCGCGCGCGAGTAAAAGCTGCCACAGCAACTGCCAGCTCGGGATGTGCTCGCGCGTCTCCATCTCGTCCACGAGCCTCGCGGCGGCGTGTTCCACCGCGTCTATGTCCGCCGCGGGCACCCTTTGCCCGGCCACCTCGCCGCCGCCGTTGTGCGCCTTCTGCAACACCGCCGCGCGCTCGGAACCGTCCGCGAGCCGAGCGAGGAGCTGGACGACCTGGATGTCCGGCTGCATCTCCCCCGAGACGGCGGAGATGACCTCCTCGCGGATCGCCGCGAGGAGGCTCAGGAGGCCGAAATCGCCGCTCGACTCCGCCACCTGCACGTACGCCGAAACCGCGGCGAGGAAGCTCCCGTCGAACTCGTTCAGGTGCTTCGCGATGACGCCGCGAAGGATGGCCTCCTTATCCACCGCTGACGCGGCGGACGCGGGCGAGGGGGAAGACGGATCGGAGTCGTCGTCGTCGTCGGGGAGAACCTCCTCCGCGGCTTCCTCGACGAAGATCTGCTCGATCGTCTCCTGAATCACGAGATCGAGGAGCTTCGCCGAGCGCTCGACGCTCCCGGCGATGTCGTCGTCGTCGTCGCCGCCCGCGCCGCCGGGCGCCGCGGATGACGCGGCGTCGCGAGAAGAGGAGGAACCGCGCGCGCGTCGCGCGCGGGAACCGCGCGCGTGGTACCCGCGCGGACCGCGCCACGCGTCGCCGCTCGAGGCGGCGGGCGCGCGGAATCGCGCGGCGGCGGAGGGCGCGCGAGCGGGGCGTCCAGCAGCACCCGCGGGGCGCGCGATCGCGCGCGCCGCGAGCGAGCGCATCGCGAAGGAGGGGAGACCGACGAGCGCGCCGCGGGAGGAGCGCGAAGCGAGAGGCGGCGGGCGCTTCGGGAGCGAAGGGCGCGCGCGAACCGGTGGAGGAAGAAGGATGGCGAAACGGGCGCGTCGTCGTCGTGCGCGAGTCTCGGGAAAGCGGTCCCGGAGGCGTGCTCCGGGACCACCCGCAGACCCTTTCAAGGGACGATCCGACCGCTGGGCTTCAAAGGCCGTCTCTGGAGAACTCATCGGTCGCTCCCTCGATCTTTGACCGTGAAACCCAGTTCACGCGGCCGACCGGATCGACCAATCCTCACGCGGTGCCGCGTCATCGAGACGTCACCGGGTTCGACTCGCGGAACCGCGCTATGGGCATCCAGTCTGCTCCGAATTCGCGGGAATTGCTGACCTGGAGTCCGCGCGAAAAAGCCGCAAAGCTTTTGGTGTCGTCGCCGGGAAGACGCCGCGCACTTCTTTGTTGCGCGGTGCCTTTAGCGACCACCCCCGCGGGGAACGGCGGGTTAGCGGACGCCCTTCGCGGTCGGCGGAAGGGTAAATTTACGTCGCGTTCCTCGAGGGTCGAGGCGCGACACCGGACGTTTCGCGTCGGCGCGCGCGAAAGGTGGAGAGGGGCGGAACACAATCTCACCGGCGAGAGGTGCGCGGTTTGCTCCGCGCGAACGACTTTTCCCGGAACACGCTCATCGACGCCGCGTTCGCGCGCCGGGTTCGGCGCGAGGGCGCGGGAGGATCGTGCCGCGAACCCGCGCGCGAGTCTTCTTGACGCGTTCTTCGACGGAACCCGCGCTCGCTCGCGTTTTTCCGTCGGCGCGCTCGCGCTCCCCCGCCCTCATCCGGGCGCGTGTCCCTCGGTGTTTCTTTCCTCGTCGTTCGTTCGACAAGCAACGGCATCCCCCTCCCGAAAGCCTCAGAACGCGCGAGACCCCGCCCGGGGAACGCGCGGGCGACGATCCGACGCTCACCACGCCGCCCCCCCTCGATCCCGCGATCTTCGCGCAGGCGTTCCGCGTCGCGAGACCCGGCGAGGATCGAAGGAGCCTCGCGCGTCGTCGATACCAGCCCGTGTCCGGAGGCCTTCGCTGGCATTCATCCAGCCCCGGGCCGCGTGTGTGCCACGTCGAAAGCGGTGTCGCGAATCTTGGCACCCCCCCCGGCGATCTGAAAACGCGCGGCGTCGTCTCACCGATTCTCGAGATGTTCACCGTCGCCGATCCGCGTCCGATGCCGACGCCCCCGGTGGATCTCCCGCCCGTGGCCACGCCTAAGCGCTCCCACGAGGGCTCGTCGCGCGAGGGTCAGATGCCGACGCGCGTCTCCTCGAGCGCGCCCGATCGCGTGCAAGGGTTCCACCACGTGTCTCTCCTCGCCGCGCTCAAGGAGGAGGACTCGGACGACGACGACTCGCTGTTCGACCCCATGGAGGAGCGCGCGATCCTCACGTCGCCTCTGCGGCGCTCCGGCCTCGGCGGGTCCTCGAGCGCGTCCTCGGACGGGGACTCCCCCGTGAGCCCGCTCGCGACGAGGGGCGGGGGCGGCGGCGCGCTGTTGGCTGACGACGACGACGCGGCGGCGGATATTCGGGTCATGCTCGCCAGCGGGGCGTCGGCGCCCGTCGAGGTGCTGCGGAACAAGGTCGTGACCTCGCTCACGCTCAAACTCAAGCCGGGTTTCGGCGCGAAGCACGCTGGCGCGGGCGATTTTTTCAAAGGTCCCCGCGCGCGCGCGCGGGGGGACGTCTCCCGGAGGCTTCTCCTCGGCTCCAACGTCGGCGACTTGCCCAAGATTGACGAGCTCGCCGAGGAGGAGGAGGAGGTCGGGTTCGACGGCGCCGTCGACGTCTCGCCGAAAAAAGCCGCCGCGGAGGACCCCGGGAAGTACCGCGACCTCATGATGCGCTTACGCGACCTGGAGTACATCTGCATCCGCGCCGCGGTGGACGTGAGCGAGGCGGGCGTGGTGGAGGAGCGCGAGTACTGGCTCCCGCTCGAGGAGCACCAGACGGTGGCGGACATCAAGGCGCTCGTCACGGGGGCAGATTCGCTCGAACCCGACGGGCCGAAGCTCCTGGACCGAGCCTCGGGCGAATCCACCGCGGACCTCAGCATGGTGCACGCCGGGCGAGAGCTGGACGACAGCGCCACGGTGGAGGAAGAAGGCCTGACCCACAACACCGTCGTGCACCTGTTCGTGAAGAAGGACGCCAACATCACGGTGAAGATGCGCGGGACGAAGGATTTGGAGGTGACGCTCACCGCGGACGAGACGGCGGAGTCGCTGCGCGCGAAGCTCGAGCAGATGCGCCCGGGGGCCTCGCACCTGGGCGGGCTCAAGACGAGCAACTCGCAGCTCTTCTTCGGCTCGCAGGAGCTGAAGGACGGACCCCTGCACATGTACGGCATCGCGGACGGCGCCGCGCTCGAGCTGCGGCCGCACTCCTCGGCGAAGATGCCCATCCCCGCGCGCGGCGCCGCGACGCGGCACAGCTGGAACTCCTCCGCGGCGTGGAAACCCGCGGGCGCGAGCTCGAACAGCTGGGCCTCCTCCACGCTCGACCGCGGCATGAGCATCGCGAGCGATTCGGGCTCCTCGAGCTCGAGCCAATCCTACTCGGACTCCCCCACCGCGCACGGCTCGCCCGACGTCGCGCGCTCCTTCGACCTGGCGCGCCAGGGCCTCGCCATGGGGAAGCGGCCGCAGCTCGCGAGGGGCGGCACCGGCGGCGCCTACTTCTTATCCGGCGGCGACGGGGAGACGTGCGCGGTGTTCAAACCCGCGGACGAGGAACCGAACGCGAGGAACAACCCGCGCGGGCGGAACAAGCCCGGAAGTGGCGGCGTCCCGGGCGAGGGGTTGCGCAAAGGCACGCGCGTGGGCGAGGGCGCCAGCCGCGAGGTGGCGGCGTACGTCCTCGACCACGCCGGGTTCGCGGGCGTCCCCGCGACGTCGCTCGCGAACCTGTGCGAGATGCGCCGGTCGCCCTCGGGGAAGGACATGGGCGACGGGAAGCTCGGGAGCTTGCAGGCGTACGTGCGCGCGGACGCGGAGGCGGAGGAGCTCGGGCCGCACCAGTTTCCCACGCGCGAGGTGCACAAGATTACGCAGCTCGACATTCGCCTGGCGAACACGGATCGCAACGCGGGGAACATCCTGGTGCAGAAGAACGGCGGGGAGATGAACCTCGTCCCGATCGACCACGGGTACGCGCTCCCGCACACGCTCGAGGACGTGTGCTTCGAGTGGGAGTTCTGGCCCCAGGCGAAGGTGCCGTACGACGACGACGTCAAGGCGTACGTCGAGCGCATCGACGTCGAGGCGGACGTCGCGCTCCTGCGCGAACACGGCCTCGAGCTCCAGCCCTCCAGCGAGCGCGTCCTCCGCGTGTGCACGATCCTCCTGAAGAAGGCGGCGCAGCGCGGGTGCTCGCCCGCGGACATCGCGGGGATGATGTCCAGGCCCATGCCCAACCGGATGAGCGACCTCGAGAAGCTCACGAACCGAGCCGCCGTCGCCGCCCTCGCGGCGACGCGCGCCGAGGATGGGCGCGGCTCCCCCGCCCCCGCCGCCGCCGCCGCCAAGGACGCGGGAAACGCGTGGGCAGAACTCAACGGCGACGAGCGCGCGGAGAAGCGGTTCCTGAGCGAATACGAGACGCTCCTGGACTCGTACCTCGAGGGCTTCGAGCCGGAGGTGGAGCACTGAGGACCGCGCGACTGACCGCGGGCGGTCCCGTCGAATCGAACGACCGGCCTTTTTCGCGCCGGACGAATGACGAACGAAAAACAATCCAACGGGTTGACGAAGGAAAAAAAAACACACCGCGCGAAGCGGCGAAGAAGTAAGAGAGAGAGAGAGAGAGGGTGAAGAGAGAGGGAAGAGTTGGAGGGTGGAGATCCGCGGTCGGCGACGGTATTTTTGACGTCGTCGCCGCCGCCCGTGTACCTATCGCCGCCGCGCGCCGCGTCGATCGCGAGTGCGGAGGGATTTTTTATCCCTCCGCGCCGACGACGGTTCGACGCGGGCGCGCGGCGGGATTTTCCCCGGACCGCGAGAGAGGTGTTGTACCCCCCCGCGCGCGGCCGAAGCCGCCGTCGCGAACCTCTCACCGCGGGATCAAAACGGGCGTTGATTTGTAAAACAGACGAGACGACCGAGGCGTCGAGTGTGATCGATACATTTAATCACCGATTGATTGACCCGTCGCCGCGCGCCCGTCGTCGACGGCTTTCATCCCGCCCCCGCCTCCGCCCTTCTTCTCTCGGCGAGGAACGCCTCGGCGGCGGCGAACGAGGCGGCGCCTCCCGGGACGACCTCGCCCCCGAACCCCCCCCGCTCGCCCGCGAGCTCCTTCACCGCGTCCACGAGCCTCGCCACGTCCTCGTCCGCGTTGACGTAATGCGCGGAGGCGCGCACGACCTCCTCCGGCATGCCGTCCTCGTCGCCTCCGGCGCCCCCCGGACGATTTCGACTTTCCCACTCGAGCCGCGTGTTGTTTCTCACGATCGACGTCCACACGTTCACCCCGCGCTCCGCGAGCGCGGCTCGCACGTCCCCCGCCCCCACGCCCGCGACGTCGAACGAGACGATCCCGCACCGAACCTCCCCGACGTCCCTCACGGTCACCCCCGGGGTCTCCGCGAGGCGGCGCCGAAGCGTCTCGGCGAGCGCTCGGGTCCGGGCCCACGCCGCGTCGACGCCGACGGCGAGGCAATACTCCGCCGCGACGCCCAGCCCCACCTTCGCGGCGAAGGCCACCTCGTACTGCTCGAACCGCCGCGCGCCGGGGTGTGCCTCGAAGCGATCGGCGCTCGTCCACCTCGCGCCGTGGAGGTCCATCTGCGCGGGCGCCGCGCGCGTCGTCTCCAGAAACGCGCTCGACGCGAAGAGAAACCCGATCCCCCTCGGCCCGCGGAGGTACTTGCGCCCGGTCCCGACTAAGAAGTCGCACCGAATCTTCCGGACGTCCACGGGCATCTGGCCCACGCTCTGGCACGCGTCCAGGAGGTACGCGGCGCCGTGTTTCTTCGCGACGGCGCCGATGCGCTCGGCGGGGTTGACTAATCCGCCGGAGGTGGGCACGTGCGTCGCCGAGACGAGCGCGTTCGCGCCGGGCGGGACGCGCGACGAGAGGATTCGGTCCAGAGCGTCGACGTCGAGCTGGCCGGAGGCGTCGCTGGGGACGGTCTCGATGACGATGCCGTGGCGCTCGGCGGCCTGGAGGTAGGCGATGTAGTTGGAGGCGTACTCGGCGCGGGCGGTGAGGACGACGTCGCCGGGGCGGAACCGGAACGAGGAAAACGCGAGCTGCCACGCGGAGGTGGCGCTCTGCGTCACCGCGATCTCGTCGGGGGCGCAGTTGAGAAGCGCCGCGAGCGCGGCGTACGGGCGCCTCAGATCCGCCGAGCGGAGCTCCGCGGTCTCGTACCCGCCGGCGACCGCCTCGAGGGCGAGGTACTCGAGCTGCGCGTGGAGCACGGGCTTGGGCGGCAACGCCGAGCCCGCGTTGTTGAAATGCGCGATGGGGGTCCCGGGGCCCGCGAGCCCGGGGGTGTCCTCGCGCAAACGCGCCACCGCGGCGGCGTCCAGCGCGAGCGCGGGGGGCGTGGCGGGGGAAGGGGAGGAGGAGGCGGGGACGCGACGCGATCGGCCGTCGCGAGCGCGCACCGTGGGCGCGGGGCGCGGACGCGAGCCTCCGACGGAAGGAGCTCGAGTCGTTCGAGGGACGGGGACGCCACCCGCGCGCACGCATCGAGCGGGGGCGCGCGCGGGCGCGCGCATGTCCGCTCGAGAACGAGGGGCGGAGGCGAGAGCGCGACGGTCGCGCGGGCGCGCTCCGGTGCGCGCGCGTCTCGGCGAGCGGACGCACTCGCGTTGTGCTTGCCGCGCGACGCCACCGCTCAGGTCGTGCCGAGTCACGGTCGGATAAAATTTCCACTGACACGTTGGACGCCGCGACTTCCGATCGCCGACGCCGCCCCTCGCGTCACTTCCCCCCGCGCGCGCTCGCGCGACGCTCTCCTCCACCCGGCGCGATGTCCCCCCCCCGGGTGGGTTTCCTCGGTCTGGGCATCATGGGCGCGAAGATGGCCGGCCGCCTTGTCGGCACGGGCGCGGAGGTGACGGTGTGGAACCGCAGCGCGGCCAAGTGCGAGCCCCTTCGCGCGATGGGCGCGGCTGTGGCGAGCACGCCCGCGGAGGTGACCGCGCGGTGCGACGTCACGTTCGCGATGCTCGCGGACCCTCGCGCGGCGCTCGCGGTCGCTCGCGACGGCCCCGACAGCGCCGCCGCGGGCATCGCCTCGCGCGCCTCCGGATCCGCCCCCGCGACGTACGTCGACTGCAGCACGGTGGACGCCGCCACGGGCGAGGCGGTGGGCGCGGCGATCCTCGACGCCGCCGCCTCCGCCTCCGCGGCGGTCGCGGACGGCTCCGCGGGCGGCTTCCTCGCCGCCCCCGTCTCCGGGGGCTGGCGCGACTGCCGCGACGGCACCCTCCTCTTCCTCTGCGGCGGCCGCGCGTCCGCGTTCGAGGCGGCGTGCGGCCCCCACGGCCTCGACGCCATGGGACACCGCCGGTGGCTCTTCGGCGAGAACCCCGGCGACGCCGCGAGGGCCAAGCTCATGCTGCAGGTGATGATGGGGAACGTTGTCGGCGCGCTGGGGGAGATGATGGCGCTCACGAAGGCCGCGGGGCTGGACGAGGGCGCGGTCCTGGAGGTGCTGAAGGAGTCCGCGATGGGGTCGCCGCTCGTGAACGCCAAGGGAGCGCTCATGCGAAAAGCCGAGTACGCGCCCAACTTCCAGACGTACCTGCAGCAGAAAGACCTCAGGCTCGCGTTGCTGCTCGCGGACGAGCTCGGGGTGCCCGCGCCGATCAGCGCGGCGGCGAACGCGCAGTACGTCCGAGCGCGGCAGATGGGGTTCGCGGAGAAGGATTTCGCGAGCGTCAGGGCCGCGTACGACGCCGAGGTCGCGAGCGACGGGGAGAGCCCGGAGATGGAGTCGGAGGAGGTTTTGACGTGAAGCGCGACGGGGGTGAAGAGCGACGGGGGTGAAGAGCGACGGGGGTTCGAGGCGTCCCGTCTACGGCGCGCGCCCGCGGCGCCCGACGGACGCGACCCGCGGCGTTCACATCAATCCTCTACCGTACCGACATAAAAATAGACTACACCCCGCGTGATGATGATAAAGCGCACGCACCTCCACCTCGCCCCCCTCTCGGTTCTCCCTCCACCTCGCCCCCCTCACGCGATGAGAGTCCACACCCGTTCTCCTTCGTCGAATACTATACGACGTCGCGCTCCCCGTCCGGCGTCAAGTTGACTTGAACGGTCTCCACCACAGTTTCTTCTCGAACCTCCTCGGCGAGAAGGGCGCGAGGTCCACCCCCGGTTCGCGTCCTCGCGTGAGGTCCGCGACGATCTCCCCCGTGACCCCGCCCAGGGTCCACCCGACGTGCTGGTGCCCGAACGCGTACGTCACCCCGGGAACCCCCCGCGCGTCGCCGATCACCGGAAGCGCGTCGGGAAGCGTCGGGCGGAACCCCAACCAGTCCCGCGAGGCGTCGCGACCGCCGAGCGCCGCGCCGACGTCCTCGCGGAGGAGCGCCCGCGTCGCGCGCTCGAGCTGCTCGAACCGCGCCGCCACGGGCGCGGCGTGCAGCCCGCCGAGCTCGACGAGGCCCGCGGACCGAAGCCCGCGCGACATCGGCGTCGCGATGAACCCGCCCTCGGGCGTACACACCGGCCGCGCGAGCGCCGCCGACGGGTCGCCCACGAACGTCGGCCCGTTCGCGACGCCGCCGCCGCCGACGGTAACGTTCGCACCCACGCCTCCTCTCGCACCCACGCCTCCTCCCTCCTCCTCGCCCTCGAGGCCCCACTGCACGTGGTACCCGCGCTCGGTATCCAGCGGCACGTCGTCGCCGCACTGGCGCGCGAGGTCGGCGGACCTCGCTCCCGCGGCGACCACCACCCGCGCGGCGTCGACGAACGACCCGTCGCTCGCGCCGACGCGAACCGTCCCGTCGGCGGTCGACGCCAGCGACGTCACGCGCCCGGACCGCCGCGTGTCTCGGGATCCCGGGTCGGACGGGTCGCCGCTCGTGATGCCCTCGTCGGAACATCGGATCTCGCCGCCGCGCCTCGCGAACCCGTCCCGCATGGCGGCGAGGAGCGCGGCGGGGTCCCGCAGGAACCACCCGCGCTCGAAGAACCACGCGCCCCCCCGCGCAGCCTCGGGCGCGAGGTTCGGCTCGAGCTCCAGCACCGCGGCCTGGTCGAGGGCGTGCATCGCGAGGCGCTCGGGGGGCATGTCGAGGCCCTCGGCGCGGAGGGCGGCGACGGCGCGCGAGGAGGCGGAGTGGACGTCGCGCTGGAGGAGGAGGTAGCCGCGGCGCGCGGCGAACGCGTCGCCGCGCGCCGCGGGCGAGGGGGCGTATCGCCCCATGGGGCCGTCCACGTCCACGCCCGCCTGGTCCCACGCGCCGCGGTACCCGTCCTCCGCGCGGCGGAGGAGCGTGCCGAGGGCGAGGGCGGTCTTGCGGACCTCGGCGGGGGCGCACGAGGCCAACGCGCCGGCGGCCCACGGGAGCATCCTCGCGAGGTGCGGGGTCGCGGCGAGGCGCAGCGCGCCCGTGGGGCTCAGGATCATACCGGGCGCCTCGCGCCACAGGCCGGGGCGCTGGACCGGGACGTTCGCGTAGTACGCGAACGTGCCGGCGTTGCCGTTGGAGGCGGACTGGCGGCCGCCCACCTCCGCCCCGGCCTCCATGAGCAGGACGTGCGAGAACGCGCCCGTGCGCTGCAGGTGCAGCGCGCACGACAGACCGACGAAGCCGCCGCCGACGACCACCGCGCGCGAGCGCGCGGCCGAGCGCGTCGCCGCCATCGAGGAACGGGGG
>MDSW01199510.1_pt1 | contig 11084 bp, 14 predicted proteins | sample 811171 | NCBI WGS metagenome assembly MDSW01 (sample SAMN05326641, study PRJNA326480) | marine metagenome | isolation source: seawater | place: Atlantic Ocean: North West | collected 2012 | reverse complement strand
TGCTTCTAATGATTTAGATTTAGAAAAAGATGATGTATAGGTGCTTCCATCATATACGTTAGTATCAAAGGTAATTAGGAGACTATTATAAGTGGTAAAACCGACTAATTTTTCGCGCTCAGCTATTGATATCGCTGAAACTGCAGCATAATCTCCATATCGCGTTTTCTCTCTTCCTGAAGTAAGAGAAATATAGTCGTAGTCATCATTTGCCCTTATAAGCTGATCCCGGTCAAGTGATACAAAAGAATTATCCGTAAGATTAATGTCTTCTGCCGATTTTAAAGAAAGCATAATTTCATTTGCTAATTCATCGGCTAGTGAGTTCACCCAAAATGGTGCGGAAGGATCTACATCTATCACGGGCTTATATACAGATAAGCTCTTTAGACCTTTGTTATCACACTCTTTCTTTCTTAGCTGGCCAACTGCAGACCTAATTTTGACAATAAAATGCATATCAGCTCGCTCTTCTGAGATAATTGTATAATCGAGTATTTTACTCGCCGGCTGAATTACCAAGTTTTCCTGAATAGATGTATCAGTGGAAACCGCTGAATAACCATTTATCTTAGCTCCTCCATGAAGTGCTGCAAGATATAAAGCGTCCTCAAGTGCTCTTCGTCGAGATATATCGATCATTTCGTCATCCTCAATTACGGCACGTCCCGTAGTCTCTATAAATCTGACAGGATCTTTAGCAAAAGCTTTGCTTATGACAACTGAGAAAATAGCTGCGATAATAAATACTGAGTAAAAAAAGATTGATCTCATATTCATTTTTTTGTTTTTTAAGCCACGTTACGAGCTTGTCTGAGCAGGTAGCTTAAAGTATCTTTATCTATTTCTAACAGAACCTCATAAGTATCACTTCCAGTTGGATTTATCCTTACCGTCCTCGCGCCACGAATTGTTCCCGATACTATACCTCGGAATGTGTCGTTTTGAACCATCAAATCGATCACGGTAGTATTACCTTCAACTTTAAGCCCATGGATTTGTTCTGCAAGATCACGCATTGCTGCCATTCTAGCCGACCTTATCGCCATCAATCTTTTTTGATTAGCAGACCGCCCAGGTTGTGATGACACCACAGCATAACCCATAGCGCTTATGGTAGGGACATTGTCAACTGATGCGTCTAATACTTCATTTATTGCAGCAAGGTGAGCTGCGTCTTCGCCATTATTATTACTTAAGACATTTAAAGTTGAAGCAGTACCTTTATCATCCATATTAGTCAAAAAGCTGGACTGACAACCACTCACAAACAAAGCTAATCCAACCACCGGTATTAGCATTTTTATTACTTTCTCTTTTTTCATTTTTTAACCTTATCTTTTAAAAGCATAACCACTCCTGCATTTTTTGTGCCATATGTCTTTATTATTCGTTTTTGTCTAACTACAGCATGGCATGATTTTTGCTTCTTTCCCTTTAAGGAGCTTGAAACAGTGAAAAAGTTAACTCAAAGTGTTTTAATCGTAAATTTTGGGTAAAAAATTTTAAGGTAATAAACAAACTACGACTTTTTTTTGACAGGGAGAAATAAGAGTCATGGAATTGACAAAAAACAGCACATCATTATCTGGTAACATGTCGGATATTATAAAGTCTGGAATTTTACCACTGGGTATTATTGTGCTTGTTGCTATGATGGTGTTACCTCTCCCAGTATTCTTGCTAGACATTTTTTTCGTATCTAACATTCTGATTTCTCTCGTGATCTTAATGGTAGCTATGCATACGTTTAGACCTCTCGATTTTTCAAGTTTCCCTAATCTATTGCTTATCGCAACAGTACTGAGGCTCGCTTTAAATGTTGCTTCAACTAGAGTTGTTTTAGGCCAAGGTCATACCGGGAATGATGCTGCTGGCCAAATAATCGAGGCTTTTGGTAACTTTATTGTTTCAGGAAATTATGCTGTAGGTATTTTTGTTTTCATAATTTTAGTAATTATAAACCTAGTAGTAATTACAAAAGGTGCTGGAAGAGTATCTGAAGTGTCGGCTCGTTTTACGTTAGACGCAATGCCGGGAAAACAGATGGCTATCGATGCAGACTTAAATGCAGGAGTTCTTTCTGCTGAGGAGGCTACTAATAGGCGAGAGGAGATAGCACAAGAAGCAGATTTTTATGGTTCAATGGATGGGGCTTCAAAATTTGTGAAGGGTGACGCAATTGCATCGATTCTTATTTTAGCAATCAATATTATAGGTGGCCTAATCATAGGAATAAGTCAGTATGACTTGCCAGTATCAACGGCAGCAGAGACATATGTCCTTTTATCAATAGGTGACGGTTTAGTAGCACAGATCCCATCATTATTATTAGCCATTTCGACGGCAATTATTGTAACACGTGTTTCCTCTAAGCAGGACATGGCGACTCACATCGGTGACCAACTTAGTATATCGAGAGCTTGGATTCCGGTCTCAGCTGTATTATTGCTGATAGGTTTTGTTCCAGGAATGCCAAATCTACTTTTTATTACTTCAGCAATAGTTGCGGCCACTGCAGGCTTTCTAGCTCGGAGAGTTGAAAGAAAAAGGGAAACAAAGATTGAAGATTCAATCGAAGATGAAAATGTTCAAGACGACGTTGATGGAGATCAGCTGAGACTGGAGGATGTAACGGACTATTCGCCAGTTTCCGTGCAGCTAGGTTATGGTCTTGTAGAGATGGTTGATGACGATACAGGTGGCCCTTTGGTTGAAAGAATTACCGGTATAAGGAAACAAGTATCAAAGGCACTTGGCTTTATAATACCCGCAGTAAGAATACGTGATGACTTAACATTGTCATCTAATCAGTACAGAATAAGGATAGGGCAAACAATAGTTGGTGAAGATTCGATCTATCCTGATCGGAAACTGGCTATTCCAGGTGATGATACAAATATTAAGTTGGATGGAATTGAGGTAAAGGATCCATCCTTTGGGATGGATGCTACGTGGATCCTACCATCTCAGCAAAATGAAGCGGAAGAGAAAGGATACGTTGTCGTAGCCCCCGAGTCTGTTTTAGCTACTCACTTAAGCCAGATATTCTACAAGCATTCGGGGAAACTTATTGGGCAAGACGATGTTCAAACTCTTTTAGATAATCTTTCTCAAACTGCACCTAGTCTCGTTGAATCACTTGTACCAAAACTAGTTCCTCTACATAATCTCACAGGAGTTTTAAGAGAATTACTTTCAGAACGTGTGCCAATAAGTGATCTTAAAATCATCTTAGAGTCTTTAGCGGGATTGGTAGGAAAGAATTTAAGCGTGATTGAAACAGCTGAGGCAATTAGACCCAATTTGGCAGGGTTATTGATACAGCAGGTAGCCCCTCTGAATAAGGCGCTACCGGTTATAACTTTTAACTCCGAATTAGAACATATGCTTATCAAGATGGCTAAACAAAATGGAGAGGAAGGTTTAGTTTTGGATAATGAATTAGCGACAAAGCTTATTTCTAATATTTCTGATCTTAACCAAAAACTTATTTCTGAGGGTAATACAGCCGTTCTCGTAGTTTCACCTAATATAAGAAGACAAATTTCAGGGATAATTCGGCAGCATATCGAAGACTTGATTGTCCTTTCATTTACTGAATTGCCAGATAACAGAAAAGTGAATGTTGTGGCAACTATAGATGGAGATTCTTAATGAATATTAAAATTGGAGATGAAAATGACTACATATAAATTTCTAGCATCTGACAGTGCAAGTGCTATGGAGGAAGTGGTTAAAAAACTGGGTCCAGATGCATTGATAATTGCCACTACAAAAAAAGGAAATAAGGTAGAAATCGAAGCAACCAATAATGTTTCAAGCCAGCAAAAAGCCAGAGATAATAAGGGTAATTTTTCGGATGTCTTACACTCCAAAATAGATTTTTTAAGAGAGAAACAAAGAAATCGTATCTATAATAGAGCATCAAATGATTTTGAAATTGCAGATGCGAGAAATATTCTAAGTGATAAAAATCAGACATCTGAGATGCTGAAGGTTGGGGAGCAGATAAAACACTTACAAAATATGCTTTCAGGAATGATCATAACTGATGAAAAAGGATTGAACGAAAAAGCAGGTAATTCTACTGCCCTCAAACTTAGACAGTTGGAATTTACACCAGAAATAGTTGCGTCTTTAAAGCCAGCTTATGATGGTTTGAGTCTAGTTAGAGGGCAAAGTGCCTTTTTAAAGGCTTTCGCTAGTAAAATTTCTTGTGATGAGATTGAAGAAATTTTTAAATCTAGTGTAATAATTATTTTAGGTCCCAGTGGAGCCGGAAAAACTACTTTATCCGCAAAGCTTGCAGCTAGAATAATGGAGAAAGACAAACAGTTGAGACCAACATTAGTTTCAGCTGAAAGTGAGTTGAGCAATAGAAGGGATGACTTAGGTTATTACTCAAAGCTGCTCAACATACAGAAACTTAACTATCAGATTGACGAAAATTGTGCTGGGTTTGATACTATTTGTCCAGGTCAAAAGATTGTTGATACCTCATTAGGAGCAGAAGAAAGCAAATATTTGATCCAAAATATTAGAAATCAAGTAGGAGCAACAAAAGTTACTACTATTCTCTGCCTTCCCTCAGGCATTAGCAGGCAGCTTTTGAGTGCTCAAATTAACAAATATAAGGAGTTTAAACCAATAATGGCCTTCACTAAAATAGATGAGTGCCGACTTTTCCCAAGAGAGTTATGTGTCTTGCACGATAAAAATGTCAAAATGGGTTTTTTGACAGGATCGAAAACTATACTAGGCTCATTAGCATTATCTGAGCCGGATGTTTTAGCCAATCACTTGGAAAGTTATCTAACTGATGAGTTTAATGATGAGTAATTCAATAGCTATAGCAAGTGGTAAGGGTGGCGTTGGGAAAACCACGATTGCCGTAAATCTAGCTCTGACCTTGTCTCAAATGGGGTCAAAAGTTTGTCTTATGGATGCCGACTTTGGCTTGGCAAATGCCCATATAATGTTGGGGATAAACCCAAAAAAAACAATAAGAGATGTATTGAAAAATAATATGGCGGTTGAAGATGTAATTGAAACGGGGCCCCATGGGCTAAAATTTATATCTGGTGGCAATGGGTTGATCGATATTTTGAATATAGAGAAAAACTCGAAATACCAGCTAATTAGATCTTTAGATCCTATTGAAAGGAACGCTGATACTTTGGTCGTAGATATACCAGCGGGCGCATCAGAAAATTCGATGACCTTCGCTTCAGCAGTCGATAGATTAGTTATTGTACTAGTTAGCGAGCCTACAAGTTTTATGGATGCTTATACATTTATTAAAACAGCAAAACTGGACTATAATCTTCACAATTTTTCAATCATCGTTAACATGGCCGAGAATGAAAAAGCTGCTAAGGAAACTTTTGACAAATTCCAAAATATTGTTGGCAAGTTTTTAAATGCACATCTTACCTTTGCTGGAGGTATGCCGAGGACAAAAAGAATTCAGAACGCCATCATCAGAAAGCTTCCTATTGTTCTGGACAAAGAAGCTGATTTTGAAAAAGTTGCATTTCAGCGGCTATCAAAAAACATCATTAAAGCTGGAGAAAATAAACATAATGGTATACGCTTCTTCTCTGAGAGCTGATTATAATATGTAGAAAAAAATGAAAGCTAGTTACCCTGAACAACAGCCAAATGTAGAAAACTTGATAGTTCAAAATATGAATTTGGTTAAGAAGATCGCCTGGCATATGCACGGTAGAGTTAGGTCTGCTATAGAAATTGAAGATTTGATGCAAATAGGGTATTTCGGGTTGGTCACAGCGGCTCAAAAATATAGTCCAAAAGAAGGCGCCACATTTGCTAGTTACGCGGTTCTTAGGATCCGAGGCGCAATCGTAGATCACTTAAGGAAGAGCTCAAACCTATGCCGAACCACAATTCAAATGCAACAAAAGCAGAAAAAGGCAATAGAGGCCCTTGTTTCTAGCCTTCAGAGAGAGCCCACACCATCAGAGATTGCAAAAAAAATGGGTCTTGGGTTAGACGAATATAGAGATTGGGAGAAAGCATTTAATGCGAACGTGCATCAGTCTCTTGATGAAGTTTATGACGAGTATTCAATGTGGTTTGTTTCCAAAGAAAGCACTCCAGAAGAAAATTTAGATAAATCACAGCTTAAGAACATACTTTCAAGTGCTTTGAAGGAATTACCTTCAAAGGAAGCAATGGTTATTCAACTGTATTATGTAGAGGAACTTAATGTGTATGAAATAGCTCAGGTTATGGAAATAACGACAGGACGAGTTTCTCAAATCAAGAAATCTGCAGTAACACTTCTGAGATCATTTATAAAAAAAGCATACTAAAATTGAATGACCACTGAGACTCAAGAACTTCAAGCAATTCATATGTCTATCCAAACTGCTGACTTAAATATGATAGGGTTCAGCTGTGAAGAAAGCATAACTCTATCCTGTGGACTGATGAATATAGGTAGAGGTATTTGCTCTGTAACGATTAAACCATCCTTGGGAGCTGTTCCCTTGCACAGAGGATCATTAAATATAGAGATTAATAGACCCTATATGAAAGCAAATATAGAACTTGGTCTGGATTCATTTCTCAAAACAAGTGAATTACTACTTAGATCTTCAGTTAGACCTGCTACTTTAGTTTTACTTTTAGATAAAAGTTTAAGCGTAAATATAAAAGGAGATTTGCTTATAAACAAGGAAACAAGTAGAAAAATCAATGATATCTCATGGATATTGCCGCTTAAGTAAGCTTTACGTATCCATTAGTCTCCTAGTTACATCCGCATCAGCTTGCATCATCTTAGCAGAACCGTTAAATGCTTGTTGAGCTCTGAGTAGAAGTGTCAGCTCAGCCGTAATATCCGTATTTGACGCTTCTAAAGACCCAGCATTTATTTTTCCAAAACCGAAATCTTTTCCTGCACCGATCGTGGCTTCACCCGACTCGGGTGTTGCAACAAAAATATTATCGCCTCTTGCTTTCAATTGAGTCTCGTCGGCAAACCGAGCAAGTCCAATCTGCGCAACTGTAACATAATTATCTATTCCGTAGGTGGCTCTAATGAATCCCTCTGCAGTAACTTTTACTTCCGACAGACTTTGTATGGCTCCCTCCGGATTCAATGTTTGAAAAGGCAAAATTATTTCTTCAGAGTTACGATCCAGGTAAGAAATACCATCCGAGTTTACTAATTTCCCGTCCTGTCTTATATTGATCGCTCCGTTTCTGGTATAAGATAGTTCACCAAGTTGATCGGTGGTATTAAGGATAAACATACCTTGCCCGTTCATTCCAAGATCGAGGGCGTTTCCAGTTAAGATTAAGGATCCTTGAGAGTGATTTCTTCTGGGAGCCTCCTCTCTGACCCCATTACCAACTCTGTTAGCATTTCTTACATCTGACATTTCCGTATAAATATCAGAAAAACTCGCATTACTTTTCTTGAAACCTAAAGATGAAGCGTTTGCAATGTTGTTAGAAATAACAGCAATTTCCTGAGAAGCTGCACTTAAACCTGACCTTACTACTGACAACATTGGCTTTCCTTTCAAAAAAAATAATACAAAAATCATGCCAATTGTCGTTTCTCTATAATATATGTATTTTGGGGTTTATATTATTCTAAAATTGATTTAACAATACTACCAAAAAAGTGAAATTTGTATCGATGTCTGAGAAAAATTCAAAAGCTTTAGTTCCTGTAAAAAAAGTCCTTCCCCCTGCTATCAAGAGAAACAGAGAGGTTACGAAACCGTTTGAGCTTGTGAATGGTAATCTTAAACTCCAATCTAGGGAAGACGTCAGAAGCCTTTTACCAGATATTTTAGGCAAAGTCTTAGCAAGAGTGTGGCTTGATTCGAGCTTTCACAGAGAATTCTCGCAAGATCCTCAAAAAACACTCGAGAGTAATGGTGTTTTTCTTCCGGAAAATATGTCTATAGAGTTCCAAAAACAAACTACAGATCGACCGAGAATAGTTGTTTTTGAGCAAAAACCAGGCTCAAAGTTTAAAATTCGAGTTTTTTATCTTCAATTAGTCATGATGGCTGGACGTTAGATGCGACATATTGGTTTCTTTAGCCTATTTATAATCTTTCTTTACACTGCTACTTCTGCTCAAGTTACTGAGTCAGATAGATTATTTAAAATGGCTACCGATTTCGTCAAGGAAAGGAAATACTCTGAAGCAGTCTCTATTTTTCGAGAGCTGGCAAAAAATGACGAGCATGATGCACAGTACAATTTAGCATTTTTGATTAGCGCTGGTAAAGGGATTACAAAAAATTACAGCGAGGCACTTTTTTGGGCATTTTTATCCCAACTTGGCAAAATAGAAAAGGCAGAGGAGCTCACTGAGGATCTAATAGACATAGTCCCAGAAAAGGTATTGAAGGATGTTAGAGAAAAAGTTCTAGAACACCTATTAGTACGCTTTGATAATAGGGATAGAGCGGTGTTGACAGAATTAGGAGATTTTTATTTGCTTGTTTTAGAGGAGCAAGATTTTGAAAATGCATACATATGGTATAATGTAGCAAGTGCGTTGGGGATTGAGAATTCGAGTGATATCAGGGATAAAGTTGAAAAAGAACTTGAACCTGATACCATTGTCAAGATGCAAGAGGCGTCTAGAAAACGATATGAAGAGTTTACTGAAGAACCAGTAATAGAGAGTGGAAAGACAAGAAAAACTATGGAACAGGAATATGAAAGTTAAAGTTCATTGGGTAATTGATGGTATTGCTGAGGTTGAGGCTGTAAGCTTAGAAGAGGCTGAAAAGATAGTTAATGAAAGGCTTTCAGATTTTGTAGGTAGTAATCCAGATTTAGAGAAAAATATGGGAGCAAAGGCAATCCAGGGCAAAGGTTACTTGCCTGGATCTGAAGAGGAAGCCTAACTTATTGCTGTTGATCGCCAGGTCTGAAGCCAATCCAAAGTGGAAACATTGCTAAATTTTCGTCCTTCTCTATTGGTATCAGAATGGTTACTATCACTGCTATTATCGTCCTTCTCCTCATCTGCAGAAGAGGTTATATCATAAACGCTAGGCTTATCAGATTTATTCCTTTCTGACGGGTTTACTACATTTATTTCTACCGAACTGAGTAAATGATTTGTTTTCTTTAACTCCATTTTTTTATAAACCTTAAATCAATAATAGTTTTGTCAGTTGAACGGTTTTTATCTCAGGTTTTGCACCAAGCTTCACCAATTCATTATTAATTGTTTCAAGAATTTCTAGCTTTAGTGCTTCTTTGCCTTGAATTGTATTGAGTTGTTCCTTTGTTTTTGTTCTCATTAAAGCTAAAATACTTGATCTTAAAGCTGGTTCAAAAGTCTTGAAGCTTTCGAAATATGCATCGGCATTTAATTTTCCCATGAATATTGAAACGGCTATTTCGATTGTTAGTATACCAGAGCCATTTTTTAAGTCCGTTGCTAAAGCGCCTGTAAAAGATTGATAATAGTGTTGTGGCCCTATAAATGGAATATCTGAGCCCTGTTGAATTTCCTCATCGGTGGTTTTAGCTGGGTCAATTTCTTTATCAGAATTACCCTCAGAGTGCTCTTCTTCATTTTTATCTTTCATCAGAGCCATAATTTCTTCCCTAGAGAGAGGTGGCTGTACCAAAGAGTTGTGCATGACAATGAAAATTATGAAAACGACAGCAGCTGGTAGAATATAAAGAGCTAACAAATTCCATGGTATTATCAGCTTCTTTCTTTTTTTTGGCTTGGGGGCCTCTTCTTTCTCAGTTTCAGTATTTTCTAATTCGATTTCCATGTGCGAAACGTTCTCTTTTATTCAATGATCTGCCAAAAATTAACGACAGTCATAAAAAAAAGTTTATTTCCTAAATAATCAAAGAATTCGTCGTTAGTTTATTTGTCTGAAGTAACCGTGAGTAAAATTTATGAGAAAAAATAGCATTAAAATATCAATGAACTCTGATGAGTTGCCTTCAAGAGACCATGTTAACAAAGACTCTGAAATATTCAAAAGTAGAGTGGCTAATGCAGTCTTAGACTATATGGAAGCGCAAAGTGACTCAGATCTCATTGAATGTTTGGAAAAAGCTAGCATTTTCTTGACTAATATTTTACTACAAATGGAAAATGTTTTCGATAACAAAAAACAGTCCTTTAAAGATCAAAACGACGTGTTTGACATTGCTGAAGATCTTTTTTCAATAAATAAGCAAGTATCATCTAATACTATTCACTAACTTTATTTAATTACTTCTCAGATTCACAAATCAAAAAGTATTTGCCTGAATTGTAGTGCTCTTCTGAGAATTTATTTTGTAGTAATTTTGCAACAATTTGTAGAAGGCAAAAAAGTTACTAATAAAATTTTGCTTAAGTCGTAAACGTCTATGGGTAAGTTGAAGGAGAGTATCTTATGCGTATTTTAGTATTAATTGTTTTTGGTTTAATTTTAACAGCATGTCAAGGAACCAATCCTTACGGATTAACCACAGCATCGATGAGCGAAAGCGTAGTTTCGTCTGCTACAGGTCAGGCAGGCACTGGTGTGACGCCTGTCAAAGGCATTAAATATGTTTCACTACATCCAGACAGACTTTTACGCGACGAAAGAAGCTGCACCGAGGTTATAAAACTGTCATATGCATCCAATATAAATTATTCTGAAGCAATTATAGGTCTCAGAAATAGGGCTCTCTTGGTAGGAGGGAATGCCATTTCTATTATTGGATGGGCAGAAAGTGCAACCTCATCTGGATTAGTTGGTAAAATCTATCTCTGCAAGAAGAAGCCGTTCCACATTCATTATTGATGATGAAAGCGGTTTTGTGTCAGAAATTATACAAAACCGCTTTTATTTTATTTTGGGACGTTCATAATTCATATCTTTTTGAATATGCTACAAATAAGTTTAATGTATTTTATTTCTTTAATTGGAGCTTATCGGTTCGCTTGCTTTAATTTGACTTTCAAACTCTCTCAGTCGTTTATAAACACTTAAGAGCTCGATAATAGTTGGCCATGCTTTTAGTAATTACTGCATTGAACCTTCCACTCTTCCAAAGGCTCTAATTATTTGTTGCATTAC
>MDSW01071373.1_pt1 | contig 11084 bp, 6 predicted proteins | sample 811171 | NCBI WGS metagenome assembly MDSW01 (sample SAMN05326641, study PRJNA326480) | marine metagenome | isolation source: seawater | place: Atlantic Ocean: North West | collected 2012 | reverse complement strand
CTGAGAGGCGAGATCTCCTCTTCGAGCAGATTGATGTCTGAAACGATCGGCTGGTAGCGCTTCAGCTTGCGGGCATTGGGGTCACCCAGCAGCAGCTTGAGCATGAAAAAGGCCGAGGTTCGCTCAGGTAGCCTAACCACCGAACGAACGCCAGATGGCCCGCGCGAACACCGGCATGAAAAGTCTCGAAGTTGAGCGGCTGGCTCCTGAATTCTTAAACTTGCTTCGTCGCCACAACCTAATTGAGCAACTTATAAGAACAGAGTTTATAGATAAAACCGTAAATCATATTAAACTAAAAGATAATGAGTCGAGCACCTTGCTAGAGAACTACGCCAAGAAAAATGGAATCAGAAGCGAGAGTGATTTCCAAGAACACCTTAATAAAAGGGGGCTACGCAAAACAGATTTACTTCATCATCTAGAGCTACCGATTAAGATCCAAAGACACGCAAATGAATGCTATATAAACAAAGCAGAAGCGCGATTTTTAGAATGCAAGGATAGACTTGATCGAGTTACTTACAGCCTGATTCGAGTAAAGACGCCAGAACTTGCGAGAGAACTTTACTTGAGAATTATTGGCAATGAATCCAGTTTCTCTGACGTGGCAGTGAGCTATTCAGAAGGTCCTGAAAAAAATAGTAAAGGACTTATTGGACCACTACCATTAACACAAGCCCATCCAATACTAGCCGAAAAACTCCGCACTTCAGCAGAGGGTGAACTGATGGAGCCATTCAGAATCGACGGATGGTGGTTAATTGCGAGACTCGAACAATACCAGCCTTCTCAATTTAACGAAACCGTGGCCCAAACAATGTGCACTGAGATGTTTAATGAATGGGTAAAGCGTGAATGTATTGGTATAATAGATCGATTACAAGCAGCCGACAAGGCCAACAAATGACATCAGGAGCAGATAAAATGCACGTGGAAGAAATTTCATTCATCAATTTTCTCACGGAAAACGGGAAAAATCTTCTTAATTCAGAGATAAGAAGAATTAGATTTGAGATCGGGCAAAATTTATGTAGCGCTCAAATTGTCCCGAATCAGATATTGATTATCGAATCTGGCAGAGCACGCCTTCTAGGTCAAAACAATGGCAAGTTATGCACGTTGGCCGCATTGGAGAAAGGTGCCATTGTTGGCATGGCCTCACTCCTGCGAGTGTCTGGGTGTGAAGAAGTAACCGCATCTACACCAGTTATAGCGAAATCGATTCCAGACAAGGTGTTTCTTGAGCTGTATCAAGAGAAAGAATTCAAAGCATGGTGCGACAGAATTATTTTTCCCTCTGAAGTTGCCACAATAGTAGACAAACTACTTCAACAAGCCGAGAGACCAAACGAGGGGATGCAGGACCTGCTAGGAAAAGCTTTCCAGGCCGCAAGAATTGAAATCAGCGATCCTAAAGCTCTTGAAACTTCATTAATTGATAGGGATATCTTTATTTCCAGCAACAATTCTACTGCGGAATTGGGAATGAAAATAGAAGATCCGCACAATTTACCCAACGCAAGGGGGCCCTTTCCTCTGCGATTAATTAGTCTACCGGAAAATTTCTTTCTACAAGAATACACGAAAAACGATTCTCAGAACAACAAAGAACTAAAGGATGACCAAGCTAAAAACACCGGTATATCTGTAGAAGATAGAAATATCGAAACAAAACCGACGATTCCCTCAGGGCTAAAAATCGGTCAAAAGAATATCCGAGACTCGATTAAACTCGAACTGGGTAACGGTTTACTGGAAGAAATTTTGGCATGTTTTGGGATGCTTTCGCAAGCGATGGAGCTTCCCTACAGACGAGATGCTATTGAAAAAACAATACGTGACTCACTCCGACGAGGTCAGCAGCCAAGTTTACCAATGTTGGGCCAACTGGCAGCTGGGATGGGCCTGCATGTGGTGGCAGCAAAGCTAAAGGCCAAGAACTGCACTCGTCTCAATACCCCATGCTTAATGCAATGGAGAGACAGTTTTGCACTGGTGGTAGAAAGCAACGAGAACGGCGTGACCCTAGCTGATCCAAAATTGGGGTGGCTTGAAGTGGAACCCGAAGAATTTGAAAAAGAATATCCGGATGGGTTGAACTTAATCCTGGTAGATCGAACAACAGCAACGCCGGAACAAAAATTTGATTTTACTTGGTTTTTACCGGCGTTACGCCGTTACAAATCAACCTTATTACAAGTTCTACTTGCATCATTTGTAGTTCAGCTTTTCACACTCGCAAATCCTTTATTGATCCAAGTCATTATTGACAAAGTTATCTCTCAGCGAAGCCTTGATACCCTGCAGGTATTAGGGCTTGCACTAGTAGCAGTCACTATTTTTGAGGGTGTGCTTGGAAGCCTCAGAACCTTCCTTTTTGCTGACACCACGAATCGGATTGACATGCGATTAGGAGCTGAAGTCATTGATCACTTATTGAGGCTGCCAGTAGGATATTTCGATCGAAGGCCAGTTGGGGACCTAGGGACGAGAGTTGCTGAATTAGAAAAAATTCGTACTTTTTTGACTGGACAGGCTCTAACTACAATTTTGGATGCGGCATTTTCAGTGATTTATATTATTGTTATGGCAATATATAGCTGGCTGCTTACACTTATCGCTTTAATTGTTGTACCGATACAGGTGAGTTTGACATTAATTGGCGCTCCATTATTCCGACGCCAATTCAGACAAGCAGCAGAGGAAAATGCCAGTACTCAAGCACATCTCGTCGAGGTTCTGACAGGTATACAAACCGTAAAAGCACAGAACGTTGAAATTGTAAGCAGATGGAAATGGCAAGAAAGGTATTCCCGCTATGTAGCAAGAACATTTGAAAAAACCGTCACTGGTACTGCCCTCTCTCAAACAGGCATAGTTCTTCAAAAACTCTCACAATTAATGGTCCTGTGGGTTGGTGCTGCCCAAGTGCTCGAAGGCAACCTAACCCTTGGTCAGTTGATCGCATTTCGAATAATCTCTGGCTATGTAACTCAACCCTTGCTCAGACTCTCCAACATCTGGCAGAGCATCCAAGAATTACGAGTTAGTTTTGAAAGACTTGCTGATGTAGTTGATACACCCGAGGAATCCACGTCTGCTGACAAAGCAAAGATTCCGTTACCACCTATTTCTGGGACTATAAAATTTGAAGATTTAGATTTTCGATTCAAACCTGGAACACCACTTATCCTTAAAAACATTAATATAGAGATAGGTAGCGGCAAATTTGTTGGGGTTGTAGGCCAAAGCGGAAGCGGAAAAAGCACCTTAATGAAATTATTAGCAAGATTGTACTCTCCAGAATCAGGACGAATTTTAATTGACAACTACGACATTGAGAAAGTCGAGCTATATTCATTAAGAAGGCAGATTGGCATAGTTCCCCAAGAGCCGCTTCTGTTTTCAGGAACAGTGAGTGAAAATATTGCGCTGACTGATCCCAATGCGACAAGCGAAGCGATTGTTAAAGCTGCAACAATTGCATGTGCCCATGAATTCATTATGGATTTGCCTGATGGCTACAGCACTAACCTTGGTGAAAGGGGTGCAAGTTTATCAGGTGGTCAGCGACAGCGGCTTGCTATAGCGAGGACATTGCTTGCGAATCCGAAATTACTTGTCATGGATGAAGCAACCAGCGCATTGGATTATGATACCGAAAGACGCGTCTGCCAGAACCTACGAGAATCATTGCAGGGTTGTACGGTATTTTTTGTGACGCACAGATTGCCAACAGTTCGAAATGCTGATCAGATTGTTATGATGCATCAGGGGGCGATCGCAGAAACAGGAAATCACCAAGAATTAATTTCTAGAAAGGGTCGGTACTATGCTCTATATCGTCAGCAGGAGGCTTCATGATTAAATTTATTAGCAGGGCGCAAAATTATCTAGAAAAGATCGCCAAAACTCGACAACCTGACAGTGAAGTTCTTGCTCAATCTGCTTCATGGATGCGCGCAACAACATGGTGTTTGATGGGGACTGCTGTAAGCGGTGTTGCATGGTTATCAATTGCAACTACAGAAGAGATTGTTGTAGCACCTGGAAAATTAGAACCGCTGGGTGGAGTTCGTGAAATTCAAATTCCACTCAATGGAGTCATTGAGACGCTCAATGTGGAAGAGGGTGAACGCGTCACCAAGGGCCAATTACTCTTAACACTTGACCCCGAGACAAGCATTCAGGGAATAAAAACTTCCAATCAATCAATCTTGCTACTAAGGGAACAGCTCAATCTTAAAGAGAAAGAATTAGAGAAATATTTAGAGCTCAATGATGCTGAACAAGAAAATCTCAAGCGGAATTTCGCTGTCAACACTGACATCTTAAATCGACTCGAGTTACTTGTTCGCGAAGGGGCTAGCTCTGAGCTCCAATTGCTCGAGCAAAGGAATCGTGTAGAAGAAGTTCGCGGCAGACTCGAGCAAACTCAAGTAGACCGGCTACGACAGACAGCATTGCTGCAACAATCAGTTCAGCAATTAAGAATTAGAAAAGCAGAACTCGAGAACACACTCACCGAACAAACTGTTAGAGCTCGTTACGAACAGGTTTTTTCCCCTGTTGATGGCATTATTTTCGAAATGAAGCCCAAGGGTCCTGGATATGTAAGTCGTAATAATTCTGCCATTTTGAAAGTTGTTCCATTTGATCAGCTCGAAGCACGGGTAGAAATTCCAAGTTCCGACATAGGCTTTGTTCGAGTTGGTCAATCGGCTGACATTTCAATCGATTCCTTCCCAGCGACTGATTTTGGTGTACTGGAAGGAAAGGTTCGTCGACTTGGATCAGATGCACTGAATCCCGACCCACAAAATCCCCTTTATCGATATCCTGCTGATATAGAACTAAGTAATCAAAAATTCACCTTGAAAGATGGGCGAGTGCTGCCTTTACAGGTTGGAATGAGCCTGACTGCAAATATTAAGCTAAGAAAAGTTAGTTATTTACAACTATTGCTCGGTAGTTTCCGAGACAAAGCAGACTCTCTCAGGGAAATTTGACCATTTTGGTCGCGGAAAGCCGCAAAATATCTACTCAAAAGGAAGTAAAACCAGAACACATGTATTAGTTTTACCCAATTTTTTGGTATCCTCTGACATATCCAAGCATTGGCCAGAGGCGAGATATCGCTTGATCCTTAGCGGCCAGAGGCCATGTGCCTCAAAAACCTCTGTCACAGATTCCTGATAGCCGCATTGACACCAAAGGGGAGGAATTTGGATAATATGCTTGAGATCTCACTCTCTTCCGAAACTTGGCTTTTACACGCTCTCCCGAGACTGGCGCTCCCGCTACCTACACGGGAACTGATGCAGTCGACACTCTGATCCTGGCCGATCAGGCCTCTGACATCACCATCAGCGGTCTGGCTGGCGATGACGGAATCGTTCTGAGTGCAGCGGCTCTGGCTGCCAACGCTCTCTCTGGCTACAAGGTCTACGGCAACGATGGTGACGACACCATCAGCATCACAGCTGCTCAACTGTCTTCCAGCACCGTTCAGGGTGGCGGCGGCGATGACATCATTACCTCCACAGCTGGTGCCAACGTGCTTGGCTCGGTCGTTCGTGGTGGTGCTGCAGACGACACCCTTTTCGTTCGCTCCCTGAACCAGAGCACCGTTAACGGCAACAAGGGCACTGACACCATCACCGTTACCGGCAACGCCTTCAGCAGCCGCGTTTACGGTGGTTCTGAGAACGACACCATCAACATCGGTAATGGTGTCGGTGCAACCCTGACAGGGGGTGCTGGTACCCGTTTCAACGGAAGCAAAGGTGCTGACACTCTCGCCGCTACAGCTGCTGCCAACCTGACTGGAGCATCCCTGTTCGGTGGTGAAGGTGGTGACAACATCACCGTTGCTGCGACTAATGCCAGCACCCTCTACCTGAGTGGTGACAAAGGCAGCGACATCATCACTGCTACTGGTGTCACTGTTGGTGGTGAAGTCTTCGGTGGTGAAGGTAATGACTTCATCACAGTTGGTGGTGCCGCCGCCGGTGATGCATTTGACATCGATGCTGGCGTTGGTGCAGACACCATCACCCTGGTCGGTGGTGCAACTGGCACTGACACCATCACCTTCAGCCGAGGTGACAGTGTTGCAGCAACCACATCCAACTTCGCGGTTGCAACTGCTGGTTCGATCGACGATACCGACACCATCACCTTTGGTAGCGGTGTTGACACCATCACCAACTTCGTCACCGGCACTGACGTCGTCGACATTGACATCGCTGTCCCCGGTGCTCTGACAGCTGTGGCTGCTGCAGACAGCACAACGACCAACACCCTTGCTCCTACCGCAATCCTCGAGCTGCGGGGTGGTTTGGCTGGTAACGTCTTCACCGTTGACCTCGCTGCTGGAGCTGACTACCTCTACGTCGTTGGTGGTGGAAACGCAACTTACGGCAGTGTCCTGAACAACTCTACTAACGCATTTGTTAGCGTTGGTGCGCAGCTTGCTATCACTGATTTCGACTGATTTGTCAGTCTGTAAAATCAACATCAAGAGGGCTCTGAGCCCTCTTTTTTTTTGGCCATCAGTAGGTTGTAAGGAATGAGAGCAAGAGCTAGCGAAAATACTTGGCTACTTTGTCCCGATAGTTTAGAGAGACAAATCAAAAAAATGCCCATTCTGAAAAGCTGTAGCCAAATCAAGGAATAGTAGAATGAGCAGAGACGCCAAGAAAGCAATGCAATCAGAGAGTGGGCAAGGCTTTCTGAAGAAAGATCAAACAGCAGCATCAGAAAGCCATCGTTCTAAGATAGAGAATTTGCTAATTAACCAGGAGTGGGATACTGTCAAGGTCGAACTAAAAAAAGCTGGGATTTGCGAAGCTACTGAGCCCAAAAGCAGCAATCTCTTCTATTTAAAAGCACTACAACTGTGTTATTACCACCTCGAGAATCATACGAGCGCAAAAAATATTGGAATTGCATTACTTAAAAAAACCCCTAGAGATGTTAACTTAATAGCAACAACTGCATCATCGTGCAGGGTACTATGTGACCACGAGCGATCAATAAGCTTATGGGAAAATGCCTTACAGATCCTGCCAGGAAATAATCTATTAAAATATAATTATGCAAATAGCCTGCGCGATGCTGGCAGATATCAAGATGCTATTGCATGGTACGAATCATCGATTGAAAATTCGAATGATGAAAATCCAACTCTCATCAGCTGCTTTGAAAACTTCGCTGCTCTACTCTCCCAAGAGCGGTTATATCAAGCAGCAATCGAATATTCAGAAAAAGGTCTAAGGATATCAAAAGGGCATTTTAAAATCTCCTGCATTGCTGCAGACGCATACATCAGACTTGAGTGCGCTGATGAAGCACTCAGCATATTAGATAAAGTTGATGATTCAAATCTTTCAGATGTTGATCTTGCATCAATTTGTAGGCTTAAAGCATCTGCTTATCACCTAAGCAACCAAAAGGAGAAAGCTCTTGAGATGTGCCGCCAAGGAAATGCACTGACGTCAGAAGATATAACCGAATTTGACCTGCTTTTGTCTCAAATTTACTCTACATCAGGAGACAAAGAACGAGCAATTCAGGCACTAAAGAATGCATGTAATAAAGATTCTCTTTTGTGTGAAGCGCACAGAAGAATGACTGTTCTCACAAAATACGATAGCGAACATTGGCATTACCAAGAACTCCTACGCATCTTCGAAAAGCATAAATCTACCCTTGACGATGAGAATAAAAAGTGTCTTCATTTTGCCCTCGCCAAAGCAGAAGAAGATTGCGGCCGTTTTGAAGAAGCTGCTTTTCATCTCACTGAAGGCAATAAACTAATGCATCAAAAAGTAAGCAAGTTCTTTGAGCTAGAAACATGGATGACAAGATCACTCGACTACTTAGAAATGGATCGTGCACTCTGCAAAAGCAATATTCATGATCAAAGAGACCCACTCATAGGCAAAGGTCTTATTTTTATTGTTGGAATGCCAAGATCTGGTTCAACACTGATGGAAAATATAATTACCATGGCGCCCAACTCCGTTGATCTTGGTGAAAGCAGTGCCTTTCAGAGAGCCATTGTGATACTCGAAAAAATAATCAAAGAAAATAATCAAATAAAAGCTCAGGATTTAGACACAGTTGCAAATTATTATCTCCAATGCATTAATGCATCAAAAACAAAACACTCGATTATTACTGATAAAAACTTATACAACTGGAGATATGCAGGTTTGATTGCACATTGCTTCCCGGCAGCCAAAATTATTCATTCATATCGAAATCCTGTAGATAACATGTTATCGATCTACAAAGCTTTATTCCCCTTAGGGAACGAGTATGCTTTTAATCTTGACTCAATCTACAAAGTCTATCAACTTCACGATCAATGCATGCGCTATTACAAACAAAGGCACCCAAATCAAGTAATTCTCTCATCATACGATAAATTAGTCTCTGACCCGAACACAGTAATCCCCTCATTGATCAAAGAACTTGAGATTCCGTGGAATGACATGTTCCTTAGGCCTCAAGACAACACAAGAACAGTGAGAACAGCAAGTTCATCTCAAGTAAGAGAATCTATTCATAAAAAATCAGTTCAGGGATGGAAGCGATACAGCGAAATTCTCCAACCATACGCAGACGGATTTAAACAATTAGGCTACAGCATTGAGTAAATCAGATCAGCGAATAAAGATTTATTTTGTCAATAGAATACTTTAAGAGGAGAATATAATTTTTGAATTATGCAAAGGATTTCCGGGCTATGGAAAAATAAAAACGCAAAAACATAGTTAATTTTTAGTGACTACTGCCAAGGGGGAATGGATCCACAAATTCAATAAATATAGACTTAACACTCCTTAAACTTAGGCTTTGAGTGTTCCATTCCTTGAAAATTGAATCACTAATAAAAGATTGCGCAGGGGAAAATCGTAGTATGAAATTCGCTATTTTTTTTGAGGGCAAAGGCGGTTTTGCTCCCAGCCAAAATCGATTGATGTAACGCTTGAGCCTTAACTGAGATCGTGAAGGGGTAAGATTAATTATATTTTGAGTTGACAGCGGAACACTTAAATGATTTGGCAAATCTCCCACGCCTGGAAGAACTATTGAGAGCCATTCCGCAACAGAGTACAAAAGTGCGTGTCTATGTTGGCCATAATCAAGAACTCGTAGATAGCACTGTGCAGCGACAGCCGCTTTGATAAATGATGAAATCATAGAAATTCCATCATAAGCAGCGGCAAATGTTGCCAACGATCGACATTCGCCAGCTCGTTTCACCTTCTGAGCCCAGAGCGAATAACAATGCTCACGGGGGTCACGAACAAACAAAAGAATTCTTATCGATCCGAATCCCCAACGCTGCGCGAAGTCTGCCAATAGATCACAACAATGAGGCTGGGACAATTCACGAGCTAGATGCTCACGACTGAACAACACGCCCTGAATTCCTGGCTGTAATTCTTCTAACCACCAAGGCTTCTCGGTTGGTTGGGCTAATGCCTCAACCAACAAGCTGCCATTCCCAGAATCACCCACACCCTCCTTAGGAATGGGATAAGCAACACCAGCAGCCTCCAATGCGCTGCGTTGAGAGAGCAACCAAGCCTGAATAGCTGTCGATCCTGTTTTTCCGTATCCCACATGGAGACAAAGTGTGGGTTTCTGCACGGGTCGTTGTGCCATCAATCCAAGCCCCGTTGCACCAATCTGCTCAAACTGGGAACAAGGTGCTGAGCACCACGCCCCGACAGATGGCCATTATCGCGAAATAGACGATACCCCTCTAGGTGCGTGCTGCATGACGTTTGGGTGGCAGGGCATAACTGATCAAACACGTTCCAAACCTCTAAACCAGAATCAGCTGTAAGAGGCTGAAGCTGATCCAACAATGGTTGAATCCATGTTTGTTGCATCACACGCGATTTGGAATGCTCAGCGGCACACCGCTGTGAGCCACCAGGTTGAAACCATTGCAAGGGATACACGCAAACTGGATCAAAACTATCGGTGAAGCGAGGCAACGGGCTTTGGAACAAAACGCGCACCTCTCGCTTTCGCAGTCCACGGCTTAGGTTCTTGAGTTGCTCCAAAAAATGGCTTGTATACCGCCCTCCAGGCTCTCTCGCAGAAGTCGCTAGCAACACCATATCACCGGGCTTGGCAGCTTCCACGAGTCGTTTCTCGCGTTCAAGCTCAAAACGGAAGCAGTTGTCCTGTAGGTCGGGAACGCGTGCAGGAAATGGGCACTGTGCTCTGATCAACATTTCAACACCGTAACCATGTTCAGCGCGCAGATTTGTAAGCAATGGACTGAGATGACCCGCATAACTATCGCCATACACAAAAATTGTTGGTGCGTTGACTAGCAATGGCGCCACCCGGCAACGCTGCAGGTCCTGAGGCTTGATCTGAACATCATCGGTAAAACTGAAACGCTCAAAACAGCTGCGGCGCGTTAGCGACGTTCCAGGGATCTCAGGTGCATATGCAAGGTGGGGGAAATCAACCGGTGGTACATATCCTTTAGGCCGATCACGCCCCAACCAAAAGGCCGTCGTCGCCACAGAGCTGCATAAAAAACCAACCGCTGAAGCAGCAGCCGTCACACTGACAGCTCCAATCAGCAGCTCGCGACTGACCCGACTCGACCAACGCTTCCGACGCAATGGTGTTTCCAACCAAGCAAACGACAACCAAGCCAAAACCACTGTCAGGAGCACCACAGCAACAGCCGCCAACACACTGAAACCCACGGTCCAACGCATGAGAACCAGCAACGGCCAGTGCCAGAGGTAAAGGCCATAGGAGCGAAGACCAATCGCCACAACGGGTCGACTGGCCAACAAACCCTGCACTGGTCCAGCACTCTCCAAACAGGCGATCACAAGGGTGGTGAGAACAACAGTGGCCAACTGAGGACTCATCCAAACCGGTGCGCCCCCACGCAGTGTCAGCCAGCCCTGAGCCCCAAAACCAACAAGCGCCAAAAGCGACATCAGCCACCGCTGAAGCCGAGGCTGTGGATTCGAGCGCTGCGGCAACAGAAGAGCCAACACAGCGCCGCTACCCAGCTCCCAGAAGCG
>MDSW01027323.1_pt1 | contig 11084 bp, 11 predicted proteins | sample 811171 | NCBI WGS metagenome assembly MDSW01 (sample SAMN05326641, study PRJNA326480) | marine metagenome | isolation source: seawater | place: Atlantic Ocean: North West | collected 2012 | reverse complement strand
TGAGCAGTTTCCCTTCGGAAACTTTTTTGGAAATAAGTCCCACGTTTTTTAGATTGTTTGGCTTAAGAATCCCCCATCAACAACTATGTCAGATCCGGTGACAAAACTTGCAGCTTTTTCACTTGCAAGATAAACCGCTGCTCCAGCAAGTTCTTTTGGATCTCCAAATCGATCCATAGGAGTATGTCCAAATATTGCTTTTGCTCGATCACTTGGTGATCCGTCTTTATTGAATAACAGTTTTTTGTTTTGTTCAGCTGGAAAGAAACCAGGAGTGATACTGTTAACGCGCACATTTTTATTTGCCCATTCTCGAGCCAAAAATCGAGTTGCGCTAAGTACGGCTGCTTTTGATGCGGAGTAGGCAATTACTTTTGAAAGCGGCAGGTGCGATGTTACACTGGCAATATTGATTATGCTGCCTTTGCCACGATCACACATTGCTGGTCCAAATTCTTGGCATGGAAGCAAGAATCCGCCGACAAGGTTTAAGTCAAAAACTTTAGACCAAGCAGGCTGTGGAATATTTTCGAATGGCATTTCTGGCGTAACTGTTGCATCAGGATCGTTACCTCCAGCGGCATTAAGCAGTACAGTAGGTGGGCCTAGTGATTTTCCGATTTCTTCATGACAAGACTTTAGGCTGTTAGAGTCCATCGCATCGCAATTAAAGAATTTTGCTTTACCGCCAAAATTAGTTATCTCGGTTACACGTGCTTCTCCGCGTTCGGTATTACGACCTACTACTGCAATTGTTGCTCCGGCTTTGGCCATTGCCAGCGCGCATGCGCCACCTAGTGCGCCTGTTGCGCCGATTACCACAGAAACCTCTCCACTTAAGTCAAACAAGTTCTCCGACATGGGCTGGAAGTGTCCATTAGGAGAGCAGCATGGAGAAGGAAATTCTACTCAATTTAAACACTTCACTAAGATCATGGATTTACTTTGCAGGTTCTAAGGATCGGAAGTAAAGTTAGCACTTATGAAGTGGATTGTAGTAATCTTGGCCATTTTAGCTGTATTGTTTTTGCAAATTAGGAGAGATGAAGTTGGAGTAAAACGCGGTAGTGATGGTCTTTATTATAAGGAAGGTGAATCTGTTGTTTATACCGGTGACGGGCTGGTCTATCACCCTAATGGAAATAAAGCGCAACAAGGTCAAATTATAGATGGCAAGCCTACTGGTGCTTGGAAGCAGTGGCATTCAAACGGTCAAATTCACTGGGAAGGTAGTTACAAGGATGGAAACAGGGATGGGATTTGGATTAAGTACGATGAATCGGGTGAAAAAGAAGAAGAAGCCGCTTGGGTTGAGGGAGTAAAACAAGTTTCTGATGATTCAGCTAAAAAGAAAGAAGAACCAAAAACACCTCCATCCACAAAACCAGCTGAAGAGTTGAAATAATAATTTATGTGAGCCCGATCATATCTTTTGTATTAAGTATTAATTGGATAATGTTTGTTTATTATAAATAGTTAAGTGAAACGGTCTTGCCATGTGGGATGAACTTCGAGAATTTTGGGTTATGAAATATTTGACTGGCTGCTTCGTTGTATCTTCAATTCTTATGATGGGATGTGGATCTAAAGAATCCTCCAAATTAGAAGAAAAACAAAAAGCTACTCCCAATAAAGCCAGCATTGCCAAAACCAATTCAGAACCAATTTCTAAATCCTTAGCTGAGGTAGCTTTAAACCCATCAGCCGTGGAATCTGAAAAAGCTATAGACCCTGAACCAATTGAAACTAAATCTTCCCCCGAACTCGTTACTGAGAACAATAGACAAGACGCAGATGAAGAAAGGATCACAGACGAGCCAATTGCTGTAACACCTAAACCAGAAATTAAATTGTCGGAAGACATTTCTAAACCTGCATCTGCTCCGTTGTCTGCAGCTTCATCAATTCGAAGTTCTCAACGTGAACGCTTCGAGGAAGAAAGCAGGTTGGAGTTGAAGGAAGATCGTTGGTATGTGATTGGCGAATCCAAACCGTTCACTGGTCGTGTTAAACGTTGGGTTGTTGAGGGCTGGAAACAGGCTGAAGGTTCTTATAGTAATGGGCTTCAAGATGGGCGTTGGAAAATGTGGTGGGATAATGGGTTGTTACGTAGCGCTGTGTATATGAAAAATGGCAATCCGAATGGTGAAGCTATCTATTGGTATAAGAATGGACAGCGTAAAGAAGAAGGCAGTTGGAGTAGTGGGAACTTTACTGCTACAGCCAAATGGAGTGAGGCTGGTGAAGAGATTTTGGTAAAATAGCATCATTTTTAATTAGAGGTGGTAAAGGCTTAATCATGAACCTGTCGCTTGACGGGAGTGAAACGCAACCTATTATGCCGACCCGTCCGTATTGGACTTTTTGTGATATGACTAGAATTGAAAGTATCCAGGCCCGTGAGATTCTTGACTCACGAGGTAATCCCACAGTTGAAGTAGAAGTAGGCCTTCGAGGAGGTGCCATTGGTCGTGCTGCCGTTCCTAGCGGGGCCAGTACCGGTGAAAATGAAGCGCTCGAATTGCGAGACGGAGTTAAAAGTCGTTACCTTGGTAAGGGCGTAAAAAAAGCGGTTAACAACATTACTAAAAAAATCGCTCCGGCACTTGAGGGGGTAGATTCAACTGACCAGTTGACTGTTGATAACACAATGTTAAATCTTGATGGTACTTCTACTAAATCTAAGCTTGGGGCAAATGCTATTTTGGCCGTGTCTATGGCCAACGCACACGCTGCTGCTGATGGCCTTGGCCAATCACTTTATAAATACTTAGGAGGTCCAAATTCAAAGGTGCTCCCTGTACCAATGGCTAATGTTATTAATGGCGGGGCACACTCTGATGCCCCTATTGATTTTCAAGAGTTTATGATTATGCCTAAGGGCTTTGACACTTTTAGTGAAGGGCTACAAGCGATAACTGAGATCTTCCATTCTCTTAAAGCTGTTTTAAAGAAGAAGGGCCTGTCTACTGCGGTTGGCGACGAAGGAGGTTTTGCTCCCAATTTAAATAGTGCTGAAGATGCTATTGAGGCTATATTGAAAGCAACTAAGGATGCTGGATATAAGCCAGGTAAACAGATCTTTCTTGCTCTAGATGTTGCTTCTAGTGAGTTTTATAACAAGAGCACGAAGAAATACGTTTTCAAAAAAAGTACAGGAGAAAAGTTGTCTGGTTCTGATCTCGTTTCATTTTATGAGGAGCTGACCGCAAAATACCCTATCATTAGTATTGAGGATGGCTGTGACGAGAATGATTGGAAGAGTTGGAAACTATTAACTGAAAAGATAGGCGATCGCGTGCAACTTGTCGGAGATGACTTATTTGTCACAAATACAAAATTCCTTAAAAAGGGAATCGATACTGGTGTGGCTAACTCAATTTTAGTTAAAGTTAATCAGATTGGTTCACTAACTGAGACTTTAGATGCTGTTGAATTGGCGCATTGTAATAATTACACTTCTGTTATCAGTCATCGTTCTGGTGAAACAGAAGATGCTACAATAGCAGATATTGCTGTTGCAACAAATGCTGGCCAGATCAAGACCGGTTCACTTAGTCGCAGCGATCGAACAGCGAAATACAATCAACTTTTACGTATCGAGCAAGAACTCGGCTCTAACGCTATTTATGGCGGTAAAATGTAAGTTGATTTATTCTTTTATATCTTTAAAGCCGCGCTTTAAGCGCGGTTTTTTTGTGCCTTTGCTTGCTGTTAATCAAACGCTAAGTCAAAATTTGTTCATGAAATGCTTTTCTTCATTTTTACGTTTGATTCTTTTATTTGGATTCGCTTTTGGTATTTCGATCAAAACAATTGGTGAGACTTCGATTAAGTCATCGCTTACTTTTTATGCGTCTTTTGATAAAGGTATAAATGCCGACATAGCCAAAGGGGATAATCGCCTCTTTACGCTTGTTGAGAAGCAGCCAAAGGAAGGAAATCAAACTGGGGGTCTGACGCAATTAGCCAAAGGTAAAGGGGTTACAGGAGACGCGCTTCTTTTTACAAAGCGAGAAGCTAAATGGCTATTTTATGATGGAGAAAAAAACTTTTCGTTTAAAAAAAATAATTGGAGTGGCTCTGTGAGCTTTTGGCTAAAAGTTGACCCTATTAATGGGCTCGATACTGGATATGTAGATCCGATTCAAATTACTCCTAACACGTGGAATGATGCTTCTTTTTTTGTAGACTTTAATAAGGAGGGTAATCCTAGATCGTTCCGTTTGGGAGCATTTGCCGACAAGAAAATATGGAATCCCGAAAATAAAAATATCCCTGAATCTGAGCGGCCTTTAGTTCCTGCCAAGTCTAATCCATTTAGTAAAGATAAATGGACTCACGTTGCCTTCACATGGAAGCGATTCAATACGGGTAACAAAAACGGTATCTCCTCACTTTATCTTAATGGAAAAAAAGAAGGCTCGATTGAAGGATGGAATCAGCAATACTCTTGGGCCGGTAAACCGCACCGTATACTTATAGGTCTTTATTACATGGGATTGTTCGACGAACTAGCATGTTTTAATCGTGCTTTATCAGCAAAAGAAATTGAGCGTATTCATGCCCACAAAAAAGATTTAAAGAGTTTAATACGATAGTTATTAATTATTAAATAATTTAAACTTACTTTTCATTGCCACCTTCTTTTTGGTATGCCGCGCTCAGCGCTTTTCCTTTACGCACCTCGCTAAAATCTTTTGTTGTGATTGAGTAGGGAAAGTTAGCTTGAGTCCCAGCTGCTCCAAATTCTCCTCTTTTATTAATAGCGATAAAATTGATTCCTAGGTTCATCCCTAATGGGTCGATTCGAGCTATTCTCTTTATTGCTTCTGCGCATGCTTTAGTTGGCGACATGCCTTGTCGCATATTCTCTACTACCTGATAAGAGGCACAGTAACGCATGACATTTTCCCCTAAACCGGTTGCACCAGCAGCACCTACTTCGTTATCAACATAAAGTCCACTGCCAATAATGGGTGAGTCGCCGACACGGCCAGGTATTTTTCCACTCAAACCGCTAGTTGAACAGCCACCGGCGATATCTCCGTTTTTGTCGATTACGATTAAGGTGACGGTATCATGGTTGTCTGAGTTTATTTCTTTATTTAGTGAGTTTTGCTTTTGCTTTTTCAGCCATGATTCGTAGCGTTTTTTATCTTCGGCATTATCATTTGTCTTAAGCCCCTGTTGTTCAGAAAACCAGCGAGCTCCTCGGCCTACAAGCATGACATGCGGGGTTTTTTCCATTACTAGGCGAGCAGCTGTAATGGGATGTACAACTCCTTCAATTCCAGCGACGCTACCAGCTCTATGTCCTGGTCCATTCATAATACAGGCATCAAGCTGTGGTACCCCTGCTGCATTCGGATTACCGCTTAGGCCAACAGAACTATTTCCAGATGATTCAACCAAGCGAATCCCTTGTTCTACAGCATCTAATGCCGATCCACCGTCTTGCAAAGTTTGCAAAGCAAGTTCATTAGCTGGTTTACCAAAAGACCATGTCGAAATGATGACTGGCCTATGATTAGTTATTTGGTTTGTACGGTAAGTTGTCGAACATCCTATGCCTAGCGATGTAGTAGCAGCAGCTATGGAAGTGTGGAGTAAGAAATTTCGTCGACTTGAGTTATTCATAAAAAATATCTTTTTGTGTTAACAAAATCAAAGTTAACTGACTAAGGGATAAAGCTTCCAAGAAATTTTAATAGACTATATTTCTATTTAAGTGAATTACTGGAATCAGTTTGCTGATTTGTAGTGGCTTTGTTTTTTGAGACAGCCTGATCGAATTTTTTGATGTACTTTTCTGTATTGGAATTAAACTCGTCATCACAGCCAATACAACAGAATTTGATTTGCCTCTTTTCGTGAATAAATACGTGAGGTTTTCCCATGCTTCCAAGTTTTTTGTCAGCTACAAGACACGTGTTCAATGGGTATGCAATTACATCTGGATCAAGAGGTTTGCTGGTCGCTTCAACGTTTTTACTTTCTGCACATCCGACTAAGATAATACCGGCTGAAGCACTTATTAGGATTGTTTTCCATTTCTGCATATCTGCTACGTAAGGTCGCGATGAAGGTGCATGATGTCAAATCCTTCTTTCAACTAGGCGCTGCTTCTGGTAGCAGGCAGGTGCTATGTGTCCATCAGGAAATCAAACTGAAGATATTCGTGTTGCTAACACGCGAGTTATGCGTTGGGCTAATGGAGGGCTAGACAATGAAACTGAAGATTGGGTAGCGCGTGAGGAGCCTCTTGAAATTAGAGTTAAAGGTGAATCTATAGTTGTAACTATGCGCACGCCTGGGCATGACAAAGAATTGGCAATAGGATTCTTGTTGGCGGAGGGGGTTATTACCAATTCAAGTGATGTTTTAGAGATCGCTTACTGTCAGCAAGGTGAAGCTTCTTTGCATAAAAATATTCTAAATGTGTTCCTGTCGCCTGAAGTTGAGATAAATTTAGATAGGCTTAAACGGAATGTATACGCTAGTTCAAGCTGTGGGCTTTGTGGTAAGGCGTCTATTGAGTCATTACAAAATATCTTTAAGCCATTAAATAAAATTGAGACAGTAATCAGTGTTGATAAAATTCTTACTTTGGCTCAAAAGCTCAGAGCTAAGCAGTCTACGTTCGATAAAACAGGTGGGCTGCACGCCGCAGGGATATTTGACCGAAATGGGGAGTTGCTAGTTCTCCGTGAAGATATTGGCAGACATAATGCGGTTGATAAAATTCTTGGTCATTTATTTTTGAAAAATCGCATGCCTCTTGAGGATTGTGTTTTGATGGTTAGCGGTCGTGCTTCATTTGAAATTATACAAAAGTCACTTGCAGGACGTGTGGGAATCATTTGCGCAGTATCTGCACCATCAAGCTTAGCTGTAGATATGGCTAAAGAAAGTGGGCAAACATTGATTGGATTTCTTAGGGAAAGGAAATTTAATGTGTATAGTCACAAAGAACGTATCAGTGGAATATAAAATTAGTTTGTTGCTTCTGGTGATTCAGCATTGGTAAACACATCACTTACGTCTTCGTTTTCTTCCAAAATATCTACCAAGCGTTGAATGCTTTCTGATCCTGCTTCATCTATAGCAGTAGTTTGTAGGGCAATGTAAGTAATCTCAGCTGAAAGTGTAGTAACACCTTTATCTTCCACTGCTTTATGAACAGGTTCAAATTGTGCTGGGTCAGTTAGGATTTCATAGCCATTTTCGTCTGCAGTGAAATCATCAGCGCCAGATTCCAAGGCAAGTTCCATCATCATGTCTTCTTCGGCTGCTTCACGGTCTATTATAATTTGTCCTTTTCGTTCAAATAGCCGCGTCACTGCTCCAGCACTGCCAAGCTGTCCACCGGCTTTAGTCACTACATGACGAATATCAGAGGCGGTACGATTACGGTTGTCTGTGTTTGCGTGAACGAGTATTGCTACTCCTCCCGGAGCGAAAATTTCATAGGTTAACTCTTCGTAATTGGCTCCGTCATCATCCCCTGCAGCTTTTTTGATCGCGCGTTCAATATTATCAGCTGGCATATTGGCACTCCTGCATTTGAGGAGAATCATTCGAAGGCGCGGATTAAGATCGGCCTCTGGTCCTGCTGCCTTTACTGCTATACCAATTTCACGGGCAAGTTTAGCAAATACCTTTGCTTTCTTAGCGTCAGTGACCCCCTTTTGCCTTTTAACCTTAGACCATTTGTTGTGACCAGCCATTTAAAAATTTACTTAAAGAAAATTAATTCTCTGTTAAGGAAATGCATATCAATTAATTTCAAATAATGGAATGAAAATAGGCTAATTAAGCTCATGATTTGGTAATAAAAAAGCCCGAGCAATGCTCGGGCTAATAAAATATTGGCTTTTGATTTTATAGGCTAAGATCGACTTTGTCGTTTAAGCCAAGTTTCTTTAGTGCCGCCTTTAACTCATCAACTTCTTGTTTTGTGATACCATCTTCCGGTGTGACATTGAGTTGCAACTGAATCTTGGCGTCTTTGACTAGATCGAAGCGCTGAAGAATATCTTTATGAAAAGCAGATAATTGTTCGCCGTTTAACTCACCGGACCACCCAGTGCTATTAAAGGTAACTAATTCGGGTTGGCGCGGAGTTTCTACACGAACACCAAATTTCATTAATCGTGCAAATTTTAATCTACTATCTGTTGCGCCATCTATTGGGTTTCCCTTCATGTAGAGGCGAAGGAAAGGAGCAAAATTTTTCGGTCCCTTGTAGTCAGTACTAGCCATAGAAACAAGGGCATCTAAATTGGCAATTTTATTGTTCTCAAGAAACAAGAAATGTAGTCGAGTTAGACCATTAAGAGGGCTTAGATCGGTGAGTTCGTTATTGCCTGCAGAAAGAGTTGTTAGGCTCTTGAGTGAGGCGACACCATCAAGTTTTGTGATCTGATTATGGTCTAGGTATAGCGACCAAAGCTTACTAAGTTTAAGAGCTGGTGAAAAATCGCTTATACGATTATTTGAAAGATAAAGTGAGCGCATGTTACTAAGCTTTTCGAGTGGGCTTAAATTTTTTACTCGATTATTGGAGAGTTCGATATACTGCAGAGCTGTTAATCCGGATATCGGTTCAATATTTTCAATCTTATTCTTTGCTAGATTTAAATATTGTATGCGCTTGAGGTCCTTGATTGCGCTAAAGTCGGTAATGTCATTACCGGCAAGATCTAGAGATGCTAGAGCACGGCATTTTTCTAGACCACTCAAATCCTTGATTCCCGCATTAGTAACTTTGATAGTAGAAAGATGAATCAGATCTGCTTCTACCAAGGGTTCTTTGTTGTAGCGTTTAGCGAATACAAATTTGCGAACGCCTTCCTCTAGTGCCTTGTCTTTAAAAACCGAAATTAGCTTCGGTTTCTCTTCTTTCTTTTCCTCCTTTTTTTCTTCTTTTTTGTCCTGAGCGATCAGACTAGGTGTTGCTAATAATCCCAGAATTAGCCCTGCTAAAAAGATACCTCTAATAATCATCATTATTTTCATGCGAAATCAGAACCGCAGGAAACCTTATTACGACCTCGAGGCCAAGTGTTTTTTTTGAATACTTTTAATCAAACTAAAGGTTAAGAATTCGATTTTTTTGAACAAAATCTTTTAAAAAGCTTAAATAGGACTTCAAAGTGAGCACTTCCTCATAATTTCTACAACCCTTAGACTAAATGATTAAACAAAATCTTATCTAAAGCCGCATATCCACCCAATTTGCGACATCTAAATTATCTAGTTTATCAAATTAATTAGAAGGTGAGGTGCGATTGATTTTAAAAAAAAATTTGCAAAGTATCTTATTTTAGTTAGTTTCTGCCTCCGCTTTTTTGGGAGCGGGTGTAGCTCAGCTGGTAGAGCGCCACCTTGCCAAGGTGACTGTCGAGAGTTCGAATCTCTTCACCCGCTCCAATTTCTCCCTCAATGTATTGGTCAAAAACGACCTTCCTCTAATTTTATCTAGTCGGAAATTAGTAACCCAAACGTGGGTCACACAGTTACAGTTCAACTGTTATTTTTATAGCCTCATATTTTTTTTAAACTGCAGGGTAACTAAAGCTCTTGAAAAATTACTCTGACTCTAATGAAAAGACCTCCGCCGCCAAAACTCAGTGATGTGGCACTGAGAAAAAAATAACGACGAAGGCCTAGTTAAGGAAGCGACTACTACATCGCTCCTCGCGCTCAAGTTAATGTTATTAGCAATTATTGCAAGACGGCTTCAGCCCTCTTTTTTAAGTGCTGCCACTGCTATGGTAGCGAGTAATTATGGGGCTTTTTTTACTTGATTGAAATGATACTGTAACAAACTCATGAGAAAGTTTTACTAGCTGTTCTTAGCAGCTTGATCACAAAGAGAACTTGGTAGGTTATATGTCCCTCGTTGACTTAGGTTGGCGGGGGCTTTTTTTACTTGATTGAAATGATACTGTAACAAACTCATGAGAAGGTTTTACCTGCTGCTGAAGTTAGATGTAGGTAGCTAGGTTGTATTAGGTCGCCAGTTGGTAGCTGGCTTTGTCCCTCGTTGACTTATATGTTGGCGAGGGATTTTTTATTGTTTACTAATTTGTACAGTAAAAGATTTAACAGATAATATAACCGGAGTGAGAGATAAGAGATTTTTACTGTAAAACTGAGTATTCGCATTTAGAAAAATACTATCGCTACACAAAGTTTTTTTCAATTTTTTGCCTGATTGACCATTTAATGTAACAAAAATTATGTAATTTTTTCTCGTTTTCTTCAAATATTATGAATAGAAAAAATACCATTCCGATAAAGTTTGGAGATTCGTTTCAAGACTTAGCCTTCAAAAAAAATCACATTGAAGTCGTTAATATTATTTGTTCACCAGAACATGAGATGGACACAAAACATAAAACTCAACTTGAAGTTTCCAAACAAATAGTTGAACAATTCGGGGAAGTCTTTAATCAGTAATCTCCAAGTCAGGCGTAGTCACTTCAAAGAGCAGATTAGCCAATTATTATAGGCTGTAATGTTATTCTTATGAATTAAATGCAATTGAGCGGATACAATCAGGGGTTTTTAAAAAAATTTAGATAACATTAAAAAGACTATAAAACACAAAACCGAATTGTAAAATTTACCTTTTTTTTGTTAGTGTTATTTAAGCCGTTCATTCAAATGGTCAAAGTCTTAAATGGGAAATAGACGCCAATTCATCAAAAACTTTTCTGCTGGAGCAGCTGGTTTTTTAGGTTTGAAACGCTTTACTGAAGCTTCGCTAAATAGCGAACAGGCCTATGAGAACCAAATAGATATTTATGGCGATTTGGTGAAGGATCCACAACACTTGATCGATCTTCCCAAGAATTTCTCGTACCGAGTTATTTCTAAAAAAGGGAACATAATGACGGATGGATTATATGTTCCTGGAGCTCCAGACGGAATGGCGGCATTCCCTGTAAATAATAATAGAGTTCTTTTAATTCGAAATCATGAATTAACTCCAGATCAATTTGACGAAGGTCCATTTGGAATAATTAATGAACGATTAGATAGAATAGATTCAAATTTAGTCTACGACTTAGGGG
>MDSW01176984.1_pt1 | contig 11085 bp, 16 predicted proteins | sample 811171 | NCBI WGS metagenome assembly MDSW01 (sample SAMN05326641, study PRJNA326480) | marine metagenome | isolation source: seawater | place: Atlantic Ocean: North West | collected 2012 | reverse complement strand
GGAGCGCGTGTCAGCGCGTCCGTCCGTGCAAGGTGACAGGTGGATCGTCAAAGTCTTCGTATACACCGAGGCGGGCCAGCCAACTTCGATTCTGACTGAATTAGCTCAGTCCAGTCTCGAACTCCTTGTTGTCTAAGCGCCATCTTTGTTAGCTTGCTAATAAACGTTCAAATTCACAAAGCAGCTTAATATTTCCTTGCAGATTCAATTCATGTTTCTGCTCTTCTATTTCCTTCTCAAACCATAATAGATCATGAGTTAATTCTTTAAGTTTTTGAAGAATTTCTTGTCTATCCTTGTCTGCTTTCTTGTCTAGCTGGGGTAATTTGGCCAATTCAGCGTACATTTTTTTTTGTTCTTCTCTGAGCTGTTTATGTTTAGGCACTAGAAAATGTACATAGTAATCTGCAGCACCGCCCGGAGGAGGTGGTTGTGCAGGAGGTGGTTGTGCTTGCTTTTTAGCGTCAGCAGTGTCAGGAGTTTGCTTTGCAGCGTTGGCAGTCTTTTTGCTAGATTGCGTTGCTGCGCGTGTGTTTGTGTTACGAGCCGCAGGTGCAGGTTGTGCAGGTGCAGGTCGTGCTCGAACAGGGCCGTACCGCAAGTACTGACCGTTGTGAGAATAGTATAACCAACCGTCTTTCTCCATCCACCAGCAACGTCGACTTGCATCCCATTGATGAACGCGACCGTGTTTATCACGATACAAAAGAGGTTCTTGTGGTTGTGCGTAAACAGGTCTTTTTTGTTGTACAGGCTGCAAATATCGCTGAAAACGTTGCCAAACACCAGGTCGAACACCAGGTTGATCGGTCTCCACAAGCATGTTTTGCGATGATTCAATGCAAGAACATTCACCGTCACACTCTGTACACCTACATCTGTGTGTATTTTCACTGCTTTCAGAGTCATATTCGCCATCACATGCAATGTTCGTCTTTATAAGATATGCATTTGCCATCCTTGTGGTGTTGCTTAAATAGAAGTACACTATATAACAGTGCAGTCTACCGCTTTGTTTGCCTGTGCTGAAAATGCACCAGTACGTCACGTGCCCTATCTGCTTTGACAACTACCACGCCCTCACGCGCATGTGTCGCACTAGCACCCAGCACGAGGCGTGTGGGCGGTGCGTGCAGCAGCTGAAGACGCAGCACAAGTCCTGCGCCATCTGCCGCGGCCCGCTCCATGATCACGTCTACCCGACGCTCACTCAGGAAGCCTTCCTCGAGCTGGTGCACTCCGTGATCAGTCACTGGACGCAGCAGGAGTGGGATAGGTTCCACGCCGCGACTTCCGAGCAGCGCGCACAGATGTGGAACTCGGTTCTGCAGCGCCTGCGTGAGCAGAATCCTCACCACACGATCGGTTTCTCGATTGATCATATCCGCATCAACGGCGTGTAGAGTTTCACGCTTCTCTTGCTAGCATAGTGAGTGGCACTCTATGCGCATTTGTTCAAATCAATAAACACATTTAAGCACAGTTTGATACCACCACATATTTAGGACAAGTGTCCTTTTGTCTCACTGCAATGGAAGTCTGCAACGCGACTTTCGCGCGTAACGAGACCGCGCTCGTGGCTTTTACCCCTTCGGCGTTCGCGTATGCGGCGAACCTGTGGTTTTTCCACCCGCTTCTCGCGTACCTCGTGCTGTGCGTGCTGGTCACGTTTGTGGCCGGCTACCGCATCGGCTGCGCCCGCGGCTACGCCCGCGGCCGCAAGGACGGCAACCCGTTCCCGCGGCTGCGTGTTGGCTCGCCGCTCTACGTCTGGCTCATAGGTATTTGTGAGTAGATAGCGCGCGCTGTGCGCGTGTTTGCAGTTCAAATAAAAACACAAAAACACAACCAATGCATGTTATGTCATCGCGATTTTGTACTGGTTCTTTGAAGACAAGGCGCCGTCTGCAGGTGGCATGACAGCCCACTCCTCGGCTGCACTCGGCCCCGCAGATGGATTTCGTTCAACTCTTTTGCGCTCCCAAACTGCCATGTCTAACGCAAAATAAATGCCGTGTGTGTGTATGTTTGAAAACCAAGTTCTGTAATCCAGATCACCTTGAGGTGTTCTGTAAGTGTTATTCCAACCAATCAAGGTTCGCATTCCACGATCTGTGCTTGAAACAAACCAACATAAAAGGTTATACCACACAGCATCCAGTCCATGCGTCTGCCATATCTGCACTTGTCTTAATATTTGTGTGCGCACGTCAGCTTCTGAAAGTAGCATAAGATCTCGTCCGGGTGGTCCTCGGGGAGGTGCGTCGGCTGGATTCATATTTGCACAGATTGCTTTAATAGCGTTTCAATAAAAGTCAGTAATGATTTGCTAGATACTAGTTTCATAAAACCCCATCAGCTCGGCTTGGTGCAATCAGTACTGGTAAGTAACCAGCCACTTGCCCGCCCCCATCATGAAACGCTCATACTCGTTGTTCGGCAGAGCCCAAGTCAGCCTCCATTCCACAGGTTCGCCGGTCACAACTTCTGGCATGCTGAGCTCCACAATGTGCTCGTCCGTGCCTGCCTTTCCGAGGCCGTGCTTGACCGTGCAGTTTTTGGCCGGAGCCATTGCGAGCCACTGCTTCGTGCTGTCTGTCGTGTTCTTCATGCACAGAACGTACGTGGCCGTGTTGATTATGTTCTCCTGATCAGGGGCAAACAGCATCACGTCCGTGTTGGAGTATCCAATGCCGAGTGGCTCCATGTCGAGGTGGTTGTCAAAGTGTATCTCCGCCTTGTTCTTGACGTCCTCAGTGATAAGGTACGTATGTTGAACACCAGAAGAAGCCTTCAGCTGCTTGATGCGTTCTGTCTTCTCTTCTTGCTCACGCTCGTGCGTGGTGTCGCGCTCCTCCATCGTGTCTTTTTTTCACGTCTGACGTCTCACGGGTATTTATAGACAATTTTCATTTTTTTTAATGTCTAAAAAAAATGAAAATTGTCTATAAATACGAGTGGCGTACACCACCTGACTAAGATATGTCAATCGGTGTGTGTGTTCGGATGGGCGAGTGCACTGTGGCACTTTTCACTCTGGCGCTGCCGCTTTTGATCACGATGCTCAGTCAAATAATGCGCGTGGACGATGCTTTGAGGAAGGAGCTGGACTGGCTCGAAGCTGCTGAGGGGCAGTGTTACTACAATGATGAAATGTAAGCATGCGCTTCATCGAAGAGATCGTTTGTCTATGTGAGCTATGTTATTTTTTTTCTTCTTCTTTATTTTTTGAAATAAAAATAAAAAAGAGAGGATTTAAGCGTTCGACGTTCTGCGGAACCGCTTGCATCTAGCACGATGGTGCTTTCGCCGCTGTGCCCAACGTATCTGAATGTGCGTCCGTCGGGCACTCCGCCGACGCAAGACCATATGCTGTCGACCGCGGCCAGAGTTATCGCGCTCGGAGAGCAGCAGAAAACCATGGCCACCTATGAAGATACAAAACCTGCGTGGATGCAGCAAAACCACACTATGTGGACGCCGAAGAACCAAAAAAAATGAAGAAGGACGTCAACCGCCGATAAGCTTGTTCACAGTTTGCACTCTCAACAACTCACATGTAGAACATACCAATGTTGATGTCTCTTTGCCGACGAAAATACGGTCGCTTGGGTGGAATACCCGGTTGGCTTTGCCCAGATGTGTTTGAACTCGAAGGGTTATGTCCAGCGGGTTGGTTATCTCGAAATGGTCAAATTGATTAAATAACAAATGAATCAATCTTGCGTCTATAACATTTACTTCATCGCCCAAACCTAAGCTCGTCACAGCATATTTATTGTCGTGTGTTTCAGCAATTTTTGACGCTTGGGTTTCGATTGTTTGGATGTTTCTGGGTGACAGTTTGAAATCGTCCTCAATCCACACACACACAACGGCATTGGACGTGTTACAATGTATCAGATATCGTAAAAAGCTACACCAGTGTCCCACTTTGCCGGCGTGGATCCAACCCACACCTCGTTCTTCCGAGTAATATTTAGTGCCTATTGTGATGTGTGTTCGTCTAAGAATCGATACACACGAATGATCTAACTGATACGACGCGTTAAATCTTCGCAATGCGGGCCAGGCTTTCAATGATGCTTCCACTAGTTTTTGACGATCGTTTCCCGTACTTATGCTGTTTTGCACAGTACTTGGTGTCACAATGGCATAGATGACTGTATTGTGTAATGCGGCCGGTGTTATGTTCGTTATGTTCGTTATGTTCGTTATGTTGGTAGAAGTGTGATCTATATGTGCTTGACGCATCTCAAAAGGCAACGTCGAGCTTTGTTTGTGTCCAGAAGCACGCATCAATGAGGTCATTTGTGCTATGGTGATGCAAATAGAAGTGAATGCCAAAGCAAACATGCTGCACAAGAGCACAAATTTAAGAGTATACATAATAAGTCGAAACTTAAATTAGCTGAATGTTTTTAATTAGAAACAGCACAAGAGCTTGTGTGGTGAATAAACATTTATTAGACCACGAACGTGCCATAGCGCTCATCGGCGATCTATCTAATCAACCACCGACAGCGGCTCCAGCTGATTCGCCGCCTCGTTCCAGCGCTGCCAGGACGCGCGCGTGCGACGCACAAACTCGCTCGTCACGTGCCAGTGGGGCGTCTCGTGAAACTGGGTGTCGGGGTCGATGTACTCGAGCACATACGCAAAAGCGGCTCCCTGACCGCCATTGTTACACAGCGCCCGGCCCAACGACACGGGCGTGGTGACCGTGCACCACCACGTCTGCGTCATGTCCGGTGCGCCGACGAGCCCGTGCAAGGGCGTCGGAAACGTGTGACCGGGTGGGGTCGTGTAGCAGAGCACAGTGTCGCGAGGAAGGTTGAGACCGTCGTTGATCATGTTTTTCTCAAGAGACTGTCCTGTTAAATAGTCAAAATGCGTGCATTGGCGGTGCTCGCGGTGCGCACTCTCAGGAGTTGTGTAGGTTGATGAGATACAGATTTTGTGCCACAGACGATACAAGCAGCTTGTGCTGATTTTTTCGGAGTTCTTCTCGCACAAAGGATGCGTGCACTGACCAGCGAAATGGATTATCTGCAGTTGTGTCATCACCTCGTTCAAGATCTTGCCTCTTTTTGGGTTTTACACCATGATTCTTGAGCCATCGCCAAGCGTCATCCCGTAGCCTTTTGTATTCTTGTTTTCGTGCTTGAAATCTAAGTAGATCTCGTGCTCGCGGAAACCGATCGTGATCTAAGTCATAAACCTCGAGGAGCTGTTCAAAAGCGGTTTCCACGTCTTGTAGTTCCTCCATGATCGACTGCGCCGACATGCCATGTATGCTAGACTGAAATAGTCAAAATGTGTGTATTGGCGGTGCTGAAACGAAACAAACGAAAGAAAGAGCATAAAAAAACAAATGTCTCTGATTGACATCAGCAAAAGGCGACTTCCAAAATGACCGAGGCCCTTATGGAGCTACAAAAACTACAAAACAAAGAAGAGCGCTGTCTCAAACTCTTCCAGGGTCAAATTGCATTGGTGAAGAAGGCCGCTGATTTCATGCACAGGTTGGACCCGGACTGGAAGGATAACAAACGAGATACAGACGTGTTCGTCCAGGCCATGACGTCCTACTTTGACGATCACGCACGGCAAATGGCAGACATTGACGCGGCCAAACAAAATATCATAGGAGCTAGGTTTTTATGAGTGAGAACAAAGTCCCAATTCAGCCGAATTTAGCGCCCTTCTTCATGTTATCTTGGGCCCATAAAGGCTGCATGTTAGAGAAATTAAAGCATGTCTTTTGCTGTGCTGGATCTGTCAAATCAAACGAAATACACGGTTTGATGTGATCAACATGCCATTTGCCGTGGTTTTGCCAGGACATGCCTGGTTGAAACTGTTGCTCAATGTGTTGAATGAAATAATCTATCGTGCAACCCAGCATGTCCAGAGTGCGCGCGCTTTTGACCGCTTTCCCATCTTTTGTGTGCTGTAGTGCGTGATTGAAGCGCCTCCTCAGAGTTTTTGTCATTTTGAATTTTGGATCGTTCGTGAATCTTTCCTTTTCTCTTTTGTTTCTCTTTTCCCTACCGTGATCTGATTGATCATATTTCTGGCACCGTTTGTTTTTTTTGTCCCTTGCTCTTTGCGACAGCAAATATTGTTTTTGCTGTTGGTATCTGCAATGCCGGCAATTACTACTTAGACCATTCCTCTTATTATTGTCTTGCCAAAATTCGTCTCTGGTCCTTATTTGACCGCATTTTGGACAATACTTTGTATGGTATACGATTTCGCTGAGTGTAATCATTGGACGGATGTGGGTAAAACATGGTTGAGAGGCGTTTTTGACTTTTTTTCAATACCCAAAAAAAAGATTATATTAACGACAAATTTTCCAATATGAATTTGTATTTGATCACTGACATGCCAGGCACGCCCAGATCGCCTAGAGTAGGATTGGACGAGGTCAGATTCACGTCTTTGAATAACGCAATAGCTTTCTATGATGACTTATGCACGTATTTGGGAGCGGTCATCCATGATCCGGCAGTTTACAACTACTTGTCAGACGACGGACAACACATTGTGCGCACTTTCACTCACAGGAAACAACAGATCTTATCGATGATGCGCAACGTGAAAAACGAGCATGACAAACGTGCATTGCTCCAGCAGTTGAAGATTCGTCTTAACAACTTGCTAAGGTTTTACAGAAATTGCGATTTGGGCACCACAGACGCGCCCAACATAGCCAAATGGAGATGGGTGAAGCTAAGAGAAAGAGCAGAAGAATGGCAGCAGACAGCAGACACACACGATTGGAAAGACGCTCTAGAAATCAAGCCCAGACCATGGAACGAGCCCTGGTGGGACGGGGGTTCACAGCACTGGGGCGTGCCTGAGGCAGAACGTTTTATTTAGGCTTGAATTAAAAACGGGTTGCTCTCTGTGCGAAAGCCTTCGAAATATGCTAGTGAAAACCCAAAGCCAAGTGCAAGATTCTTCAGGACATCGAAGTATCTGCGCCAAAAGTCAATCTCATCTTCCATTGCACCAGCATACTCAATTTGCTCACTCTGCCAGTTTTCCATCCGCCTGTGCGCGAAAAATTCCATAAACCACTCCAGCATGTTGCCCAATCGCTCCAGTACAGGAGCCTTGTCTCCATCAAATTCTACCAACGCTGTTTTCAAATAATATTCAAGCTCAGTATATTCGCGCTCTGCAGTACTTTGACCACGCCCATCGCCATTCAACCATTGAGATTCTCTGTTGTGTTGCGCGAGCTTTGCAATCCGCTGCAATGTACGCAAACCAACAAAGTTTCTGATTGACATGTCTTTGATGTAACGTCCTGGACGCTGGCGTGTTTTTTGCACCAAATCCACAAATTGTACACACTGTTCTGGAGTCGAATTCCAATCTATGAGCGTTGCCTCGTCCACTCTTATGCTCGGGTCAGCTGGATCCTTCAGGTACCGACCATGATCGTCATCGTCATCGTCTTGTGACATGTTCACTGATCGTGCTTTAATATGCTGCACATGTTGAGTATGCAGCGCGGACACCAAGCGTATTTATAGACAATTCTGAGTTTTTTTTAGCGTTTCAGTTTTTTTTAAGATAACAATAATTACGGCTCCGGATCCAAAGCAGGAGTCAGATCATTACCAACATGATACTGCTCAAGATCAATCTGTACATATCTGTACAGGCCCGCCCCCATCGCAATTCTTCGGTGCATGTGCATGAACGCGTCATACTCAATTGCGATATACGCAGCAGGTATAGGGTCGCGCTCCAGCGCATACTGGTTGCCGCGTGCTTCCCAATACGTGCGGCGCGCCGCCTGACCCTCAATGCGCAGTGAAATCTTTCTCCTGCGTGGCGCATAGCTGAGATACAAATTATCTACTCGTACCACAACACCGTCTGGCAGCGTCGTTAACGCGTCTGGCCAACGGTATCCGAAGGCAGCGATAGACGCCTCTGCAGCATTCTGACGCACGTGCCACGGAATGCGATACAAATCTCCTATTTGCAACATCTCGTCTGCGTCGAAATCTGGGCCACCTGCAGGTGGCGGTGCCGTCGGGGTGATGGACGTGTCAATAATATACTCATTCATGCTTACTGCCACTGCACCGATTGGTAATTCACTGTGTTCCACAAACTCTTCCTGAAACCGACGCAGTGGCGCTACAATTTTGTATTCCGGATCTGCTACTTTTTGTAAACATATTCTTACGCGTGGGCCATTTTGTTCCTGCATGTCAATCTTCCAACATCTGAATATTTCGTTTGCATACGGTGGAGTTGTACATTTGAACTGTTTGTGTAGATACATATCCTCCCAGTGACTCACAAGCGGTGCAGCTGTCACTCTTGGCATGTGCACGTAGCTCGTTAAATACATATCTTATCAACGAAGCTCTGCTTTTTTAGTTCAGATCTATATTTCCAGTGAGCAGTAGCATGGCATCGGGCAGCGGTGGCTCATCCACGACAGCAGGGTATATCGAGTGGGCACATGAGGTCGCGAAACCGTTCGAAGATCGCAATGTAAGATCAAATCATGAACATTGGGGTTTCGATGAGAATAAACATGCCGTTGTCTTCAAAAAATTCCGCGACACCTTCTTTTCCGACCGATACATCTGCTTCTTGGACTTAGAGTTTGGTCCGGGTCTTGACTATATGCTGGGAAAAGAAAACGATCGCCCACGTTACGAAAAAAGAGACTTTGGCAATAAGGTCATATCACAAACACAAGCTCCTGTTTACACTCAATTGTATTACGCATGCGCACGCCTGGTCTACGAAAATGGCGATGTGAGAGACTTGTGGTTTCCATGGTACTTATTTCAAACCAAATACGGATGTGCATACGAAAGTCGAAACTCACCAAGCGAAAAAAGCATTCTCAACTGCATGTATGCTGTGTTTCAGCACATGCTTCGCAATGAAAACGCCATAAAAATCCTGTCCTACGGAGAACAAGACGTTCGCCTTCCAGAGCGCTTTTTTGATGCAGTTCGGCGGGCAAACACGGATTTATTTCAAGATCCAGTGGAATACGAATGTCACAGCACAGTGACTGACGAAATACATAAGTTCGCGACATACCAAATACCCCGTGAGAGGTATTTTGAAAGCCCCAAAAAAGATGAAGCAGCTGCCTGGAGCACCCTGGTGGATTTAGGTTGGAAAGGTAAGAAAGGTACTGATCGCGCACAAGATATACGGGATTTGGTGAGCCCACACTACAATATATTTCTCAATGGACAGGAAAAGTATTTGGACATGAAATCATTAAATTCTGGCATCTCCTTGGAGAACACGTGTAAGCGTGAACTAGGACAACAAGACATCAAAGGCAAGATTCCGGATAATTTCTCCACGATATTCTTCAGGCTGGCAACTATGACGTGGACACGGGAAATAATTCTTTATCCGAATGAGGGGATGGGAGAGAACGGGTTTTTCAAGCTTATTGATGCTGAGGCAGGTGTGCGCAATTATCTCGACATGTACTTTGCAGGCGCGTTTGGAGAGTCTCTATCACAGTACTGCGCAAGAGACGTGCACTGGATATATGCACTCGCGTTGAACAGCCCAGCGAAGTATTTTGGCAATGCTTTGAAGACAGCGAGCTTTCCCGTCCCCGATTCAAGACCTGTATCATCAACGACAATAGTCATGTTCGACTGGCTGCGGGAAGAATACGCAGCTACTCCTGCAAGACTTGCAAAATACATCGAAGATAACAGTTTGACACCCAGAAGCAGCGAGCCATCACAGTCGCCGCACGAGCACGAGATGCGCGACACCGACAGCAGTTGGTCGGGTGACGAAGCACGCAATGCCGGCGTGATACGATATCGCAGCGCTACCAATCCATATCTTATAGTGGATTGGTTGTGACTCACTCGAATTTCCGTACAGCTTCGCACACAAAAGACTCAGTTTGGCGCGCCCAGTACACTTCCAATATTGCCGGTGGCTCGATGCGGTGATTCACGACAACGTGCAGGCCATGAAGCATGTACTTACGCATCCAGGTGTGCTCGCCACCGCCAGAAGGAACGGCGGAAATTGCGCCCTCGCGCAGACAGCGTTCGATGTAGACGAATTTGATTAACCCAGAAAACTGAGTACGCTGTGCTTTGATTTTTGCAGCCAGTCGCACCATGCGTTCGGTTTTTTGCAAAAGGTCCTCGAGTGTACAGGGCATGATGAACTTCAGAACAGAAATACCCAGTCACACGTGCAGTTCTTCTACAATGACATATGAAGCGTGCTGAGTGTCGAAGCAACAGGCCAAAGTGCTTTGTACAAGCTCTAACAGTAACTGATGCAGCGAAATGATGCAGTGTGTGAGGTTGGTGTGGCGTGTCTCAAGCAATAAATAGAGTTTTTTCCCTGAAAAAAAATAAAAAAAAATATCAATTCCACGTTAGTATTAAAGAGCACACTGTGTATGGCCGCGTCAAATCAATACACAGTTCGCCTCTTTGATACACCCGCAGGCGTTACAAACGTGCACGTTGGCGATCGTTTTGTGTACACCGGACGTAGACATGACGAGGACTTGGAGCAAGACTTTGTGCTGACTTCCGATGACGATGAGCGGGAATGTCCGCCACATACAACATTGAAACTCACCAACTCGTATCCAATTGAATTTGCCCCCAGACCTCCTGGCACACGTGGTGCCAACATACGACTGAGACAACCTCGGATGCAATACGAGTTTGAAGCCGTGGACCACGACAACGACGATCCAGCCGCAAAAAAATTCAAGTGTACCGTGTCCGTATACGACCTCAAACACATGATCAACACTGACCAGTTGCGGAAAATTCCGGATACCTTACATCAGACCGCGTTTGGGAAGGTCGCGAAAAGGCGAGCGCATCGTACAAATTAAAAAAAACCAAACGATACACAGGCACCCTTATTAAAGGTCCATTTGTTCATGACCGACAATGTTCACGTTCCTCATGTAGACCACTCTCCTCCTCCAGGTCCAGATAGAGGAGCCCATTACGGCTTTTCTCGTGATCTTGGATATCGTGGTGATTTTGAACCGCGTGTGCTTGAACTGGTGCACAGGGC
>MDSW01092333.1_pt1 | contig 11086 bp, 10 predicted proteins | sample 811171 | NCBI WGS metagenome assembly MDSW01 (sample SAMN05326641, study PRJNA326480) | marine metagenome | isolation source: seawater | place: Atlantic Ocean: North West | collected 2012 | reverse complement strand
CCTCCATGATTGATTCCAATTTCTGCAATTATTAAAGGTTTATAGTTATAGCCAACTTTTCTATTTTTAATTTTAATAAATTTTTCACTTTTCATTTTATTTAACTAAAAGCTATTTAATGTTTGAATTTAATATCACAAAAAATACAGTTATTATATATGAGTGATAAAATCTATAAAAAATCAGACTAATATAATATTTCTGTTTAATATTATCTCTTATGTTTAAAAAAATTTCTCTTTAGTTTGTATTTTTAGATATAATTAAATAATTTAGCATAAATTTATTTAAATTTTATATATTATATTAAAAAAATATAGATCAGTTATAAATACATCAACAAAAAAATATTATGAAATAAAATGAAAAAACAAATAATAATATTTATAGAAAAAATTATTTTTTATTTTAATGCTATTTTTTTAAGAAAAAATATAAGAGGAAATATAGGCAATATTCAAACGAGTAATTTAATTGAACAATCCATCTGCAAAACTACATTTGCTCAACAAGGTGAAGATTTAATTTTAGAAAGAATTATTCAAAATACACTTGGATGGGATTTAAATAAAAAAAGATTTTATGTTGATGTTGGTGCATATCATCCAATTTTAAATTCTGTTACATATAATTTATACAAAAGAAAATGGAGAGGTATAGTTTTTGATCCTTATAAACAATCAAAAACTTTATTTGAAAAATATAGACCTGAGGATATTTTTATTAATGCTGTAGTAGGCGAAGTAGATAATACTGAAGTTGATTTTTTTTTTTCAAAAAAAAGAGATTTTTCTATGCAAAGTAGCAAGTATCCAAAAAAAAATAAAAAATATGAAGTTCAAAAAATAAAGCAAGTGAATATTGCAAAGGAATTAGATAGAAATTCAATAACTAATTTTGACGTAATAAATATTGATGTGGAAGGAGCTGAATACGAAATATTAAAAACAATTGATTTTAATAAATATAAACCATTTGTTGTAATAGTTGAGATTAAATGTGGAAATGTAAGTGAAGCTTTAAGTTCGGATATAACAAAACTACTTTTTAATGAAGGCTATGAACTTCATGCTGTTGCAGTTTTAAGTTATTTTTTTGTTCGAAAAATTAAATAAACTAAGTTGACTTATTTTAACTTTAAGAATAATGACTTATAAAGTTAATGAAAGTTGGAAATAAAATTACAGTAAAAAATGCATCTTGGACATTTGATAAAAATGTACCAAAAACATTTTCTAAACATATAAAAAATTCAATACCTTTTTATAGTGAGGGTCATGACATCTGCTTACAATTAAGTGATTTTTTTTTAAAACAAAATTCAAATTGTTATGATTTGGGATGCTCGACTGGAACTTTGATAAATAAATTGTCATCAAGAAATGATAAAAAAATAAATTTTTTTGGTATTGACTCTGTTAAAAACATGGTTTTGCAAGCAAAAAAAGAAAATAAAGTTAAAAAAAATTCAAATAAAATAAAATATATGCATGGAAACATTCTGAAACTGAGTTTTAAAAAATCTGACTTAATTACGAGTTATTATACAATTCAGTTTATTCATCCAAAATTTAGACAAGAAATTTTAAATAAAATATTTAAAAACTTAAATTGGGGTGGAGCGTTTATAATGTTTGAAAAAATAAGAGCTTCAGATGCAAGGTTTCAAGATATTTTCTCAATAACTTATAATGATTTTAAGCTTAAAAATAATTTCTCACCTGATGAAATAATTTATAAAACAAAAAGTTTAAAAGGAATTATGGAACCATTTTCAGATTTTGGTAATTTAAGTTTAATTAAAAGAGCAGGCTTTAAAGATGTAATTCCAGTTTTTCAATGGTTGTGTTTTAAAGGCTATCTTTGTATAAAGTAAATCAACCTAAGAGATAAAGAAAGCAATTACATTCATGAATACAAAAGAAGTAAAGAAATATTTAAAATATCTTAAATTCAAAAAATTTTATAAGCCAAAATTAAAGGCCTGTGAATTGTGCGGTAGTAAAAATACCAAACTTTTAAGAAAAAAAATTTCATGGAATAATAATAAATTTGGAATTCTGCCAGTTCATTGTTGCAGAAATTGTGGATTTTTATTTCAAAATCCAAGGTTTAGTAAAGAATTTTATTTTAATTACTATAAAAAAACTTATAGAGACATAACATTAAAAACTCAAATCCCACCTAAAATTTATTTAAAAGATCAAAAGAGAAGAGGTGAAAAGTTATTTAAATTTTTAAAAAAATATTTACCAAAAAAGGGATCGATGTTAGATGTGGGTTGTTCTGTAGGGTTAATGATGAAGCCCTTTCTAAAAAATAAGTGGAAGTGCCAGGGTAATGACCCAATCAAATCTTATGCGGAATGGGGTAAACGTGAATATAAATTGCCAGTAGACTGGATGCAGTCTGAAGACATGATTATAAAAAATAACTCTTTGGATTTAATTATAATTATGGGTTCTATCGAACACGTTGTTGATCTCAACTTGGTTATGAAGAAATGTGAAAAAGGTATTAAAAAAAATGGAATTTTAGTACTAGAATCTCGTGGTGATCCGTTGGGTCATACAAAAGGCTTTTTCAATCAAAGTCATCATAGATATTTTTTTGAAAACACTCTTCAATTAATAATGATTAAATATGGATTTGAGCCTTTTTTAACAACCAAATATCCAATAACTGGACCAACAAGGGAAAATACAATTTTTTGTCTTGGAAGATATAAAGGAAAGATTGTTAGTAAAAATTTCAAAAAACTTGTAGGCTACGGCAAAAAAGAAACTTATTCTGACATTGAGTATAAACTAAAGTACCATGATTACTTATCAAGGATAACTCCAGGAAAACTTCTATTAAGGTAATTTTTTTTGGTTATTGAATGGAAATAACTTTTTCTCACGAAAAAAATATTAATAAATATAAAATACCTTTTTTTATAAAAAAAAAAAATTTAATAAAAAAAATTCCAAAAACTTTATTTGTAAGTGGGGGATCAAGAAATGGTAATCATTTAGTATGGTCTTTATTGGATGGAAATAAAGATCTACCTACGCTAGCAGGTGAAGACAAATTTTTAAGTTCATTATTTAAAATTAATTTTAATTCAAAGAAAGTACAGAAAAAATTTGACAAAAATAATTTAAACTTTGTTAAAAAATTAAGTGGAGGAAATTTTGATAAGTGGAAAAAAATACACAATGAAAATTTGATTAAAGAAGATTGGGCTGGATTAAAATTTACTAAAAAAGCACCATTGCTAGAATTTCCAAAGTTTCAACCAAAAATATTTTACGAAAAGTATATCGCGAGTCTTAAAAAAAATTTAGAAAATAGCACATTTTGTTTTCATGATTTATACCTTGCAAACTTAGAGGCCTTATTAAAATTATCGAATAAAAAAACTAATCATGCTTATAAATTTATCTATGCAGAATCTGGTTTAAGAAAGGAAATTTTATTCCTTTTAAAAAATGGGGCTAATATTAAGTGTATAGTCCCAATAAGAAAATTTGAAGATTTTTATTTTTCAAAATGTAAAAATATGTTTAATTCAACAGAAATTAAGAAAAAATATTTAAAAGAGATCTGGGCCCAGTGGAGAAATAAAACTTTAGATTATTTATATATAAAAGAAAAATATCCGAAAAATATTATTTTGGTTCTATTCGAAGATCTCGAAAACGCAAATAAAAGAGATTTTTATATAAAAAAAATTTTAAGTAAATTAGGACTAAAATATAACAATATAAATTCGATTGCGACAAGTTTTAAAAAAAAAGTTTATCCGAATTCATCATTTAAAAATAAAATTGAAAAATTAAAAAAAAAAAAAAAATTTAATCCATTTAAATTTTCGGATCAACTTCTCCCTAGAAGTTATAGAAAAATTTATAATAAGGTTGAAAAATTAAAATACTAAGATTGTAAACTTATAATGTTTAAATTCTAGAATAATATCACTATAATATCAGAGAGAAAAATAATAAAATTTTTTTTACATATTGAAATTTTTTCTCCAAATTAAATAATTTAGTACTCTAAAATAAAAATTTTTATTATTATAATTTTTATTTTTTTTATCTAAAATTAAATTTTGTTTTAGTTTCTTATCATCAAAGTAGCTATTCAATGAATAATTGTGGTTTAAGAGATCTAAAAACAAATCATAATATATATCAAAAATTAAAATTGAAGGATCTCCAGGTCTTCCAACTTTTTTCTTTCTAAAGTATGACTGGGGTAATTTATTTTTCATGATAGATCTAAGCATAAACTTAGATTTTCCCTCTTGCATAAAAAATTTTTCTTCTATCGAAAAAATATATTCTAAAAATTTATGATCTACGAAAGGTGTACGATTTTCAATACTTTGACTCATTGAAATTCTATCCTCTTGCCTCAAGATATGTGGCAAATCTCTTTTGAAAATATGATTTAATAAAAAAGATTTAAATGAATTTGTCTTAGACACAGATGTATTATTATAAAATCTTAAATTTTCTGGAATTTCTTTTTCACTTATGTTCAAGAATTTAAGAGGCGTCTTATCTTCTATGTCAGAGTATTTGTCTAAATGAGTTGAATAATTAGTGAGACTTTTATTAATTAATTTAAAGTCTTTGCCCAAATTTAAAGATATATTTTTTTTTACCCTATCTGGAACTTCTTTTTTATTTTTTATATAAACACTATATAAATACGGAAGAAACATTCTATTATACCCTCCAAGTACTTCGTCTCCACCTTCACCAACTAATAATACTTTAAAACCATCTTTGTGAATTTTCTTTCTAAGAGAAAATTGGTTTAAAAAAGATATAGTACTTATAGGTTCATCCTGAAAATAAATTAATTCTTCTAAAAGATCTTTTTCAAATTTCTTGTTTGATGAAACAAAGCTATGATTTAGGGAATTTTCTCTTAAAAATTGTTTGATAAATTTTTTTTCGTCATTTTCATTTTTATTATTTGAAATGAAGCTGTACGCTTTATTGTTTTGTTGTTTAAATTCTAAACTTTTTTTTACTATAGAGGAACTATCAAAACCACCAGAAAGAGTAAACGCGATTGGAACATCTGCTCTAAGATGTATTTTTATGTTGTCTGAAAAAACTTCTTCAAATTCCTCTTTATCGAAGGTCTTGTTAATTTTAATTTCTAAATGCCAATATTTTTTTATTTTGATGGATGATCCATCTATGACTCCTATTGAACCAGACGGGAAAGAATTTATTCCACTAAAAAAAGTTTTTTCATCATCATCACACCATCCTCTTAATAAATATTTTAAAACCGTATTTTGATTTTCCTTTATTTTGTTTTTATTTTTAAAAAAAATAATATCTTTAATTTCTGAACTTATAATTATTCCACCCTTATATTTACTATAAAATAAAGGCTTTTGTCCTAATCGGTCTCTAAAACAAAAATATTTTTTTTTATTATTATCTAAAATTATTATACTAAACATCCCTCTTAATTTTTTGATAAAATCTGGGCCCCAATGAATATAAGATTTTAAAATTACTTCTGTGTCTGATTTGGTTTTAAATTTTACATTTAATTTTTTAAGTTCTTTTTTAATTTCAAGATAATTGTAAATTTCTCCATTAAAAACTAAATTTATTTTATTATCATCGCTACTAAATGGTTGAGCGGATCTATTATTAAGATCAATTATTTCCAATCTTCTAAAGAGTAAAGAATACTTATTTTTATGTAAAACTTTAACCTCATCAGGACCTCTATGATAATTTAATTTTCTTAATTTATTAAATGATAAAACAAGATTATCACTGTTTTCGTTTGAATTAATTACTGCTACAAAACCACACATTTAGATTATCTTTTAACTGTAAGATATTTTTTTATCAAACTTATCAATCCATTTTCTATATTTTATAGACAATTTTTCTAATCTCTCAAATAAATCTATGTCTTTATTATTATCAGTCTCAAACTCTAACTTAACTTTGGACTTGTAATCTTTATCCGCATCTTCAAATGAAATAAAATTTTTTTTTTTTGAACTATTGCCATATCTCTTATAGACTGATCTATGGTATCCATCATGGAGAATTTCTCTAGGCACTTTTTGTTTTTTTAATTCATTTTTAAGACTTTGCGTCTTTTCTATATTCAATGATTTTATGATTTCATTAATCCAATTATCTGGTTTCAACACAAACTTTTCAAAAGGTAAAAAAATTACTTTCCCTTTGTTCATATTTATTTCTTCAAAATTTAATTTAAAGTAAAAATTAAATATTCTCTCAAGATAAAGCACTATATTCTCGTTTATATTATTTTTGTCTGCATAACTAAAATTTTCATCTTTAGTATAATAATCAAAAAAAAATGACCTTTCATTTCCTTGATATGTCTCAAAAGTAAAATGCTTTTCTCGTCTATCTAAGTGTACCTCTTGATGATTAATTTTTGCTTGTACAAACATATACATAGGATCTCTAAATGTTTCTATAAACAAAACTCTTTCGCCAAACGCTTTCCCAATTTCATTTAGAAAAAATATTAAGTGTGAAGTTGTGTAATTTATTATTGGTTTCTCTTTCTCAATTTTTTCTAGAATATAATTATCTCCTTTTTGAAATATTCTTTTCAAATAAGTTAATTTTTTAATTGATTGCAATACACTTGAAATGTCCGATGGTCTAAAATTTGAATTTCTTCCCATCATTTGATTGTAAATTGTGTGGTCCGCATACTGTTTTAAAAATTCAGCATACAAATCTTCCTTAATCTGCCCTGTGTACAAAAAACTAGAAATCCATTGAAGTTCATATGGAAATACTAAACTTTCAACATTTTGCATTGACGATATTATAGGTGATAGCATTGTTTTTCCTGATGCGCCAAAACCATTAACAAAAACAATTTTATTTTGAAATGTATGACCTTTTTTAATAACTCTCTTTAACTTTGCTTCATCTAAATTAAGATCTTCTGTAAATTTAAAAACCATATTTTCAACTAAATTTAAGTTTTTTTTTTAAAATTTTATCATCAAGCCTTATTTTCTCAATTATTTTTGCTATTCTCAGACCCGTATTTTTTTGAAATAAGGATTTTTAAATTTTAAAATTTTTTTTTTAAAATTTTTATCAAATAAAATTTTTTTCAGTTTATTTTTTATTTTTGAAACATTGTAATCAACATCGATTACATTTTTTGGTTTTAATCTTCCGTTTTGTCGTGTTCCAATATTTAATACTGGACATTTAAAAGCAATTGCTTCTTTTATTCCAGATGAGGAATTTCCTACTACCACTACATTCTTAACACTTCTTAAATTCATAAGAGAATGGTAATAATAATTGCCTAGTGATTTATAAATATAAAAATTCTTATTTTTCTTCTTAAATTTTTCTATCTCTAATATTATATCATTACTTCCAATATCATTATTAGGGTAAGTAGCAATTACATCACAATTATGTTTTTTAATAAAATATTTTAAGGCTTTCAAAATATTCTTAATTTGTTTTTTAGAGTTTTGAGGCTCGGTGGTGACTGAATGTTGAGTTAAGATTATTAGAGGATTATTATTATCTAATTTAAACTTTCTTTGTAAAGTTTGGTAATCAGCAAAACTTTTATTATAGATTATGTCATTTATTGGCAAACCAACATTAAAAGTTCTCCATTTTTCCTCACCTAGATTTATTATATTTTGGTAAGATCGCTTATTAGTAGCAAAATGAATGTGACTCAATTTTGTTATTGCATGTCTTACACTGTCATCTAAAGCTCCTCCTTCAGTTGTATCACCTCCCTCAATATGAAATGTAGGGATACACAACTGCGTAGAAGCAATTGTTGCTGCAAATGTTTCAAACCTATCAGCATTTACCAAAAAAATATCAGGTTTATGTTTATAAATACTTTTTGCAATTTTCATGGTTGCCTGCCCTATTAAATTTGGGGTTTGTAAGTTAGATTTATAAAAACTATTTAGTTTTACTTTGGCAGCTATCTTAATTTTATCTTTTTTAATATGAGATATAGTTTCTCCAAATTTTTTATCTAAGTGAGAACCAGATACCATCAACAAACAATCTAGTTTGTTGCTTTCTGTTAATGCCTTAACTACTGGTAATTGTAGTCCATATTCAGCCCTGTTGCCTGTAAAAACAAGAACCCTTTTTTTTTTCATAAATAAAATTAAATTGTATAATCTGTTGATTTATAGCTTGAATTTTTTTTATTTTTTTCAAACCATTCGCAAGTCTTATATATACCTTTATAAAAATTTTTGGTTCCTGAAAACTTTGGTTTCCATTTGAGTAATTTAATTGCTTTTTTATTGCACGCATATAATCTTTTAACTTCACTTTTAACAGGCCGAAATCGCTTTCTATCAATTTCTATTTTTGGATATCTATCATAAAATTGACATACGATTTTATAAATATCTTTAATAGATACCTCAAAATTACTTCCAATATTTATAATTTGACCGTTTAGTTTTTTATTTTTTTTTAAACTGTTTATGTAAGCTTGGACTGTATCTTCAACAAAATTAAAATCTCTTGTAGTGTTTATTGAACCTAATTTAACTTTTGAAACTTTTTTTGAAATTTGGTTAATTATCGTTGGTATCACAGCTCTGGTAGATTGTCTTGGACCATATGTATTAAATGGCCGTAATATTGTAATAGGTAAACCAAATGAATAGTAATACGACATACAAAGATGATCAGCCGAAGCTTTAGTTGCGGCATACGGTGACTGTGGATTAATAGGGTGCTTTTCGCTCATAGGTATAAACTGGGCTGTTCCATAAACTTCACTCGTTGATGTTTGAATTAATCTTTCAATATTAGAGTTTTTAGCCAATTCCAACAAATTATGTGCTCCAGAAATATTAACATCTATATAATTTTTAGATGCCACATAAGAATATGGAATACCAATTAAAGCAGCTAAATTAATTATATAATCCACTTTATTTATAATTTTTTTAAATGACCCTTTGTCTCTTAAATCTCCAAAAATGATATCAACATGTTTAATAATATTTTTATCTAAAACTGATAACCAACCAATATCTTTAAATGAATTATACAAAACTAGCGCTTTAACATTAAAATTTTTTTTTACAAGAGCTTCAACCATGTGTGAGCCAATAAATCCTTCCGCTCCTGTAAGAAAAACTGTTTTATTTTTCATAGTTTTTTTTATTAGCATGTCTTTGGGCTAACATCCAATCTTTTATATTATTTATATCTATATTCTCTTTATGATCAGTTACTAAAAACAGATTATTTTTTTTATTAATAAAATTTTTGAATTTATTTAATTCCTTTGGGCTAATAAAAAAAAAAGACCCAGACGGAAAATATAAATTAAAAAATTTTTTTTTTTCATCTATCTTGTTAAAAGGATTTTTAACTTTTTTTTGCAATACAGATACCACTGAATTACCTGATTTTTTAAATAATTTTAAGCCAGCTTTAACATTTTTTTTTGATCTGAATGGAGATGTTGGCTGAAGCAAACAAATACAATCTACTTTTGAAAAATTCTTTTCATACCATTTCAAAGCATGATTAACTGCTAGATAAGAACTTGTTTTATCTCTAGAAAGATGAGCTGGCCTTATCCATGGAGCCAAAATATTTTTTTTTTTTGAAATCTCTAAAATTTGCTCATCATCTGTAGTCATTAAAATATGTTGAAATAAATTAATCTTTTTTGCAAAATCTATAGTCCAATTTACAAGAGGTTTTTTTCCTAGAATTTTTTTATTTTTATTTTTTAATCTTTTAGATCCTTTTCTTGCAGTAATGATGGCTAAAACTTTCATTTATTTTTTTTATTTACTTTTTTTAATTCTTTATGAACTCCAATATCAGCCCATGGTTCATGTAAGGGATAAACTATAATTTTTTTTTTATGTTTTATTATTTTTTTAAAAAGATTATTGATATCAAATTTCTTATTTTTAGTTATATATTTAAGTATTTTTTTGTTAAAAACATAAATTCCTGCATTAACATAATTTTTTTGTAAAGGTTTCTCTACCATTTCAATTAATCTTGAACCTTTAGTTTTAATTATACCAAACTGGTTTTTTGTTTCATGAATAATTGACGCCACTGTAGCAATTTGCTTGTGAGTTGAATGAAATAATAAAAAATCATTCAGTTTCAAATTAGTAACTACATCGCAATTTATAACTATTATGTTTTCGAATTTAAATTTGTCTAAAAATGCTATCGAGCCTGCGGTTCCTAAAGGTCTTGATTCTTTGATATATTGAATTTTTACACCTAATTTTTTTCCATTTTTGAAATAACTTATAATTTTATCTGATAAATAATTTACAGAAAAAACAAAATTTCTAAATCCTTCTTTTGAAGCTTTAACAATTAATTTTTCTGCCATAGGTTTTCCTGATATTTTTAACATTGGTTTTGGTATTTTTTTTGTAAGTGGCAACAATCTTTTTCCCTTTCCACCAGCCATTATTAAAATAATTGTATTTTTTTTTATATTATTTTTATTGTTTTGCAGAACATACAATCCTGATATTTTTTTTGAATTTTGGTTTATGATTGGAATAGAATTGATTTTATTTTTTATCATTAAATTCATTATTTTCTTCTGAGAAACTTTTGATTTAGTTGATAGCGGACTCTTATTAATTATATAAATGATACTATCCTCTTTAGTATAGCCTCTTATTAAATTTCTTCTGATATCACCATTTGTGATTGTGCCTAATAATTTAAATTTATTTTCCGTTACTAAAACTATTTTAGTTTTACATTTGTTTAAAATTTTAATTGCATCTTTAATTTTAGAGTTTCTATCTAATAAATTTTTTTTCCAAGAACTATCTTTTTTAATTATCATTCTTTAATGGTACTATTATTGAGATAAAATTTAAATTTATTCATCTTTTATATAAAAATTAGTGCTATCATATTTTCCTATTCCTAGATTGAAAAAAATCGATGTGTTTATATAAAAACTTAAAAGACTGAATGTTTTTTGTCTTAATACTTTTTCTAAATGACATATTTTCTGAATTTAATTTTAAAAGAAAATTTATATTTGT
>MDSW01185505.1_pt1 | contig 11087 bp, 9 predicted proteins | sample 811171 | NCBI WGS metagenome assembly MDSW01 (sample SAMN05326641, study PRJNA326480) | marine metagenome | isolation source: seawater | place: Atlantic Ocean: North West | collected 2012 | reverse complement strand
TTCAGGAGGTAACCGATTGGCACAAAATGACACCTTAGTAAAAGGATGGCAACCCGTTATTGGTCTTGAAGTCCATGTTCAGCTTTTGACTAATACAAAATTATTTTCTCCAGCAAGAAATAAATTTGGAGAGGATGCTAATACATTAGTAGATTTGATAGATATGGGTTTACCTGGTGTTCTGCCAGTCATGAATGAGGAAGCCATGAGGCAAGGCATCAAATTTGGCTTAGCTACTTCAGCAAAAATTGCTAAAACAATGATTTTTGATAGAAAGAACTATTTCTATCCTGATTTGCCAAAGGGGTACCAAATTACTCAATTACATTTCCCTATTGTGAAAGATGGGATTGTAGATGTTGATGGCAAGAAAATAAGAATTCATCAAGCTCATTTAGAAGAAGATGCTGGAAAATCTATGCATGATCAATATGATTCAAAATCTGTAATTGATTTAAATAGATCAGGAGTACCATTACTAGAAATTGTTTCTGAACCAGACATAAGATCTGCATCTGAAGCGGTGAACTACCTAAAAAAAATTCATCAGATAATTACTTACTTAGATATATCTGATGGAAATATGTCTCAAGGATCAATGAGATGCGATGCGAATGTTTCAATAATGCGGCCTGATTCTAAAGAATTTGGGACTAGAGCAGAAATTAAAAATATTAACTCTTTTAAATTTGTTGAGAAAGCAATAAATTTTGAAGTTAAAAGACAAATTAAATGTCTTGAAGACGGAGAAACAGTTGAACAAGAGACTCGATTGTATGATTCCATAAAAGACGAGACGAGATCAATGAGAACAAAAGAATTTGCGAATGATTATAGATATTTTCCATGTCCTGATTTAGTCCCTATTAATATATCTTCGGAGTTAATTAAAGATATCAGCAACAATATGGATGAATTACCAGGGGAAAAAGAACAACGATTCAAAAAAGTTTATAAGTTAGACGATTATGAAGCTAAGGTTTTATGTGTAGAGAAGCAAACAGCTAATTTCTTTGAAGAAGTTACTAAAAATTGTGACCCTAAACTATCTGCTAAATGGATAATAGGAGAGATTAATGCATTATTAAATAAAAATGATATATCTTTGGGTGATTCAAAAATAACGCCAGAAAATTTCTCAAGTTTAATGGCAAAAATAAATGATGGGACGATCTCAGGAAAAATTGCAAAAGAAGTTTTGGAAGAAATCTGGAATACAGGTAGTAATGCAGAGAAAATCATAAAATCTAAAGGCTTGGAGCAAATATCGGATGAGACTGAGCTTGAATCAATAGCTCAATCAGTACTTGATAAAAATCCTGGACAAGTCGAAGCTTATAAAGCTGGTAAGGATAAACTTTTTGGATTTTTTGTTGGTCAGGTCATGAAAGAAACTCAAGGTAAGGCAAATCCTAAATCAATTAATGAAATCTTAAAAAGATTACTTAACGGCTAATCGATAAGTAGTAAGTCATCTGCTACTATTACTTCACCATCATAGAATAGCTCTACTTCTTTTTTAATTTCATCAGGCTGTGCGCCCCAAAAAAGAATATGAGATAGGATAAGTTTTTTAGGCCTAATTTTAGATGCTATTATCCCTAGTTCTTCTGGACTTGTATGATGAGCTGCGTGATATATTTGCCAATCAGGGGTCTTTTTTTCAAAGCCTGCTTGCGAATATACCTCATGTATAAGGATATCTGCTCCTTTAGCTTTTAATAAAAGTTTTTCAGACGGGGCAGTGTCTCCTGAAAAAACTATTTTTTTATGCGGTGTTTGAAAAACAAAGCCATAAGACTCGTCAAGATCACCATGACTATTTTTAAATGCTTCAACCCTTACAAAATTATCTTCATATACATACCCATCAAAAATTTGATTAAACTCATATTTATAGCCGGTACTATTTTGCGGTTGGGTGCCATTGATTCTGTAACTAATGTCAAATTCAAAAGCTTCTATTAGGTTTCTTGCCATATTGTCTAATGATTTTGGGCCATGAAGGACTAATTTATGTTCTCGGCCCATTATCCAAGGTGTAATAATTAAGTCTGATAGTCCTAAATTATGGTCAGAATGCATATGTGTAAGGAATGCATGTTTCAAATCTTCTGTATCAATTTCTAAATCACCTCCCCAGGCCTTTGTAAGAGCAGCTACCCGTCTTACTACTCCTGAACCAAAATCTATTAAATAAGGTTCATCGTTTACAAGAATAAGATATGAGGAACCTGCTCTTTCAGGATTAGGATTAGGCGTGCCAGTCCCTAAAATATAGAGTTTTGTGCTTGCAGTTAAATCAAGCATAAGGAAGAAAAAGAATAAAAACCTAATCATTAATTTTATAAATTGCTATTCTGTCAGATTTATATGAGCCTAAAAACAATTCATTATTATGAGGATACACCACTGATAAGCCACCAAAAGCAACATCACCAAAATTTAATTCTTCAATAACATTTAGTTCAGCATCAGTTCTGATGACTGAAAATGGTGTTGCACATTGAATTTGATCTGGCTCCATACATGTTAATCCTCCAAAATTTGTATCTTGTACAGCTATCCAAAGCTCTTTATCTTTGGCAATTATATTGTCAGAACCACCATCAAGATATGATCTAAATTTAAAATCTTTTCTTTCACCGCCATTATTTATAGCGCCAATAGACCCGTTCATTCTGAAGCTAACATAAACAGTATCATCAATCATTTCTATTCCATTTGGCCATGCTCCATCTGAATTATTCAGAATTGAATAGCCTAATTCTTTATTCCATTCATAGACATAGCCAGTATCCCAACGGAAAATATTAAAAATAAAAAGTTTTGAAAATCCCCAATCTTTATCATATTGATGAGTGGCATAGAATGAACCATTTTCATCTGATATAACAATATCATTAAAATAAGTTGAATCTTTAGGTCCATTTACACAGCCTACCCAAAATAACTCTCTTTCATTAGAGTCGGAGAAAACAACCTGATCACTGAAAAACAAAAAAAACTCGATTCTATCTACTAATTGATGATTCACTACAGCTAATAAATGTGCTTCTTTAAGAAAAGGGCTGAAGCTTTGATCTTTTGCAGATATATTTCGATAAATGTCTATTCCATGAGGATAAAGGCCATCATATGGCTCGCAACCCTCTTCTCCAATTCCAAGATTATTCTCTAGTTCAAATCTAATCTGGTAGTCTTCGACCTCCCTTGTTTCTAAATCCAACCTTGAGAGGGTTCCAGATTTTATTTCTCCATAATTTAATTCTGCTAAACCAGAGAATTGAGAGACAACTACTGCATTTTCGCCAGGAATTTCTGCAAAATCTTCAGGATTTTGTAACCCACATAAAAGTTCAAGAGTGCCATTTGATTTACACTCATCTTTATTTTTATATTCAGGGTTTAATATTGGGTCTAGTAAAAGCAGTCCAAAAACAATTATCAGAACTGCTGATACTAAAATTATTAGAAGCTTCTTAAACAAAAACCATTGCCAGGTTCTCTGCCACAAATCCAGGCTTATCGGAACCTTCTACTTCTAGTTCAATTTTTGTCTTCATTAACCAGCGTCCATTACCTTTATCGGTAACCTCCATAAGAGTGCTGTTATACCTACAATTTGAATCTACTGGTACTGGGTTAATGAAACGAATTTTATCGTATCCATAATTCATTGCCATTTTTGTGCCTTCGATTGCAATTGCTGTTTCATAGCCTTTGCCGACAGACAAGGACAACATTAATGCTCCATGAGCGATTGTGCTACCAAATATTGGTGCTGCCTTTTCTGGATCTACATGAATAAATTGTGGATCTTCAGTTACATCTGCAAAAGCATTGATTCTATCTTGATCAACTTTAAACCAAGATGTGCTATTTACTTTTCCGATTAATGTATGTAATTCTTCTACTTTAATTGCTTCCATTTTTCCTCCTATTTCATTAAATGGTCTTTATATTGCTCTCTGAGTTCAATCTTAAGGACTTTTCCAGTTGCTCCTATAGGTAACTCCTCTACAAAAACAATGTCATCTGGTTTCCACCATTTTGCAATTTTATCCTCCAAGAATGAATAAATTGATTCTTTATCTTTCTTGTCATTTGCAGGAACGACCAGAAGTAATGGTCTTTCATCCCATTTTGGATGTGCCACTCCAATAACACTTGCCTGCATAATATCAGGATGGCTCTGCGCGGCATTTTCTAAATCAACTGAACTAATCCACTCACCTCCCGATTTAATTACATCTTTCGCTCTATCTACTATTGTCATATAGCCTTCAGGATCGATACTTGAGATATCTCCGGTATCAAACCAACCATCAGCATCAATAGCATCCTCATCATGCTTGTAATACCTTTTGTTTACCCAGGGGCCTCTAACTAGCAATTTACCAAATGCTTCCCCATCCTCAGGCAAACGGTTTCCATCATCATCAACGATTTTTAACTCAATACCATATATCGGTTTACCTTGTTTAGTCTGTAATTTATATCTCTCCTCTTTAGGCATTTTATCCATTGCTGGAGTTCTTAAAGTAGCAGTTGCTAAAGGGCTTGTTTCTGTCATTCCCCAGCCTTGTACAACATTTACATCATGTTTTTCATCAAATTCTTTAATCATTGCATAAGGTACAGCTGAACCACCGATAATAGTCTGTTTCACATTATCTAGCTTAATGTTATTTTCCTCACAATAACCTAATAAACCTAACCATATTGTTGGCACTCCGAATGCAAGAGTTACATCCTCTTTCTGAATTAATTCAACTAAGGCGGCTCCGTCCATTCCCATTCCAGGTAAAACTAACTTTATGCCATTCATCGCTCCAATATAAGGAAGCCCCCAACCCATTACATGGAACATTGGTACTACCATTAATATTGAGTCGTCTGCACTTAAACCCATCCCATTAGCTGATGATCCAGCCCAAGTATGTAAAAGAGTAGATTTGTGTGAATAAAGCACTCCTTTTGGATTCCCAGTTGTTCCAGATGTGTAGCAAAGTCCACAAGGTGCATCTTCACCCAATTCTGGCCATTCATATTTTTCATCGCCGTCTTTTATAAATTCCTCATAAGAAATTGCATTCTTTAACTTAGTTTCTGGCATCTCTTCTGCTGAACATAGAAGAACATATTGCTCTACAGTTGGACAATTATCTTGAATTGCTTCAAGTAAGGGTGCAAAAACCGTTTCAACAAAAATAATTCTATTCTCAGCATGATTTATTATGTAAACAATTTGTTCTGGGTGTAATCTAAAATTAATTGTATGCATCACTGCGCCCATACCGGAGATTCCAAAATACATCTCCATATTCCTATATGTGTTTAATGCCAATGACCCTACATTTTGACCATGTTTTATTCCATACTTTTCTAGTGAAGAGCCTAATTTCTTGGCTCTTTTTGCAACTTCACCATAATTTGATTTGGTGATCTCTCCAGACAGGTTTCTGGTTACTATTTCAACATCAGGAAAAATCCTTTCTGCATAGCTAATTAAGCTACCAACATTTTTAGTCCATTTCTGCATATTGCTCATTATTACTCCCCTTTTCTAAGCCTATTAAGATAAGGATACCATTCATTCTTTAGCGGGTGAAACCAAGAGAAGGTAATATCATGTAATTTCTTCTTTTCTTCCTCTGAGAGTCTTATTTTCTGTGCAGGATCAAAGATTTTAATCAACTCTATTAGATTGCTATCTACACCATGTTTTCTTAGTATATCGGCAAAATCTATTCCAGAATTTGATAAGAATGCACCAAAAATGTCCACTAACATCAAATCTGTTCTTGGCATACCAGTTAAGTTAATTAGGTAGGTATTTTTATTTTCGAGCAGATCGCGTTCAATATGATTGCAAAACGTTAGATTTAGCCTTTCAGGAGACGAATCCACTGTAAAATAATTATCCCAAATGCATATATTGCTCTTATCAAACGATTCTAATACTTTTTCACATTCCTTATTTATACTTTTAGAAATTACTGCATCACCAGTCCAAAAGAACTTTTCATCTTTCGGAAAAATGCTACAAAATTCATCGAAATAATCTTGGTGATTTTTATCTTTATTTATTAGCTCAGAGCAATAAACTGTAGGACAAAAGTCAAAACTTATATCATTAAAGCTACTTTTTGTACGATTCAAAATTTCTACTTGTTCGGACAATGAAAATTCTTGATCTATATCATCAAATAATAATGAAAAATTTTTGACTCCTAGATTCATAAATAATTCAATTTTTTTATTTAATTCAATAGCATGTTTTTTATCTATTGGAGCTAGACCGACACCTATAGTAACTTTATGACTACTAGATAGATCAACAAAGTCATTAAATGAACTTTGCCAATCTGGTGTAGGGTCTAAATCAAGATGATTTCGTAAAAAAGGATCTTCTTTAGGTGCATAAAGATAATAATTAAGACTATTTTTACTTAATAATTCAACGATAGAATTTCTATCATGGAAATTTAAGCTCCCTCCATAAAAACCTTCAACAATACCTAGTTTTTTCATAGCTTATTAAGTCTACAAGAAGAATTGGATAAAATTTTATTTTTTTCAATACTTATTTTTTTTGAAGATACTCTAAAGATAGTTTCAGTATCATTAAACTTATTGAGCAGATATTTTAAGCCTATTAAAGCTTGCAAAGAGGCTACTAAAGATACAGTAGGCCCTAGAACTCCAGCTTCAGCACAATCATTGGCATCAATATCACCATTTTCTGGAAAAAGACAATTATAACAACAATGGGAATCTACCTTATTTGCAAAAAGAGCTATCTGCCCATCAGAATCGGAAACAGAAGCATTGCAAAAAGGAACATTATTATTTACGCATGCTTCGTTAAGAGAATACTTAGTACGAAAATTATCTGAGCAGTCAAATATCATCTCCGATGAGTATTCATTAAAATTCATTTCCCAAGATTTGTTTTTTAAGGTGCTAACCTTGCAATGAGAATTCAACCCTTCAATATAGTCTTTAAGTACATCTACTTTGAATTTTCCAATATCTTCTTCTTGAAAAAAAACTTGTCTATGTAAATTTCTTATTTCTACTTTATCAGGATCAACTAAATTAATTCTTCCAATTCCAGATGCTGCTAAATATACGCTCAAAGGTGAGCCTAGGCCTCCACAACCAATTATTGTGATTTCCTTTTTTAGAAGATTCTCTTGATCTTGAATAGAAAAATCTTCAAGAATAATTTGAGAATAGAATCTTGAAACTAATGAATCATTTATATCCATATATGAACCTTTTTATATTTTTTAGATCATTAAAAGTACCTATATTTTTGTATCCTAAATGTTTCATATATTCACTTAGATCAGATGATTGATTAAGTCCATGCTCTAAAATTAATACACCATTAATTTTAAGATAATTAAGTGCCTCAGAAATTATTTTTTTAAGATCTCTTAAACCAGCATCTTGCGAGAATAGTGCTGTTCCAGGCTCAAATAGAGTGCTAGTCTCAAGTTTTGCATTTTCAGGTATATATGGTGGATTTGAGACAATAAGATCAAACTTTCCTTTAATATTTACGAACCAATCAGATTCAATAAATTTAACCTTATTTTGTGTTTGGACGTTATTTTTTTTTGCAATTCTTAATGCTTTTGTACATAAATCTGATCCAAAAACTTTTGAATTTTTATAAATTTTCGATAACTCAATAGCAATACAACCAGATCCTGTACCAAGATCAAGTATAGTTTTTAATTTTAAGAACTTGTTCTTAATGTAATCAACTAATACTTCAGTTTCTGGTCTTGGAATCAAAACATCTTCAGTCAAAAAATAGTTTCCCTCATAAAAATTCCATTCACCAATAATGTATTGGATTGGTTTTTTGCTTTTAATGTCATGGATAACTTTATCTAAGTCAAAATTTCCATTTAGAAGCCCAAGAACAAGGAATCTTAAACCCTCATCATATTCATCTTTATAAACTGATTCCCAGACTATTTTAATCTTTTTAATCGAGGTGCTATTTATTTTCAATTTCGAGAAGCTTTTCTGCATTACTTTGTGCTTTCAATGAACTTACCATTTCATCAATTTCGCCATCAATAAAATTGTCAATGTTATAAAGAGTTAACTTTAGCCTATGATCAGTTATTCTTCCTTGAGGATAGTTATAAGTTCTAATTTTTTCACTTCTATCGCCAGTACCAACTAATGATTTCCTTTCGCTTGCTTTTTCTTGCTCAAGTTTTTGTTTTTCTATGTCATAAATCTTAGAGGACAATAGTCCTAGAGCTTTTGCTTTATTTTTATGCTGACTTCTATCATCTTGGCACTCTACTACTATTCCTGTAGGTAAATGTGTCAATCTAACTGCAGAATCAGTTTTATTTACATGCTGCCCACCTGCACCTGAAGCTCTATATGTATCTACTCTTATTTCTGACATATCCAAATCTTTTTCTTCGATATCATCAATTTCAGGCAAAACTGCTACCGTAGCAGTTGAAGTGTGTATTCTGCCTTGAGATTCTGTCAGAGGAACTCTTTGGACTCTATGAACTCCTGATTCAAATTTTAAACTTCCATATGATTCAGTTCCAATTACTTTTATTACTATTTCTTTAAAACCACCTGTTCCTAGGGGAATTTCTTTTATTTTTTCAACTTTCCACTTATTTCTCTCTGCAAATCTGCCATACATTCTATATAGATCTCCGACAAAAATTGCTGCTTCATCCCCTCCTGCTCCGGCACGTAACTCAACAAAAGAATTTCTTTCATCATCTTTATCTTTTGGCAATAACTGAATCATTATTTCACCTTCGATTTCTTGGAGCTCTTTCTCATGTTGATTCTTTTCTTCTAAAGCAAGAGCTTTCATTTCTTCATCGTTTGCAAGACTGTCTAAATCATCAATTGATTGCTCAAGTTCTTGATACCTAATCCAGTTTTCTACTACATCTTTTATTTCAGAATATTCCTTATTGAGCTTGGTTAACTGATTGATATCAGAAGTAATATTAGGGTCAGATAATTTTGTACTTAGATCATCAGATTTTTTTTGAATATTATTTAAAGAGTCTCTTATGCCTTGCTTCATAATTATTTATTTTTTGTTGAACTATCTAAAATTTTTGATACTTGAAAGGCATTTTTAGATGCGATTTCACTGGCAAGATCATCTATTATATTTTCTATATCATCGCCTTTTAAAATTCTCTTCTTTGCTTTATTTACAGCTTCATCCCTAGTTTCAGTTAAACTTTCCCTAAATTCCTTTTGCTTAAGATCTATATTTTTTTTATTTTTAATTTTTCTAAATTCTGTTTCAGAATTTTTTTCAATTATTTCTTCAGCTTGAGCTACAGAATCTTTTCTTCCTTTTATATTTTCTTCAACCATCATGCTTATTTCATCCAATGTTAAAAGCTTAAAGTTCTTAAGATTATTTAAGCTACCATCTAAATTTCTTGGAATTGCTAAATCAAAAATTAGTCTATCTTCAGAAGTTTTAAAATCTTTTGATCCAAAAAATTCTTTGTCTGATGGAGCGGCAACTACAATGGTTTTAAATTCGTTGATATTTTTGGTTAATTTACTAAGTGGATTGCTTTTTATTCCATCAACTTCTACTTTTGATCTATTAAAAAGTGCTACTTCATAGCCATTTGCGATTAATCGTTTCAATAAGGGCTTACCTACATCACCAGCACCGATAATTAAAACAGGTGAATGCCCTTCTTTCAAAATTATGTTCTCAACTAACGAGGCTATCGACACTGGATTTTTCGATAAGTTTGTAGCTGAACGAATTTCCTTCGTAATGTTTATAGATTTAGAAAAGATAGAATCGAGGTTTGAATTTAAATAGCCAAATGAACGAGAATTCTCATATGCTTTTTTAACTTGGCCGAAAATATCTGGCTCCCCAACAATCATTGAATCAATGCCAGTCATAACACGAAGTAAATGAGCAAATGCATCATTATCAGAGAATAGGTATTGATCATTTTTTCTGACTTCTAGTCCCTTCCCAAGGATATGTTCTAAATGCGCATCAAATTTTTTTATCTCTATTCTTGGGCAAAATGAATAAAACTCTGTTCTATTGCATGTTGATAAGAAAATACCATTATCAAAAGCTGTCAAAGTTTTAAGTTTTGCTAAGATTTCATCAATCTTGTCTTTATTAAACGCAAATTTTTCTCTAACCTCTAAAGAGGTAGATTTATGACTTATGCCCCAGCAATGAAATTCCATAGTTACTATTTTAATTCTTATTTAAAGTTAATTTCTTTAATTCTGATTCTAACCAGCTGTGCAAGTTTAAATACATCTAATAAAAGTTACAATCTTGAAGGAAAATTATCCTATATATCTAAGGAACAATCTTCAATTTTTAAAGTAAAAATATCATCAAATGTAAAAAAATCTTCTATAGAAGTGTATGACACATTAGGAATAAATCTTTTATATAGCGTCCGTAATGAAGGCAGTTCATGGAAAATCTCTAATAAAGAGTTTGTTCAGTTTCAAAAAGAACTTCCTTCTCCATCCGAGCTCTACTTTTTGATAGCAAGTGAATGTAATTCTAACGAAAGTTGCAATATCCAAATAGCTAGAGAAAATAATGATTTAAGAATTAATTTGATGTTAGATGGAATATAAATACAGGTCTTACGCAAAAATAAATAGCTATTTGAATGTAATGTCAAAACTCGATAGTGGCTATCATGAGATTCTTACTCATTTTCAAATTATTGATCTGTATGATGAAGTTTCATTTAAAGAAAGTGATAACCTTCTAATAAATTCAAATGAGAAGACAATAAAAAATAATAATTCCATAACAAAAACAATTAAATGGTTTAATGAAAAATATGGAGTAAATCAAAAATTTGAAACAAAGATTAAGAAAACTATTCCAGTAGGGGCAGGATTGGGTGGCGGTAGTTCAAATGCAGCAATTGCATTACGATTTCTTGCAAAATTTCATAATATCCAAATTAAAGATATTGATAATACTGAAATAGCTTTAGCTTTAGGTGCAGATGTGCCTGTCTTTGTGCATAAAAAAAGTTGTTATG
>MDSW01137749.1_pt1 | contig 11088 bp, 9 predicted proteins | sample 811171 | NCBI WGS metagenome assembly MDSW01 (sample SAMN05326641, study PRJNA326480) | marine metagenome | isolation source: seawater | place: Atlantic Ocean: North West | collected 2012 | reverse complement strand
TTGCTTTTTTTAAATTTTTATATCCACCATATAAACCACTCGGCGATATTAGTGTCAAATCATCCAAAGATGTATGGTATTCTGGATAAAAATTATCTGAATCAGATATCATGTTTGATCTACAAATTGTTGCTATTGGTAAATCTACCCCTGGAGAACAATACTGTCTTTCATCACTAGCTCTATCCAAAAAGGTGTGTTCTACATAATTTACATTTTGTAATATATGTCTAGATACTTTGTCTGATAATGTATTTCCATATCTTGTAGATACATAGGAATAGCCTCTATCATCACCAACTGTGGTTACATTAAATCCAGCAATTATATTTTTTTTCATATCATCAATATTTCTACTAATGTATGCAATTGAGCCAATTGTCTCTGGTATAAATACTATTCTATAAGAGTATTTTCTATGTTTAAGGGATTTAATAAAATTGACTAATGCCGTTGTTACAACAGGACCTGATAATTCATTATTTGCCATAGATGGGTGGCAAATATAAGTGGATAGAAAAATTTCTTTTTCAATCTCTCCTTTAAGTTTAATTTCTCCATAAGTCAAATTACCATCTTTTAATTCACTGACAATTTTAACTTTATAAGTCCCTTTCTTTAATTTTTTGAATTCATTAAAGCTTAGGCAAAATCCCCATCTAGGATTATAGTAAGATGTAACATATGGTATGGCAGTCGGTTGTTCTTCAAGATAATTTAAATGTTCTATCAGTTCTTCTAACTCTATTTCTTTATCAATAGGAGTTGAATAACCAACTACATGTAAATTATTTGTCTTAAAGTCACAAATTTTCTTACCATCTGGACATGTAATATATCCATCATAACAATTCCACTCTTGCGGAATTGTCCAATCGAAACATTTAGTTCCGCTTGGAATTTCATTCATTTCTAATTCAGGAATAATACCTTTAATATATTGTAGTGTTTGCCTAACTCCATCACCGGTTAAACTTCTATTAATTGGGAATAAATCAACAGCCCAATCATACATTTCTTGCCCTATTTTGTTCACAACTGAATTCATCCTATTTTGTATAAACTTTTAGCATTATTGTATTTAATATCATTTTCTATAACGTCGTACGCTTTAACTAGATCAACTTTTCTAATGACTAATTCATCAATATTAAATTGTTCCATTACTTCATTTTTCAAAAAAATATTTTCTAAAGGCTCAAGGTACATCAATACATTATTATCTATATCACGAACGTACATTCCATAAGTTCTTATGCTTTCTATACCTTTATGATCTATATATGTTGATGTAAAGTCTTTATTGTATCTATAATTTACACTTGCCACCTCTTCAACATGATGAGCAAAAGTAAATGAATCTCTTAAAGGTATATCAATAATTAACATTTTTGCTTTTTTCTTATAGATAAAATTAAATGGTGAATTTATATCAAAAGAACCATGATTATTTAAATTCGCTAATTCATGCTTATATCTACCTGTTACAGCAAATGAATACATGGGATGCTGTGTTCTAATAAAATCATCTCTTTTGATTGCTACATTGCCAAGAAAACTAGTTTTTGATTTTGAATTTAAAATATCAAATTTCTTTTTATTACAAAAATCCCAATCAAAAGTCTGAATTAGTAAAGTTCCAGTATCTCCTAGTTTTTCAATTATTTTATTGATAATTAAATTAAATACTTCATCAACCGATATGTCAGAAGAAAGTGCTTCGTCTATTTTTTTTATTGTCATTAAAAGAGTTAGGCTATTTTCTGTTAATAACAATGTGCCTCCTCTTTCAATCCTTAATTTTTCTATGAAATCATCTAACATTAAAAGGCAGCCCCTCCAGTAACTGGTATGTTATTACCACTCATGTAGTTTGATTCCTTAGATATAAGGAATTGAATTATAGGTGTTATGTCTTCAACTTGAGCATTTCTTTTAAGGGGGTGATTATAAGCATTTAATTCAACTAATTTCTCATCAATATTTCTTAAAAACTTCGTTTCTATCATTGATGGAGATATGGCATTAATTTGAATGTTTCGATTAGCGTATTCACTCGCTAAAGACCTTACTAGACCTAATAAAGCATATTTTACTACTGTATATTGAGTTAGAGCCTTTGGTGGAACATTTGTTAAAACAACACTTGAGAGCATTACAACAACCTTACCTCTTTTTTGTTTTGACAATTTTGGTAAAAATCGATTTAAGATTATTGTTAAAGACTTTAAACCTACATCTATTTCGTTTTGAAAGTCAGACCAAGATACATTTTTAAATCTTATGTTCTCAAACTTAACAGCTGCAAGATGAATTATTTTATTTGGAATACCATAGCTCTCTTCAATACTGTTCATCATAGAAGTGATATCTTTTTCTGATGATAAATCAGCCTTTAGCATTATAATTTTATTTTTTATACTTTTAGATAACTCTAATAATTTTTTATCTGAGTTATTGTAATGCGCTAGTATCAAACACTCTTCATCTATACTTTTTATTAAATCTAAGCCAATATCAGATGATGCTCCAATTATTAGCACAATATTATCACTCATCCATTACCCCAACTTTTATAGTAGCTTTTGAAACTTTTTCGTTATTTTGATTGGCGATAAAAGCTTTTATTTCAATCTGTTTGTACGCTTCATTTATGTAGCTAACTTTTCCAGAAATTTTTAATTTATCTTCTATATAAACTGGCTTAGAAAATTGAATATCAACTCCTTGTAAAATAGAATATAACCCAGGTAAATAAACACCAACGAGAGCAGAATAAAAAGACGATGTTAGCATTCCATAGACAACTCTATCTGCGAAACCTTTAGACTTGGAGTATTCTCTATCTGTATGTAATGGATTTGTGTCACCTGAGATTTCAAGGAATTTATCTAATTTATCAGCATCAACTGTAACACTGAAATGCTCTTCAAGTCCTACACTTATCTCGTCAAATTTATAGTTATTCAATTTATTATTTTAGTTTTTCCATCATTAAATCAATCATAGCTCCAACATCTTTTAATTCCATTAACTCTCCGAGAGTAAAATTTATTTTAAATTCCTTTTCGATAGCACTTACTAAATTAATATGATTTAAACTGTCCCATTCATCAACATTATCAGAATTTGTTTTATCTTCAATAACCATGTCGTCTTCATCAAATATATCTCTAAATATATTTTGAACTCCATTAAATACTTCTTCCCTAGTCATTAGTAAGTCCTATAAATTTATTTTTCTTTTCATAATTTGAGATATCAAGTGTCCATATAGTATTCTCATTATCAACCTCGCTTAATGTAAATCCAAGTTCCTCATAAAAATTTGATACCATATTATTTTTAGAGCTCTTGTAGTAATAGCCTACGATCTCAGAAACACCTTTTTCAGTAGATTGTTTAACAAATTCATCAAACATTAAAAATTCCATTTCTCTTTTTATTACCCTGCAACTCATAAGCCATAAATCTATATGGCATTGTCTATTTTTTATATTCCCAATAGATACAGCTATTAAGCCATTGTCTCCATATTTATCTGCAAGCTTTCCATATATTTTGATGTATTCTTCACTTGTAGATATATTTTGAATCTCTCCACCCGTATATCTTTTTGTGGTCAGGTTAAATTGATTAGTTTTATTTGTTAGTTGTGTAATTCTATCTAAATAGATTGATGAAAAGGGTTTGATTTCAGCAGTCATTTCGAGCGAAACTAAAAAATCATCATAAGATTGATAGGTAGCTTGTTCATTAGCTCTTTTTTTATTGTCTTCATAATATTGACTTCTATTTTTGTCATCATCAGATAGTGACACTGGTTCAAAATATCCATTCCTATCGATATGTCTTATAAAATCAATAACATCTCCCCCTACGTTTGGAACTGAAACACTTGGAATTTGCGAAAGAACAAGATCTCTTTCGGCTGGATTATCATCTATAAAGACTAAGCTATCTATCCCTATATTAATTTCTTTTGCTATATCTAAAATATTATGATTTTTTGGATTCCAGTTAGCTTTAAAAGAAGCAAAATCATCAAACTTTAAAATACTATCTGGATGGTTAAATCCTTCTTTAGCATTTGTAAAATCATTTTTAGAACAAACAGCAAGAGTGATGCCCCTATCTTTTAATTCTTTTACATATTCCTGAAATGCTGCGTAACTCTCATTTAGGGCGGTTTCGGTACCTATATTAATACCATCAAGCCCATCATCCCCAATAACACCTCCCCAACAAGTATTATCAAGATCAAGAACTAAACATTTTTTAGATTTTCCAAAAATAGATGTAATTATCTTGCTGATGTTAAAGGCTAGTTCTGGAATTGATTCCATACTTACAGCATATTTAGCCTGGTGCCATAAAGATTTATCAAACCAATTTTTTAATCCAATATATGAAGACAAATAGTTTATATCATTTATATATAGGTGTTTTAGTGCTCTAGCTTCCTGCGAAAATTTTTCATTTAAGCGATTTATAAAATAAGTCTTTCCATGAATATCATAACAATCAAGATTGCCTAAGTTTCTATTTTCTGTGTATTCAAAATTATTTTGGATAATAGCACAATCAAATTTTGATAAAGAACTCCAAATTGATTGGTATTTTTGAATTTCACTACTTAACAGTTTCTCTATATCTTCAGAACTATCCTTAGGTTCTGGATATTTAATTATATTTTTATTTGCTGTATGTATATAAATAATATCTGGATTAAATTGATCTAATTCCTCATTTCCAAATAAGGCATCTTCATAGTATTTATTATATTCAGACTCATAAAAATTTGGCTTAATCCCACTTTTAAGCAAAAAAAGCTCTAATATATTTTTTATTTCTGCAGTGGTGGATCCACCTAAGATTGCTATATTTTTTTCTATAAAATTATCATTGAGTAATAAATTTTTTTTTATTGATTTCTTTTTTCTTAGAATTTTATTTACATCTAAAGGATAATCAAAATTGGACAAAATATACTCCGTCTGAATAAGTCATAAAATCGCTATTATAAGTAAAACTGAACGTAAGACCAAATTTCGCTTGGTATGTGAGTGAGGTTATATTTATTCAAATAAATCTAGATATTAATAGTCTAATAATGCTGTTTCCCCACCACATATCACATTTAAGTTATTATATTCTGATGATGTATTTGAATGGTTAGGTAAACTACTGACACTACTACCCCTAACAAGGCTATGACTTAAACAGTCAGAATAATGATTTGTCGACAAAAGACCATGTTACCTTTCTCTAAATGCCTTATTCTTAATGTTTGTAAATGGTTGTAAAAGATAAGCGAGTATAGTTTTGCTTCCACTAACTATATTAACTGTCGCTTGCATACCAGGAAGAATTTCAAGCTTTCGTGACATAGTGGTTATACCGTCAGAAGGTATACTGACAAGACAAATATACCAAGTAGATCCATCTTCTTTAGTTATAGTGTCAGCACTTACGTTTAACACTTCACCTTCTAGACTTCCATAGACTGCAAAATCAAAAGCACTGAGTTGAACCACAGATTTTTGTCCCTTGATAACGTAAGCTATATCAGTTGGCGGTACCTCAACTTCTAATATCAAATCATCCCCTAATGGAATCATTTCCAGGATAGGACTTCCAGGTTTAACAATCCCGCCGCTAGATGTATTTATAAGGATTCTGTTGATTATCCCATCTTTAGGCGCTTTAACTTCTGTTCTGAGTAATTTATCTTCTAGATTTGGAATTTGATCTTGTAGGCTTTCAAATTCAGATTCTGCTGTTGAAATTCTTTGCATTAATCTTATTAAATTAATTCTAGGCTCTACTCCTGATGCCACTAAAGGCTCTAATATATCCATCTCTTCATTTAATAAAGATAAAGATGACTCTAGAGCCTTTCTTTGTTGCTTTGCTGCATTAAGGTCACCTAAGAATTCGGTGTCATCGAGTTTTACTAAAACCTCATCAAATTCTACTTGCTGTCCTATCTTTACGTACAAATCTCTTACAATCCCACCTTCAAGATTTTGAATAACTTGTACTTTGCTTGACGCAATTACTTTTCCATTGCCTCTTGTTACCTCTTCAAGTTCAGAAACAGATGCCCAAATAAAAAATAATACAAAAAACAAAGTAATTGAATAAAGAATTAAGTCTGGCTTAGGAGTGTTATATAAAGAAGAGAAGAATTTTTTCATATCTAGTTATTTGTAGATTGTAATTTACTTAAAATCTCTTCTTTTGGTCCATCTTCAATAATTTTTCCACCGTTCATCACTACCACTCTATCTACGAGATTAACTAAAGGCATTCTGTGTGACACTACAATCAGGGTTGCGTCTTGGATAATATTTTTAAAGTTATTGATGAAATGAGTTTCTGAATTCATATCCATTGCAGAGGTTGGTTCATCCAGTATGTAATGAGTGGGTTTATGTACTATTGCGCGCGTTAAAGCTATCGCTTGTCTTTGTCCACCAGAAAGGCCTTTACCTTTATCTTGAAGCACTAATTCATAGCCTCCAGGCATTTTTCCAAGAAAATCATCTAAACCTGATATTTTAGAAGCTTCTACAATATCATCTTCACTGATACCCTCTCTTCCCATGGTGATGTTCTCTATAATGGATCCTGAAAATAATTGTATATCTTGTAAGACTATACCTATCGAGCTTGATAGGTCATCATTGTGTATTTGTTTGGTATCGACACCATCGTAAGTTACTAGTCCATCAGTGGATCCAAACAATCCACTTCCTAGTTTTATTAAAGTGGTTTTACCTGAACCATTTCTTCCTAATATGGCAAGCTTTTCTCCTTTCGCTATCTTCAGGTCTACTTTATTAAGAGTGTCTAGTTCTTGATTTGGATATCTAAAGGAGACAGATCTAAATTCTAAGTCACCTAATGAAGGTCTTCTGATAACTGATTTATTATTTTGAGATTCAGTTGCAGACTGAGTTTCTTCCATAAATTGAGAGAGTCTTTTATAAGCTGTTTTTGCATTATTGAATCTCCCAAATAAATTCGCAATTTGCGCCAAAGGTGCAAGAGTTCTAGATGACAAAAGGACGGCAGCTACCATAGCCCCCATACTGACAGTTCCATCTCCAACAAGGAATACGCCATAAAATACTATCCCTACAAGACAAATTTGTTGAGCTGATTGTGCTGCATTTGTTGCAATAGAGGCTAAGGCACGTGAAAGTCTACTTGACGCAGATTGTTGAGTGGCGGCTTCTTTCCATCTTTCTTTTACTAGGTTGCCTCCTCCAAGAACCTTAACTGACTCTATACCGCTTATGGTCTCAACAAGAATAGATTGCTTGTCTTGATTGTGAGAACTAGATTGTTCACTTATTCTGGCTAAAAAAGGCTGTATAGCAATTCCTATCAAAAGGACAACAGGCACTGCCACCAAAGGAATAACGGCTAGCGGACCCGAAATTAGATAGATCACGAATATAAACAGGAATATGAAAGGCAGATCTACAACCAATGAAAGAGTTGCAGAAGTAAAGAAATCCCTTACTTGGTCAAATTCCTTAAAAGTATTGGCAGTTGCTCCTACCGGTCCAGCTGCCACAATAGCTGGAGCTTGTAAGAGTCTATTAAAAATTGAGTCTCCTACCTTCTTATCAACAAATTCTCCTGCATAGTCAATGAAGTATGCCCTTAACATTTTTAATATGTAATCAAAGATAATAATTAAAGCCATACCAAGAGTTAGAGCATAAAGAGATTCATATGCAGAATTAGGAACGACCCTATCGTAGACAACCATAATAAAGATTGAACTACCTACAGACATAAAATTAATTAAAGTAGCTGCCAATATTACTTTGTAATAAATGTTTTTATGTTCGGCAAATGCCGACCAAAACCAGTGGTCTACTAATTTCATAATTAATTTAATATTATCTCAAAGGTTTCGCCTAACTCACCTGTTATTTTGAGGTACGTATATTTCTGAATCTCTGAAGATCTCAGGGTTTCTATCATTGATTCTGAAGAGTCCAAAAAATCTCTTTCTGTTTGAAGTAAATCTAACAAAACTGCATTTGAGGTCTTAAATTCCTCCAATGCATAATATTGAGATCTTTTATTAGCCAAATAAGCATTTTTAAAAGCATTCAATCTGTCGGGAATTAAATTTAAATTTTTGATAGCCTCTTTTAGCTCTGCAAGTAATGTTTGAATTAAATCGTCTCTATCATTTATAGAAGCTTTTTCTTCAGCTCTAGTTTGTTCTTGGTAGGCTTCATTTCTTCCACCCGTATAGATGTCATATTTAAAATTGATACCTGAATAAAAATCAAACTCATCAGACTCTTTTGTTACATTAAAGTGTTGTTTTTTTAATTCTAGATCTAATCTAGGTCTTGAATTGGCTACAGCATTTTTTGTTTTATAAGTTGATGCAACTAGTTCTTCATTGGCTTGAAGAACATCGGGATTCTTTTTTAGCATTAAATCTCTAGAATCTATTAAAGAAATACTATTATTTAATTCTATAAGTGGAAGTTTCTCTGGCAATTCACCTTCAGGAAAATAAATTCTAAATCGAGATATAGCTATTCCTAGATTCTGTCGAACAGATGTAAGTTTTGCAAAAGCCTCTGCTTCTCTTGCTTCAGCTCTGCTTAATTCTCTACCAGCAGCAAGACCACTATCAACTCTTGTTTTGATTCTTTCTTTAATTGCTTTATGTCTTAAGTAAGAATTCTCTACAACTTTTTCAAAATTTGTATAGGAAGCAACATCTATATAACTTCTAATAGATAGATAAAGTAATTCCAAGATGGTACTTGATAGCTGAGCACGAGAAGCTTTGGCAAGAGCTTCATTTCTTGAAACATCGTATTGTGTTGCACCAAAATCATACAAAAGCTGATTTATTGTAAACCTAACATTGGTTTTATGATCAGCTTGAGATCTTTCTACTAAGTTGGTCGGATCATCTGCATATTTTCTGGAGATTGCATTATTAGAGTCAAGTATCATACTGAATTGAGGTCTAAGATAAGATTGAGATCCTTTTACTTGGGCATATGCTGCCTCTAATGAGGCTTGAGAAGATTTAAATTTTGGATGTAGGGCAACTGCCTTCCCTACTCTATCCTTAAAATACAGGAACTCTTCAGCATCCATAACTGAATCTAGAATCGGATCATTTTCTGAAACAATATTCTGTATGAAGAATACGAGCAGAAAAATACTCTGAAGAATTTTATACATAGGGTTAAAAGCTTATTAAGGTGCCAATATATAGTTGTCCGTAGGGATGATCAAATAGATGATTGCTCTTTCTATTATATGCTATTGGTGTAATGCCCAACAAATAACTGGTTGTAAGTGAGAGTCTAGAATATATTAATAAGTTATCTAGGGGTTTGTAAAAGAAACCAAAATCTAATACCTGATTATCGGAATAATCTTTTTTAAGTGGATTCTCTTGATAATTAGACCTAGAAACTTTTATAACTGAAAATCTTCCAGATAAGGCTAGGTTCTCTGTTAAACCATATGTCGTATTGATAGAGTATTTAAAGTACCTCTCTTTCCAAGGCGTTTCTTGAGGGAGATCGTTTTTAAAAGAATCTAGTAATGCACCTGTAGTTGTTCCATTTATTCTTGCTCCTCTTAAGAAAGAATCAGTGGTATTAAGAATTTTTGAGTCAAATGACATAGATATTTCTTCTTCACCCATTGTAAATGTATGTGAAAATTTTAGATTATTATCATTCTTTATCTTAATTCTCAGATTTATTCCATAACCATCTGATTTTCCTTGAGTTTTAAGAACGGGTAAATAAACTAAATCTCCTGTAGATTGATATATTTTAGAATCTAATAATTGAACATCCGCTTCAGAACAAGAACCACCTATAACAGTCCCTCCAAATTGATAACAGTCAATTGTTACAGGATCTTGATCAGTTTCCGTGGTAAATAGCTCTAAATTAAATAGTCTATTTTTAGTAGAGAAAACAGGATACGATACTGAATAAAATTCACTCTCTGCTTCAGTTTTTAATGATCTAGGTATGCTATTTCTCTTTATCTCTGCACTAGATAAATTTCTTTTTACAGTAAATTTTAATCCATTATTAAATTTATAAGATAATGAAACTTCGTCAATCGTTGCTTTCTTTGGTTTAGATCCAGTTAATTTATCTATATAGTTAAGAACATCTAGTGATTCATCAAATTTCGCTTGAGAAATAGAGACTTCAAAGGCTTTTCTTGAATTTTCGGGTAGAACATCATTAAGAAATGAGACATTACTCGCACTTAAATAGTTTATTCCAAATAGGGAAATCAAAACACCTATAGAAATATCTTTTAAATACTTCATAGGTGTTTTGCTGTTTATATAAGCTCTTGAATAAACAGAAGTTCCTCTTCGTCCACGATATCTTGGAAAGCAAAAGTTTCCGACACTTTGTTTATATCATGGTTCGGATTACTAGACATTTCAGATTCCAGTTCAATCAATTTAGATTCATCTTTGTTATTAAGAAGATTATTTACTAGGGATTGATTAGTCCCATCAATTTCTTCTCTTGTGTCTAACTCTATACCTAATTCAAATAAATCTAATTCGTTATTTAGTGAATCGATAGAAATATCACCTGAACTTTCACCTAATATAACTTCAGAGTTAGTAGGATCATCCACTAGACCTAGATCATCAAACGTTACACCGGCTATGAATGAAGCTTCAACTACATTATTTACACTGAGACTAAAGTTTTGAGAGAATTCCTGACTTGAAGAATTAGTAGCCTTCAAAGTAAATTCAAGAGTTGTCTTAGTCTCGTGATCTAGCTTCACATTATCTTTAAGCCTTAAGAATCCTTTAGAGCTGATTTCAAGACTTGAAGCATCAGTGCCACTTATGGTGATTGTGTATAAACCTAGACTATCTTGACCATTGACGCTCACTTTCCCTATTGCCAGTCCTAGAGTCTCTTCATCTATCGTGGTAACCGGTAGAGTAATAGCTGTCGGATTAGCAGCATATGTAAAAGATTGACCTTTAAGAGGTGACGAAGATCCACCTTGACCTATATTTGTATAGAA
>MDSW01016424.1_pt1 | contig 11088 bp, 9 predicted proteins | sample 811171 | NCBI WGS metagenome assembly MDSW01 (sample SAMN05326641, study PRJNA326480) | marine metagenome | isolation source: seawater | place: Atlantic Ocean: North West | collected 2012 | reverse complement strand
GCGTCGGAGGCGCGAGCGCCGGCCCCGCCGGAGGCGCGAGCGCCGGCCCCGCGCTCGTCTCGCGGCGTCGTGGAAGACGAGGCGTCCGGGGTGGGGTTTTTTTCCGCTCGGGCGAGCCGGGGGGGGTCGGGCGAGTCCCCGCCGGGTGCGACGCCCGGCATCGGCCACGGCGCGGGCGAGGCGCGAGCGCGAGGCGCGGGGGAGCGGATGCGCATCGCGCGCGCGCGCCGTTGGCTTCGCGAGAGGCGAAAGCGAACCGACGAGAGAGCGCCGAAAACGAGGCGCGACGGTGTCGTTTGTATGTACGTCAGGGCACGTCGGACGGTCCAAGTCGCAGCCAAAGAAATCCCGTCGCGGGCGCAAACTGCTCGACTGGCGCCGCGAGGACTTCGAGGCGACTCCTGCTTTCCGGTCTTGTCGCGTCAGACCCCTCGCGCGCGATGGTGCTCGGGGCGCGCTCTCGCGCGCTCGCGGTGGAGGCGCTGGGGTACGCCAAGCCCCCCCCCCCCTCGACATGAACGACGTCGCGTTCCGTCGCTGCGTGGCGTGGCTCGAGGACACGAAGATCCGCGCGACGCCCATGGACTCGCGCGGCCCCCTCCGCGACGTCGCCGCGGATTCGTGGCCCGAGGCGCTCGCGGCGCTGGCGCGCGAGACCGGGTTCGAGCTCGACGCGAGCGCGCCCGGGGCGTCGACGCGCGCGTTCGACCATCTCCTCGAGCGCGCCGTCGCGCTCGACTACCGCGACCACGCGGACGACCTCGGGGAGGTGGTGCGCGACCTCAAGAACGCCGCCATCGGCGACCGCCCGCGCGAGGCGAAGCGCCAAAAGGTGGAGGTTCCAGCCCCCCGGGCGGCGGCGGAGGATCCCCGCCCCCTCGACGAACCGCCTCGGTGGACGGACCTCGACGCCCCGGAGACGCGCCGGTGCCTGCGCGAGCTCGGCGAGGCCCTCGCGGTGGACCCCGAGACGGTCGCCCGCGGGTCCGACCCCGACGCCGACGCGAAAGCCTTCGACGCGCTCGCCGACGCGTGCGCGCGAAACGCGGAGCGCCTCGTCGCGCCCTTCTGGTCGCGCGTGATCGCCGCGGAGGAGGCGACGACGGCGGCCTCGGCGTCCCCGGCGTCCCCGGCGTCCCCGGGACGCGGTGCGCCCTGGGGCCTCGTCCCCGGGGACTTCCCCCCCGGGATCGAGCTCGGCGGGCCGGGCGGGTCGTCCCCGCTCGTCGTCGCCGCGGTGGAGACGCTGCGGGTCATGCACGTCAACGACCTGCGCGAGCTGCAATCCGCCGTCGACGCGCTGCTGGTGCAGATGCAGGAGTACACCGGCGACCCGCGCACGGACGCCGCGCTCGGACGCGTGGGCGAGGGGTAAAAGTGGGATGAACCGGCGCGCGATGTGACGAGCGAGAGACGAGCGCGCACTACGCGCGTCACGGTAGACCAGCTATACCCCACCGTAGATGGAAGAATCGTCGTCATCCGGCTACTACAGCTTTTTCTTCATGAGCGCGACGCCCCCGCCCGTTCCCGCGAAGGCGCGCTTCCACGCGCTCTCCCTCGCCACCGCCTCGTAGCCCCTCTTCTCGTACAGCCCGTACGCCACCTCGTCCCCCTCCCTGACGTGCAAGTACACCTCGCCGAACCCCATCTCCCCCGCGAGGTCGTCGCACGCCGATAAGAGCGCCTTGGCGACGCCCCGGCCCCGGTGCGCGCCCGCGACGGCCATGTTGCACAAGTACGCGGCGGAGGGCGGGCACGCGAGGTGGCCCTCGAATCGCGCCGACGCGTCCGCGCCGCCGCGCGCCGCGTCCGAAAACGTCAGCGACGCGATGCCTATGGCGGCGGAGGCGTCCGGTGCGGCGTCCGCGTCCTCGTCCTCGTCCTCGTCCAGGGCGGCGACCAGGCAGATTTTTTCGGGGTCGGGTTCGAGCTGGTCGAGGAGGTAGGCGGCGACGCGCGCGCGGGGGCGCTCGTCGGGGGTGCCGCGGAACGCCTCCACCATGCACGCCGCGATCGCGCGGACGTCCTCGCCGCGCATGGGGCGGATCGTGACCGTGCCGCCGTCGGGGAGGGGGCGGGACGCGCGCTCGAACGCCGCCTGAAGCGCGAGGAGGGAGTCGCGCGCCCGAAGCTCGTCCGCGGGGCCGGCGGCGACGACCGCGGGGCCGCGCGACGACGAGGCGCGGAGGAGGACGCGGGGGGCGACGACGCTCGGCGCGGACGCGGACAAGACGCGGGAGGCGCGGTGGAGCGCGCGCGGCGCGATCCGCGCCCAGGGCGGGGCGGCGGCGGCGCGCGACATCGGGAGACGCGCCGGGGCGCGCGCGGCGCGAGGCGGTGCGGCGCGCGGGGGTGGAGTGACGACGAGGCGCGAGAGTATCGGAAGGTGCCGACGACGAAGCCGACTCGGCGAAAACGACGACGTTGGATAAGTTTCGGCGACCGACGAGAGGCGACGCGCACGACGACGCCGCGAGCGAGAGTCCTCGCGCGCGCGCGACGGTGAGGCCTGCTCGCCCTCAGCTCTCCCGGGCGCCGCACGTTCACTCCCCCTCGCGGTCCTCCGTTCGTCCACCGCGGGGGGCCGGGGGAGGGGAGGCTGGCGAGTATCCGCGATCGGATATCGGCCGCGACGGCATGCCTTCGTTCAACTGGATCCGCGTGCGCGGGGTGGTGACGGCGACGTCGGACGAGGACGACTCGGCGCTCGCGGTGCAGCACAACATCCGCGTCTTCGCGCAGGTGGAGGGCCCGGAGAAGCAGGCCATCGCGACGCAGGGCGACCTCAACTCGGGCTTCAACACGAGGGAAGACGCGTGCGAGAGCGGGTGCTTGGCCGCGTGCGAGCGCGCGACGACGAGCGCCGCCGCGGAGGGCGCGCTGGAGAAGTGTCAGAGGGCGTGTCACGACGCGTGCATCATGCCCGACGCCTCGGGAAAGTTCTCGGCAGTGGTGTACGGGAGCGGGAGCGGGGCTCAGGGCGGGGAGGGGGGCGAGAGGAGGGGCGGCGAGAGACTTTCGAGCAGAGACGGAAACGGAGGCGGCGGCGGAGACGGAAGCGCTTTTTCGCCGGGCGGGGCCCGGCCGGGGACCCCGGGCTCGCCCGCCGCGAGCTTCGGGGGCGCGCGCGGGTGGCGCGCCCCGGACGACCCGCCGTAGGTACGAGTACCGAGTACTTAGCCACTCAGAGTACGTCGAGTACTAGTAGTACGCGCGATACCCGTCCCGCGGCGCGCGGCGGCGCAGAAAATCGCCGAAACGTTTTGCCGTGAAAAAAAACTACGAGTAAAACGTCTCGCGCGCGCGGTCGTCTCCGCGCTCGCCTCCCACTCCGCCTCTTGTTCGTCCTCACTCGGCGGCGCTCAGGGACACCTTGTTCGCCATGGCTTCCTTGTGGATGAGGTGCACGCTCTTGTCCAGCGTCGCGAGGAGCTTATCGACCTTTCCGACCCATTCGTTGAGGAGCCAGTCCGCGCCCTTGGCGGCGGTTTTGAAATCCACCGCGCCCCCCGGCCTGTCGATCTTCGCGGCGACTTTCTTCGCCGTCACGAGGTCGCTGAGGTGCTTCTCCGTCTCCTCCGCGTTCAGGCACAGGAGCTCGCTCAGGCGCTTCAGCGTGACCCTGGAGTAGTACGCGCCGATGACGAGGAGGTTGTGTTCGATGACGCGTTGCCTGAGGTCCTTTCGGCGTTGCTCCCCGTCCTCCCCGCCGAAAATCTCCGTCTCCGCCGCCATCTCCGCGGCGAACGCGCGCTCGAGGGTGTCCCAGTGGATGATCTCCTTCGTCATGAACTGCCGCATGAGCTGCTTGTGCAGGGGCAGGTCCGCGAGGTCCGCCTCCTCGCTGATCTGGTGCATCAGGTCGCGCTGCATCGGCTCGATCGGCGCCAGCGCGACGAGCCAGACGGCTTTCTTCATCGCCGGCGTCTTCAACGCGGCGTCGTTCGCCACGAGGTCGCACTTCATGAGCGCTCGGTAGCACCGGCACATCTCGAGGTAGTCGTTCGCGTGCGCGTGGTAGCGAATCATGAGCTCGTAGTACCGCACCTTGAGCTCCGGCAGGGGCGGGATCGTCGGGTCCGTCGCCTCGTAGTACCCCTCCGCGTGCTCCACGTTGGCTTTCTTCTCCTTCTCCTCCTTCGCCTTCTCCTCCTCCGTCTGCGGCGCCGCCGCGTCGAGGTCCATCTGGCTCACGTCCTCCCCCGCGCGCCGCGCCGCCTCCGCCGCCGCCTTCTTCTCCGCCCGCGCGATCTCGTCGAACGACCGCGGATTGATCTTGCGCGACAAGATCTGCGCGCGAACGAAATCCTTCTTGTCCAGGCACAGCCGAACCTGCTCCTCGATGAAGAAAACCTTCTCGTGCTTGCTCAGCGCGCCGTACGTCTCCACCGCCACCTCCTGCATGATGTCCGCCGCCTCCTCCGGCTTCCCGGCGTCCTCCTTGATCCGCGCCAGCGCCCTGGTGAGCCGAGCCTTCTCGACCTCGACGAAGATCTTCCCGCTCGTCACCGTGTTGAGAGTCTCGATCAGCTCCGTCTTCACCGCGAGGGTGGGGGCCTGGTCCACGTACGTCATCGCCTCCTTCACCATGGCCGCCGTCGCCTGCTTGAGCTGCGCGCGGCGCTTGCTCAGGAGGACGACGTGCTCGTTCACGCCTTTCCAATCGCCGGCGCGACGAAGCACCTCGAGGATCGCCACGCAGAAGCGAGGCGTCGCCGCGAAGTCCGCTTGCTGCGAAGAGCGAAGGGGAGGAGGAAGTGGGGGGTGGGGGGAGCGAGGGTCAGGGCGAGGTGGGGGAAGCGCGGGGTCGGGGCGAAGTGGGGAGAGCGCCGCGGAGTCACGGGGCGAGGGGTGATCGCGGCGGTGGGAGATGCCGCGACGACGAGGATCTCGAATCCGCGCGGAGTGCCAACTCGAGGAGATCAACGGACGGGAGCGCGCGCGCGCGCGCGATCGGCGATCCGCGACCGGACCGGGCCGCGAACGCACCAAACGGTAGGTCTTCTCCTGCGCGAGCATCTTCTCGATGACTTCATTGAGTTTGTCGGGCTGCGGATTCGGGCGCGGGGGGGAGGGTCAGCGTCGCGCCCGCGGGGGGGAAGCCGGAGAGGGGGGATGACGACGCCGGGGGGGCCGGGCGCGGCTTTTCAAAGCCGAGAACGGCGTCGGGGCGCGACCCACCTGCGCCGCCTCCTCCTTCAGGGCGTCGATCTCCGCGATGATCTTCGCCAGCTCGACGTCGCTTTTCTTCTCCATCTTGAGCTCCCCCATGTCCGGCGTCCGAGACGTGCGTCCGCGAGGTGCGCGCGCTCAGATCTGAGACGTGCAGGGTTGAAACCGGGCTCGTCGACGGACGCGCCGACACTAAAGTAAGGCACCCCCAAAATATTTGATATTCGAAGAGAGTTAAAATCCCATTAAATATTTGCTGAATAGGCTAGGCGGTCTACTTGGTATCCGAGCAAACTCTCCGGTATCGCCGCAGACAGCTTGTTGGCACCGAGTCTCACCTTCTGAAGTGAGGTCAGGCCCTCGAACAGCTTCTCAGGTATCGCCCCAGACAACTGGCTGACACGGAGAAAACACCTCGACAAAGCGCGACGCTGGCTCATCAGTAAGAATCGTTTGACAGTTGCCCATAGCTCACGGAGTATCCCTTTCCAGCGCATATGTATTCGATCTGGTCACAGACTTGCTTTCTCTCGCGGTAATTTGATTTCGTGATGGTCTCCGCAATACTCGGAAACGGGTGCGAGGATTCCGCGAATACCTTCACGGCGTCGAGGTCGGTGCAACGACACGCCGTCCTGATCGCGTCGGGGTCTTCTGGAGCGCCGTTATCGAGGCAGTACTTGAGCACCTCCGGGCTGATCCTTGAAGCCGTTCCAATGGCGTTCACACCCCAAGGCAGTTTCAAAGTCTCGAGACAGTATTCGACGCATTCAACCGACCCGCTCTTCACGGCATTCAACATGATGTCGTCGTCATCGCAGGGCGCGCCGCTCTCTTTGCAAAACTTGAGGACGTCGAGTTTCCCGCTCGATGCTGCGACGGCGCTGATGTTTGGAGGGAACTCGACCCCTTCATCTCGTGCCCACTTCAAAGCTTCGACGTGCCCGTTTCCGGCAAGCACACGGGCGAGCTCGGGCTTCAACGCGCCGACGACCGCGCGGAATCGTCTCAGCAAAGGGATGTTCCCGACTTGCAGCGCGCCGGCGAACGTCGCGTTACATTCTTCTTTGTTCTCTTGCTCCGCTGCCGTGAGGGGGCGGTCATCCTTTCGGCGCGAGCCGGAGTAGTACGCGGCAAGTTGTTGAAGATCGCGATCGAAAGCGGTTGGCAAGCAAGAATATTGTGCGCAGCGAACAGCCTCCGACTATCTCAACTCTGGAAAACAGCGTGTGTTTGACATACCAAACTTATCCAAATAAGGAATCCAAAGACGCAACCTCGCCCTTGACCCGCCGCTGTATCGCCATGTGTTGTTTAACCCGTTCAGTTTAGTCTTCTGAGATTTCAAGCATCTCTCGCCGCGTGATTCGAACCCCGGAGCGTAGTAAATCGCCTTTGGGACGTATTCCGGCCTGTCAGTTACGTACCAAGGTATCGTATCAACTTTGAAGGGATCGAAGCGATCTGTGATGGATCCGGCTTCGACCTTGCCCTCAATGTAGTCGAAAGAGTTCTTGCTCCCGTCATCAGCATCAGATGCTCGCAGACCCAGGAATATACTAGGGCAGCACACCCAGGTGATACACGGCAACAGGAACGGCCAGCACACGGCGCCTAAGGTGAGCTCGACCGATTTGGCGACCACCGTATCCGCATCGACGTGTTTCTGAACGAGTAAGTGAGTATCCCAGCAGAACTTGCAGTGATGGTCCGGGATCACCAGCCAGCATCCGTCGAACTCGCTCGCGTCGAGCTTCACGTCTAATTCAACATCTTTCGCGACGTGGTTGCGGTGCATGTCCTGCTCGGCGGGTGGCGCCTCGGTCATATCGATGGCTCAGTGGTCAATCAACGCGCGCGCGACGGTCATCGATCGCACGACGGTGCGGCGGTGGTTGTGGCGCGCGGACGGATGGACGCAACAACTTCTGCCTTCGTCAGGGGTTCGACATCGGGCCGCCCGAAAGTAATAACGCGAGAATCAGCCAGCAAATACTCGTTTTCTCCGACGTCGTCTCGTTGTTAGTCCGAGGCGCGCGATGGCGACGGCGTCTGCGTCGGACTGGACGTGCCCGATATGCCTGGAGATGCTCTGCAAGCCCACGGTGCTGCCGTGCGGGCACACGCTGTGCTACTGGGACGCGCACAGGTCCATGAGCGCGTTCGACGTCAGCGCCTGTCCCGTCTGCCGGACGCCGTTCGCGCACTTCCCGCAGATCTGCGAGTCCCTGCACGCGCACCTAGGCCGGTCGTTCCCGAGGGAGTACGCGCGGAGGCTCAGGGACACGTTCGAGGAGGAGCTCAGGGAGTGCGACGGCCGAGGCGCGCACTCCCCGGACCCGCCCGCGTCGCTCGTGCTGACGGGTCATCCGCCGGGCCTCGACGTCTCGCGCGAGACGCTCGTGGCGACGCTCGAGAAGCAGCCTCCCGCTTCGGCGACGGCCGCCGCCGACGCGAACGAGGACGACCCCCCCGCCCATCTCCTCTGCGTCTTCACCGATGAGACCGAAAACGCGCCCCCGGGCGCCTCCCCCGCCGAACCCGAACCCCCCCCGCGCGCGGCGCACCTCCTCCACGACCCCGTCGTCCTGACGTGCGGCCACGCGGCGTGCGCCGGATGCTCGCGCGCCGCGCGTTCGTGTCCCGCGTGCGTCGCCCCGATCCGCGGCGCCGAGCCCCCGAGCGTGTGCGTCCGCTTGCGCGACGTCGTCCGCGCGACGTTCGGCGACGCCGCGAAGAGTCACGCCGACGCGAGGGAGGAGGGCGAGAAGGCGGCCGGAGAAGAGGGCGAGGGCGAGAAGGCGGCCGGAGAAGGCGACGACCGAGAAGAGGGCGAGGGCGCCGCCTTCTCTTCCTCGGCGTCAGACGATCCGGCTTCGTTCACGCACATCGCCGTCGGTTGCGACGCGTGCGGGGCGTACCCGATCGTCGGGCGGCGGTTCCGGTGCCTGGACTGCCCCGAGGCGATGGGGTTCGACCTGTGCGGGACGTGCCACGCGCGAACGGGGGAGGGGCGAGTGAGCGCCGTGATGACCGGGCGGTTCGCGCAGGCGCACGCGCCGGCGCACAGGATGGAGGAGGTGCGGCCCCGACCGACGGTGTTGCACGTGCTCCGCCGAGCGCACCCGGAGCTCTCCCACGCGCAGATCTTCGACCTCCTGCAAATGAGCGTCGAGGGCGGGGGGGAGGGAGAGCGAGAGGAGGAGGATGCGGGGGAGGAGGGGGAGGAGGGGGATGGAGATCCGCGAAGGTAGACATCCGGAGGCGCGGGAAAAAGGAGAGACGCGGAAACGTTTGACGTGGAGCGCGCGGTCTATGTCGTAGACGTATTCTATTCCATCTACGCGGGCGTCGGCGCCGCCCCCCCGCCCTCGGAGGCCGCCGCCGCCTTCCTTCCCTCCGCCCGGGAAGAGTCCAAGCTCGACGCTTCCCTCGACTCGAGCGCGGCGGCCTCGCCCCCGCCCCCGCCCCCGCCCCCGCCCTCGCCCCGATCGCATGTCCCCGGCGCCCCGCCCGCGGCCTCCGCTCGCGCCGAAAAAGCCGCGCCGCCGCCCTCCGCCGGTTCCGCCGGCGGTTCCTCCGAGCGCCGCCGCGGCGCTCCCTCGCCCGCCTCCGAGGACTCATCCGCCCCGCCTGGGGAGGTGTCCGGGTGTTCGCGCTCGCTCGGCTCCCGCGCGCTGTCCGCGTCGGCGAGCCTCCGGAGCTCGGCGAGGTCCGATGCGAGGGTCCCGTTCTCACGGCTGAGGGAGGAGACCCGAAGCCGCGCGACGTGCGCCACCTCCTCCTCCACCGCCTCTGCGTCCGCGGAAGAGGCGAGCGAAACCTCCGAAACCTCCGAGGACGCGTCCGAAACCTCCGAAGTCGCGTCCGAAGCCTCCGAAGGCGCCTCCGAAGCCTCCGAGACGACGAGATCGTCCTCGAGGACGAACGCCTCCGCCGGCGAAGACGCCCCCGCGTCGGGAACCGCCGCCTCCGAATCCGCCGCGTCTCCGCCCTCGCGCGCCTCCCCGCGCCTCGCCGCCGCCTCCGCCGCCTCCGCCGCGGCGACGCGCGCGATGGCGTCCGCGACCTCCGCCGCCTCGGCGGCCGCCTCCTCCTCCTCGCGCCTCCGCCGCGCCTCCTCCGTCTCGCCCCGGTCCTGGTCCCGGAGCGAGAGGTACAGCGCCTCCATCATCATGACGTCCTCGAGGTCCAACCTCCGCCCCGCCGCGTCGCGCGCCTCCGCGGGAATCGGCGCGTCCAGAAGCCGCGCGGGGACGTACTCCTGGATCCGACGCAAAAACGCCGGGTCCAACGCGTCGGGGTCCACCCGCGAATCCGAATCCTCCGCGTCGTCATCGAACGCGCCCTCCCCGCCGCCGCCCCGTCGCCGCGCGAAAGACCCGGGCCCCTGCCGAGCAGTCGCGCTGCGCCGCCGCGCGAGTTCGCGCATCACCGCGCGTTCGCCCTCAACCTCGTAATACGCGTCGTCCGCGTCCCTCGCGGGCTCGCCCTCGGCGCCCGAGGGGCGTCGGCCGCGAGCGCCTTCGGGGAACCCAGCCCCCCCCGCGCGCTCGCGCTCGAGCGCCTCCGCGCGGAGCGCCCGCGCGCGCGCGTCCCACCGCGATTCGACGACGGGAAGCGGCGAGGGCGGCGCGGGCGCGGTCCACGAGCGGCTTCCCCGCGCGCGCGACTGCGACTGCGACCGCGACTGCGGGCGGCGGAGCGCCTCCGGGTTGCGCCGCTGCGGCGTCATCGCCGCGTACTCCTCCTCCCAGCCCACGGGGACGGGCGAGGCGGGGTCGCCCTCGCCCGCCGCCGAGGGCGGGGCGGAGGCGGGCGGGCGCTCGGATTCCGCCAACTCGGAATCGGCGGCGGCGGCGGCGGCGGCGGCGGCGGCGGCGGCGCGGCGGTCGGCGCGGTCTCGCTGCGATCGGAGCTGATCCTCGCGGAGCCTCGCCTTCGCCGCCTCCACCTCGAGTTCTTCCTGGCGTTCTGTTTGTCGCTCGGATTCGGTTTTCTTCCCCTTGAACGCGACGGTGTACCCCGGCGTTTTGCAGAACGGGCACTTGGCGGTGGGGTCCTCCCCCGGGGCGACCCTCGAGGGGGCCTTCACCTGTAGGAAGCACTCCGTGCAGATGGAGCTCGCGCAGCACCGCGAGCGGTTGAGGCACGGGTAGCTCAGGAAACAGATGGGGCACTCGTCGAGCGAGGCGGTTCCCGCGGCCTCGTCGACCTCCTCCCGCCCGGGGTAACACGGCGCGAGCTTGCCGGCGAGGATGAGGCGCTTCAGCTTTCGCAGGTCGACGTCGCACGTGCCGTACAGACCCTGCGGGCGCGTCAGACTCGGGTCCATCGACGGCGACTTCCGCATCAGGCCCATCTTACGCGCCGCGTACTTGAACATCGCACGCATCGAGCTCTGCGAGGTGGGCGGAGGGAGGGGTCGGGGTCGGGGGCAAGGGGGGGGCAGTTGTCAGCGGAGGAGGGTTGCCGTCGGATGCTCCGAGAAATAAACGCAACGAGACGCGCCGCGGCGAACGACGAATTCGCGCGTGTCGAACGCGCGCGCACCATGGCGCCCGACGCGCGAGAGCGCTCGGTGTCGTCCACGCGAGGGCACACGCCGCGGCTCCGCGCGACGCCCGCGCCTCGAAAGCGCTCGAAACTCGAAGCGTCCTCTCCGTGCGTCGCCGAGTTAGGACGAGGTCGCGTCGAAACGAGACGGAGTATCATCTCACGCTGACAAGACCTCGTTTTATGTGAGACGACGCGACATGCGAACTGCGCCCGCGCGGACATCGGCGGATCTCGTGCCTGGCTTCCGGAGACGTGCCGCGCTCTCTCTCGGCACTCTCGGGTGGCGCCTCGATGCCCCCCGGGGTCGCTCTCGGGGGCCTCGCTCGCGTTTCCCTCCCTCGCCTCTCGGCGCTT
>MDSW01008917.1_pt1 | contig 11088 bp, 5 predicted proteins | sample 811171 | NCBI WGS metagenome assembly MDSW01 (sample SAMN05326641, study PRJNA326480) | marine metagenome | isolation source: seawater | place: Atlantic Ocean: North West | collected 2012 | reverse complement strand
GAATCAATTGTCCCGCAGTAAGGCTACGCCTGTACGCGTCCAGAACTGCGGTGCATGAGCCCTTCGAAGGTCAGGAATAGATACCAATTAAATGTCATTCAAAGTCGACTTCAAACCGAGTTCGTTGGCGCGATCGATGTCGAAAGACACGACGTGTAAATACGCCAATCCCCCTGGGTTTAATAATAGCGCTGCCACAGAAACGACGACCGATGGTAGTGGAGGTAACGATGATACGAGCACTAAACAGCAAAAAGTAAAACCTCCCGTGCAGAAAAGAGACGAAGAGAAGATGCGGCAGTTTAGAATACGAAACGCGTACAAATTCGCGCAGAGTTCTTTTTCCAGCGTAATGATGACCGGAGTGATGATGTGGTTCACCGGAAACGGGATTCAAATTTTCAGCATAATGGTCACTTTCAACGGTTTATTCCAACCGATTAAAGCTATACTAACGAGTGGGAAAACCTTTGAACGTTTCGGCGATAAGAACACTGACGTCACGACGCCGCGATTGATGTATTGCGGAATACAGTTGATAGGTTTAGCATTAGCGTTGAGAAAGTTGAATGCGATGGGTTTGTTGCCGACGCACGCGAGCGATTGGTTGAGTGGATTGAAACCTCCCGTGTTTTATGAGAGAGCCTATGGTGGCACTGAAATGTAATGTAGATAAGATTATGGGATTTTAGTATGATTATGGTACGATGGTTTGAAAGTGGTATGATTATCGTCCCGCTCGTCGAGTTCTCGTTTTTCGTTTTAATTCGTTCTCTTTCTCAATTTTCAAAAAGTTTCTCTTTTTTCTTAACTCTAATTTGCGCCCACACGCTTTACTTGTCTCTTTCTCTATCTCTTCTCTCTATCTCTATCTCTATCTCTATCTCTTCTTGTGCGTGTGACAAATGAGTAACTTAGCCACCACTCGTTTAGCGCAGGAGCGAAAAAACTGGCGAAGAGACCACCCGTATGGTTTTGTCGCGAAGCCAGAAACGAAAAACGGTATCGTGGACCTCATGGTGTGGAAGTGCGTTGTTCCTGGTAAGGCAAACACGCCATGGGAAGGCGGAGAGTTTCCAATTACGATGACGTTCCCGAAAGAATATCCGGTGAAACCACCAAGAGTGATGTTACCGAGAGGGTTTTTCCACCCGAACGTGTATCCGACAGGATTGATTTGTTTATCAATTTTGAACGAGGAGAAAGGGTGGAAGGCGTCGATTTCAGTGAAACAAATATTGGTTGGGGTGCAAGATTTATTGGATAACCCGAACAACGACGACGCGGCGAACCAAGAGGCATATTCGTCGTTGAAACGTAGCAAAGAACAGTACAAGAAAAGGGTGATAGAAGAAGTTAGGAAGTATAAGAAGAACTACACGGTGGGCGACGACGATGTAATCGTCGTGTGAAAAACAAACAATTGTAACTTTCTAAATATAGACTATTGATAATGTACAAAAACTAATGCGTGATGAGTCGTCTTTGAGGTCGTTCCGGTTCTGCATCGCCCCTTTCAGTCCTCGTAAACTCAAACAAGACTGTGGGACTTCTATAGATTCTTATCAGGAGCCAATACAGACGCTCTTCCAACAAGTGCTCTCCCGCATTACGCATGACGTATATATCCTCACACAAGGCGGTTAAGCGCCTAGTGCACGGTAAATCTTGGTGTGGAATCTTCGTCACTAAATTTGAAGTCATCCCTCGAATGAACGTGCCAATGGCTAAAATGTACGCAACGTACATTCCGGTGAGACCACCGACGATTTTCGAAAACTGCGCAAACGCGCCCGTAGCAACTTCGCTCGAGATCAAGATAATTTCTGGTCCCGAACCAGTATCTTTACACTGCTCCCAAAACGTGTTTTCGCCAGAGTTTGATTTGATGTTGACGCCGCATTTTGCGCTCCACCAAGGTTGAGAAGTGTTCAATCCGTTCAATTTAAACGAGCAATCAACAAACTGATTCGTTGAAATTTCTCGCAGTGGATCTCCTTTGCCAAGGATTCTCCAAACGCGAGGATGCAAACCTTCGATGAGTACAGCATTATCGTTATCATTTTCACCACTGATCATTTTTCTCAACTTCTCCGCTTCCCTTTCTTGTATAACAACCGATCTTCCGCCAGCTATGACGACTTGATTATCCAAAGGTAAAGCGCGGCGGAAATTCCAATAGGTTAGAATTTTAGTCCCAGCAACGATAGAATTCGAGAAGTCTTTCATTGCCGGAGGTGGTAGAGCCCAAATTTTATCCGAATCGGGCGATAAGCACGCATCTTGAATTTGATTCGGGTGGCGCACAGGTGGTGGAGTCAAAGAATCAGTATTCAACCTCATCCACTCTTCGGACTGAATAGTTCTTCGATTTCCGCCGGTGAACACTTCGAATGCGGACGTACCATTCGGCGATATGAACGTGATGTTCATCCGAGTCTCTAAAACTGGATTTGGTCCCACTTGCGGATTTGAAGTTGAAAACACAAAGAACGGCACAACCAAAACCACGAACAGAAGTACGAAAAGACCGCCGCCTTCTAAATACACTTTTTTCCACGTAGGTTGAGGCTTCCCAAAAGGATAGCGCTTATAGTATGTCTTATTCCGAATATCAATCTCGAACAAGCTTCGGTTGATGTCCTCGAGCTTCAACCAATCGAATATATCTAAACTCGAGGCTGTGCACGCAAAGTCTAACAAAACTTTAAGCTCATACAAAAACGGTATCGAGTAATAAATTCCAAACAGAATCGAGGCAAACTCTTCATTGCGCCTTTTCAGCCATCGTAAACTTTCGTTTAAAACAACCGGGAATCCACATCGTAGCTGCCGCGCGCTCGTTGCGAACGAAAGACATTTGATGAGGAAGAAAACTCTCAATGCCTTATGGTTCGATGTCGTGGATTTGTGATATAAAATGAGTAGCCCGGTGGTAAAAAATGCAAAAGTGGTATAGTGAAAAAACACTTTCGCTGCTTTCGCTCTTTTCAGATATATCACCGCATCAACAAGTAATAAGACCAGAATGAAGAACATCGTGAAGACGTAATCTTGAGGGAATAATCCTTGACTGACAGTTTCAATCAATGCTTGCGGATCAGCCTCGATACTAGATTGATAAAAGAGCAATGCAAATAAAGCTGCGATGATGTCCACCGCGGCAGTTATTCCGTAAAAATTCTCTGGTTCGCGATGAAATGCCCGGACGGAAGTGATCCCGGGTAAACCAGGCATTACATTTTCTCCGTTTTCCTGTAAATCAGACGACGCTTCCCTGAGTTGCAACTTCTTCACCCCGTTGGCTGCATCAGCAGCGGGAGTCAAAATAGTCAGTGGAGCGACAACCTGGAATACAGCCGTACGGTGCCCTTTTTGATATAAAGTGCCTTTCACATCGGTTTCGACGAGATCGAGCGAATAGTAGTCTGCATTGTTTGAATTCTCGAAATCTTGCAACTGTAAGAGAGCAAAATTCAAATCATTCCCGATTTTTGTCCAATCGTCCTCGGTATGATCCTCTGTATCTAAAATTGAAATCGATATGAAGGAAGGTCCAAATTCGGTTTCATCCGTCAGTAAACGCTGGAAGAACGTATCAAGATTTTTCGAAATGTTCTGGAAGGAGTCTGTGGAGTATAAGTGGTCATTCACGCTCCGTCCCAAGTTTTCAAAGTCCTGTAACGTTCCTCGTCTTCCTATTCTATATCGACTTCGAGGTGACATTTCTTCCATCACCGCTTCATCCAATACATTTTCAGTATTTTCGACAATGTCATCTTCAATGGGCATATATGTGCTATTCAACCATGAGTCATAGCGTGGTTTCAGCTCGTACACTCCACCTTGGCCAAAAGAATGAAGTAATGTTACGAAATACGCCAAAAACAATGGTAAAGTAGATACCACGAATGGCTTTGAGAAATCTGGCACGCCTATGATGTTGGTCTGGCCGCAAAGCTTCCATGAAAAGCACGCTTTCGAGCACGGAATGCTTAGAATATAACTCAATATAATGACGGTTTCGGAATACCGGAGCATAAATCTCCAAAACTTCGGACCTGGCTTCGGCGAAGCTATCAAAGCTGCGCAAACCAAAGAAGTTGGATAGACTACGGTAATTAAAGAAAAATTCATCGCGAATGCGAGAAAATAGAAGAAGTACACCAGAGAACTTTCCGGAGCGCTTATCCAAGGCCAAATATCAATTATTCCCGCAAGTATGAAACCAAACACCGATCTTCTGTCGCCTCTGATAAATTCATCAACCAAGTCTTCGAGTTTGTCCTCATCTTGGTTATTCGTGTCTTCCTTCAAATCACTTACAACATCTTCGCCTCCGGCATACGTCTCAGAATCTTGAATGGTTTCTGAACCTACAAATGATCTATCGATACCTTCCCATGGTGTTTCACGAGGCGGCGTGTGAGCTTGTTCTTCTACCCAGTCATCGATCTTAGGTCTAGAACCGGCAATTTTACGATGACGAAGCTTTGATTCAGAGATACTCGGTGTTTTTACAGATCTGTCATCTTCGCTGTCACCATCATGTTCATCTTTCTGTTGTTTGACAGTTCCTTTTTCTTCCTTTTGTTGCATATTTTCCAGACGTACAACTTCGAGCGAAAGATTCTGAATGTCATTACGAATCTCTTCGACGCGCTTATGTCTATCTTCTCGCTCCCGCATAGCCTTGAGACACTGGACATAATACTTTCTTACTCGTTTCCACGTTTCAGCTTTATCACCGGTTTTCGTTCTCGAACGTGCCTGACGATCCATCTCTAACACGGCTGCATACTCTTGAGAATTGATGAGATATCGTAAGCAGGACATGTTAGCGAAAATAAAAAGATCTGGTCCAAGTTGTCCTGCACTGAAGCCAAGAACGGAATCTACGCGATAAAATCCAATCAAGTGCAAGAAAGAGCACAGCGCATTTTCACGATTAGCAAACCAAACACCCACGAGACTCTCAAATGGAGCTTGGTATGCCAATACAGATCCCATAACGAGTAAATTGTATCTTTTCATCCAAACGAGCAGCTCATCTACTCTGTCCCACGTTCGATTTTTAAGTATACTGATGGAGAGAATCAGATACCCGGCGTGGATTGCATCATTCATACACGTGCCAGCAACGATGACGAGGATGAAAGCAGCCTCTCTAGAGTAACGTATGATGTAATATCTCGTCCAATCTAGTACTGTCCAATTCGATGTTGCTTCCCATGTTAGAGCTGAAAATATTTTTAGCGTGGGATCACCTGGACGTCTCGGAAGTAATGCCAACTGCGTGGGTGTTCTTCTTGGAAGCATCAAAGTTGCTGCTTCTGTTATCTGTTCTTCTGTTAAATCTGGATTTTCCGCAATAACAGCAGTTCTTGCACGTTCTTCCATAGAAGCTAGTACAGAGTCCATTCTGAGTTGACACGCAGCAACAAAGAAGGCGAGAAAATGTCCAAGCAACATAAATTTAGAGCGTTTCACGAGACCAAACCAAATGAATAACTCATCCATTTCATACTCGCGCTCAGATTTTCCGAGAGCACCATCATTACTAGTACTAGTACTGTTATTTATAAATGGAGGCGTCGGTGGCATTTCCGAGAAATCGTCGCTTCCGGTTTCGTTGGGATATTCTCCCATAGATGCTATGTACTGCCAGAATAGCGCCACACCACACACGAAGGATACTAATTTCCATACTTTCAACCGGTTGCTTGGAGCGGTAAATACTTGCTCTTTCTCCATCATTTGGAGCATTAAGCCCAGATAAACGAGCGAGAGAACGTTACCAGATGCAATACCGACGGTACCAAAAATTACGTACGCCAAACCAGGCATCAATAACGCTAACGCCCCTTCCACAAACTCGGGTAAAATGAACAACAGAGAATTCAACTGATCGATCGATGTTCTCGCCTTCTGAAACAACAACCGCTTAGCTCTTGCTCTCAAAGACTCTGATCTATCGCCCGATAAGTAAGTTTCTGAATATGCCGTAGTAGATGTTCCATCTTCTGAATTCACATCTTCGGATACGAGCTCGTGGTCATCAGGAATAGAGTTCATCCTTCGGAAAGGGGCCTTCTTAGTTATCGTAGATCGCTTCAAAGCCGCACTTCTAGCCTCTGGATTCCGCGGTGGCCAAAACAAATGACACGGTTCTGGTGCACAACCTGATTTCAAAGCCGGTGGTAGCTTTACGAGCCAATTTCTAGAAATGCGGCAAAATTCCACGGCGACTAAAACAAAAACAGGCCAAAGTAGCATTCTTTCGTTTCGTGGCCATATTGCTTCTTCCTTCATTACACCTTCCCTTGTACGGGATAATATCGCGCTCCAATCCAAGTCATTGTATCTTTGTTATCGCTGAGCGCTCTGTGTATCCAATCAATGTTGTAAGTGTATTCCAAAAGGGCCGAAAGGATAGCAACAGCACCCAAAATTTCACTCGTTCTCGTCAATTTCGGTGAGAATAAAGTACAAATCAACGCAAAAAGCATCAAAGCCCCGATGATATCGACTCCGCGCTGGAATGAAAATCCTAAAGCAACTAGCGTCAAGAACTTATCGCAATGTAAAATACATATCCGTTTTATCATCGGGACACGGCCTTCTTGTGTACCGGTGATGACCAACCGAATCGGTTGATCACTTTCCCCTCCTGCCGAGAGTAAACCCGTCGGCTCTGTGTGCAACAGCCCAATTCTGTGGAAATGCGTTGCGATTAGTAATAAGCTAGGCCCTAGCAAGGAGATCATTAACTTGTTTCTGGGTAAATTTGGTTCTAATCCAACGTTGTTTGCCAAGAAGTCTTGTGCCTCAGAATTCATCCCAACCCATCGAGCTAAGGGAAATGCTCCAAATGCATATCTCACCGCTAGATTAACTAAAGCGAAAGCAAACAACGTGTCCCATCGCACAGATCTTCTATTTCTATCTTCTATCGTGTCAAAAGGCACTACAAGCGCCCCTCCGAGAAATAATAGTAAAGCTAAATTCAGAAGCGAGCATTCATTTGTAAGCACAGTGAATAATCCAATAATCAATACCGAGTAGGCTCCAGTGAAATTCAAGACTCTCTTCGAAGATATCCAGAACTCCGAAAGGATTGCACCGATTAATAATTTGATTCTTGGTAGCGCTTGCACCCTCTTACGATGGCCTTCCATGTTGTTTTCATCAATATTAGCGCGAGCACTTCCAATATTCGATGAGACGGGGGTTTCTCCATCCTCAACACTCGGAAATAAATGCGATAAAGCGCGAATAATTCCCGGCATGTGAATCACAGCTACATCTACAAACAAGACTAACGCCATTGGCCACATCGATCGAACCACATCTTCATTCCAAAGTCCGCAGATTTTGAGGAAATCTTCAAATTTTGAAAACCTGCGTCTTCCTAGAAGTACTGGTAAGGTATCTAGAGACCACAAATACATGCACGCGATTACCATTGCTATAATTCTCGAAGTGAATATCAGCACGCTTGTTTTACCAGGCCTGGCTAGTGTAAGTAAGAATAAGCAAAATAAACCAGCGTGGATGATATCGTCCCTAGATAACGCGACGAGCCAAAGAAGGAGTGGGATGAGGAGCTTTGAAGCGAAACTCGCTGCAACACCAGCCCAACCGCTCTCCGAAGGTGTAAATCCGTCTTCATCAAAGTCATAATCAACATTATCGTACTCTGCATTCACAAAAACAAAAGAAGCCGGGAGTGATTCCTCCCGCATGCTCGCCGCTGCTTGCAATGTAGTTTCGTTAGGGGTTCCTCTCGCCAATCGGCTAAAATAGGCTAAAATTGTCATCCCAATAAAGACTGAAGCCATTCTTAAAGACCCAACCCAATCGTTCTCTTGTCTCGATAGCCCCAGAACGAGAAAGAAACTATTATTATCTGTTCCTGGAATCGCTTGCACGATGAATTCGATGAATGACCACAAAGCAACATAAATCAGAGCCGAAGGCGCGAGCAACTTTGAAAATTCCTTGTGGGTGGGTGGATATAATACCGACATCAGAGAGAAGAGCAGTATCGGAAACGCTAATGCAGATGGAGCAGTTATAGCGGAGAGTATGATGGCACAAGCAGAGATGACCCCAGAAAACTTTGCCAAAAGTCGAGCCGGGATGCCGGGATCTACAAGAGCAGCCTCACTAGTTTCTCGATCAGAACCTCGCATGTGCGAAATTAACGGCTCGTCAATATCATCCAAACCTTCCGTAATAGACCCATCTTGATTATACTGCACCTCATCCACGATATCTTCGTTTGCAGATGCTTCGCACACGGAAGAAAAGAAACCCGCGATTGCGAATAACTGCAATAAACGCATACCTCGAACGACTGGCCCATCACTACCATCCATGATATACAAACCAATCCAAGAGGCAAACACTTTGTTTGCGCTATCGTGCAACTGAGGAAACTGGTAGCACATGATTAACATGAAGTGCACGCAAGCGTATGCCATCGCTACAACCAAAATGAACGCCGGTGGCCGAACGAGTTTTCGTTTGTCCAAAAGTCCCCAGCTCGTGAGGAATATAGCAGCAAAGAGAAAGTAAGGTATTCCAGTTAAAGAAGGCACCGCCGATGCAGCAACACCAGCGATAAACGCGCACCGAATCAACGCTCTATCCCGCAAAATGGACGGGTCGACCAACACCACTCCATCTTCCTCCATATTGCCCCCGTAGAGGAAGTCTATTTCTCGCTCTCGACTCAAGTGTAATTTCCCAGCAGCTGATATAGCCACGAGAAAGAGAGGCACAAATTCCATCACATATTCCAATATAGAACGTAGTTTCACGAAACCAAGCACCCGTATAAACTCTTCGTGCCATTTTGAATTTGATTTAAACGCTATGAACGACGTTTGTACCACAAGTTCGCCAAGCATTCCAAAAATGGCCAGTCCCAAAGCTGTCCACCATATTATCTGTCGCCTTGTGCGAACGATTTCTTGCGTTAGCACTCTATTCTGAGATCCTGTGATCCTTTCCGCCGCGAACACGAACAGAAACAATATTGACTGTCGTTGATATTTGAGAAAAGGAAAGAGAGAAAATTTAGTTTAGTTGAATAAAATTGGGCCTCTTTTCACAAAGCACTCCATGTGTATCCACGCGTACACACAGATGCGCAAACAAAGTAAAAACTATGTATAAATCATCAACGTACGAGTATCGATGGTCTCTGCAGTATCGCGTGCGAAGTCCCGGCGAAGAGCAACGCTGTTGATGCTGCCACATTAAACGCGGTCTCAACGTGAGAATTGGCACCCATCTTGGGGAGAGATGGAGAGTTACACCGACGACAACTGCGCGTACAATTCCCTCCCTATGTGTACGTCTCTCTATCTAGTCTTCTTCTTCTTCTTCTTCTTCTTCTTCCCCGCACTTTATTTTTGAACAGCCATGTTGGTAGTTCATCGCGTTCTCTTACGAGATATTTTAGTAGTGTAAAAATGTGATTTTGAATCCGAATTCCTTTTCTTCATTTATTTTATATGAGAGGCATTTTTCACTTCCCCACGCTACGGTGAGAAATGAACGAGCAACGACTCAGTAAAATCATTTTCTTATGTATAGATATATAGATACGTGAAAATGATGACTGCAGTTCTCGCATCGAAATATTCCATCTCGGGGCCTTTTTTGTCGATGACATCGAATGTGGAGAAGGAGAAGAAGAAGCATTCCATCTCGTCCAAGAAGACAATACCCCTACCAACATCTGCATTGTCGCAGAATGCACTCGTATCTGTTTCCGCTACTGGTGGTACTGTAATGAACAATCAAACCATGACTCTCGCTAGCAATAGCGTAACGGTTATCATAGCTTTGGTTTCATGCGCGTTCGCTGGTGACATCATAGAAAAGAAAACAAAGATAGGACGATATCTAGGTAATGCTCTATCTGCTCTGGTGTTGGCGTGTTTCCTGGCTTCGTTTACGCACGTGTTTTCGTTTTCGACAAACGCGACAATGGTTGTGTTTGATTTGATATGGGATATGTTGATGCCTTTAGGAGTGGCTCTTGCGTTATTAAATGTGAAAGTGAGCGACTTCGCGACAAAATCGAATGAAGTGCTATTTGGTTTCTTGTTCGCTTCGATTGGTTCAATTTTAGGCACCGCTTTCTCATTTGCTCTGTTCTCAAAATCTCTCGGCGCGCTTGGGTACAAGATTGCGGCATGTCTGTGTGCTAGTTATATTGGAGGCTCTTTAAACTTTGCGGCGACGGCAAAAGCGCTTGGTTTAACGAATTCTGCCTCGTCTTCGAGTCTGTTAGCGGCGTCGATGGCTGCCGACAACTTGTTGATGGCTGTTTTCTTAGGTATGTTGATGGTTTTACCGTGCAAATCTCCTCCGACGATCGATGATGCGGAAGATCAGAAAACTGGGAAAGTAAAAGTAATAACCAACGCAACTCCGGCAACTATTAGCAATGCTCTTATAGCTGCAAGTGCAACTCTATATGTTTCCTCGGTCCTCGCCCAGCGAGCAAGTCTTCAAAACTTCTCCCTCGCGATAACGTGCATAATTGCCCCTTTGGTAGGCGTTATTCTGAACTTAAAGTTGGATTTTTCTGGCTCCCAGTTTATATCAAATAACATCATGCTATTGTTTTTCGCTTGCATAGGTGCAGGTTGCAACATATTTACAGCTGCCGCCGTCGGGGTACCGCTCTTTGGTTTTATCGCGGTCCTGTTACTTGCTCAACTTATCATTGCGCTTCTTTTTGGTAAAGCTTTTCGTTTACCTCTTTGGGCAACGTTGATCGGATTGAATGCTAGCGCCGGCGGACCAGCAACTGCTTTTGCCATGGCAGCATCAAAAGGTTGGAAGCGGGGTTTGCAACCTGCCGTACTTGCTGGTACGATAGGATATGCGATTGGCACCTTGGTTGGATGTTTAATGAGTGAGCTTCTGCGTACTCATTTAGCACCAATCTAAGACAGTCGATGATGTTGTAGTAATGTACCAGTACCATACCAGGTATAGTACCGTGGTACGTATGTAGTTATGGTAATAGAATCAAAACGCTAAATAGATTTATATAGTTATACG
>MDSW01182170.1_pt1 | contig 11090 bp, 10 predicted proteins | sample 811171 | NCBI WGS metagenome assembly MDSW01 (sample SAMN05326641, study PRJNA326480) | marine metagenome | isolation source: seawater | place: Atlantic Ocean: North West | collected 2012 | reverse complement strand
CGGACACCTCGCCACGACCAGCACCACGCCTCCGCCGTCGCCCCTCCAAGGCGCCGGCGGCCCAATGCGCACGACCAGGCCGAGGAAGCCGGCGTGTCCCTATCGCAAGGAGCGGTGGCACAACGACGTCAAGCGCACCCCGTGGACCGAGGAGGCCAAGGCGCTCGTCACCAAGGCCATCGACATCGGCATTCTCCGTTTTGACATTGTTTCGGAAGAAGTCGGCGAGGAGCGTGAGGAAGTTCACGACGAGTACAATGACAATGGCGAGCTGATCAGGCGCACCACGACCAAGACGTTCCCGTACACGCACCGCCACGGCCAGGCGGCCACCTTCCACGCGTGGGAGTTCCGGACCCTCGACGACAACGTCGACGACAATGGGCCCGACAAGTACCGCGCCTTCTACGTCGAAACGCGGCCCGACGGGACCAAGAACTACGTCTCCAAGTGGGTGTCCTATTCCAAGGACCTGCTCTTCAAGGCCAAGGACGCGTTGAAAGCGCACTGCAGCCCGTCGTTCTTCTACCACCCGCCGACGGCCGACCGCGGCGGCGTCTGGTTTTGCGAAGAGGCCAAGTTCGAGCCGTGGATTTACACCGCGATAGTTGCGCGCTTTGAGCGCAAGGCGGAAGAACAGGTCGCCGAGATTGCGCGTTTGGACGCCGTCGAGGCGCAGCGCAAGGAGCGGCTCCTGGCCCTCCAAGAGCAGGAGCGGGCGGCCGAGCGCGAGCGCATCGCCCAGCTCGAAGCCGAGCAGGCCAAGGCGGCGCGGCGTACTGCGCTCATTACGCAGCTGCGCCAGACCCACCACGTCTCGGAAGAAGACGAGCAGTGGTTTCTGGAAACGTTCCAAGAAAAGCTCCAAGAGGCGGTCGACAAGGCCATCCTCTCGGAGCACAACGACCGCGTCAAGCTCGAGTACGCGCGCCTCCCGGCGTACTCGATCGCCAAGGCGCCCGACCTCGTCGACGCGCGGCTCGTGATACTCGAGGAATACTTACTCGATGTCGTCGCCGCCGTCATCGACAAGACGGTAAAAGCGTTTCGCGAGAACGGGCTCCATCCCGTCAGCGACGCGAGACGGTATACTGCGAAGGCGAAGACGCGGCTCTCCATCCCCCAAGTCGGCGAGTGCGTCACCCTCTTCGTCCGGACCCAGCCCTCAAAGGCCGCCAAGGCCGACCCTTCCAACGAGACGGGCGCCATCGCGTGGAGTTTGCTGTTCGACGCCAACTCGGCGGTGCGCACCGCAGTGAATACGGAGCTGTTGCTCGCTGGGTACCAGAAGGCCGTGCTCAAGGGTGCCGAGCAGGTCCAGGTCACTTCGATCAACACCCTCCGTGGGGCCCTCAACGGATTGTGGAAGGACGTCTTCACCGAAGCCACGAAGGCGGGCGCCTACGACTGGGACGTGCCACGCAAGACGAATGCCGATGGAGACCCTAACCTTGCGTTCAACGCGCGCCTCCCGCGCGTCGACTTTTCGGACGTCAGCGGGATTGAGTAGTGTAGGCGTGTGCGCGTGTGTTTTTTGTGAAATCAAAAAAAACGCGGGTTTGGTTTTTACTCCGACGCTCGTTTCAAAAGCTCCCCAATCACCTCCTTCCCGGCGTCTTCCTGCGCCGCGCTACTCGGCCGCGGCACGTATACGTGCACGCCCTTTTCCCACTCCCAATCCGCGCGAATGTGAATCCAGCGCAGGATACGCTCACAGAGCGAGAGTCCGCACGTAGGGCCCAGGTCGGCCCACCGCGCGCTCTGCTCGAGCAGCGCCTCCACGTCTTTGCCAAAGCCGATCTGCTTCAAGTACTCAACGTGCTCTGCATTGTCAGCTTCGCGTCCCGCGCGTTCGGCCGCGTCTCGCTTTGCCTCTTCGCGTTTCTCTCGCTCCTCGGCCGCACGAGCGTGGAGCTCGCTCGCATTCGTCTTTTCAGCAACGAGCCTCTCCGCGGCGATCGCCTCCTGCATCTCCATCTCGCCGATGGCCTTCACCAGGAGCGCGTGGTCTTTGGGCATGACGCCGACGGGGTGCCACAAGCCCGACCCGATGAGCCGCGGAACCGCCGCCATCTCGGTAGTCCCATACTGCCACGGCTTCGTCTGCTTGTTCACCTCGAGTCGGTTCTTCGTTCCTTTGCAAAGCTCGACGACGGCCTTGTGGTCCTCAAAGTTGGACGATCCAAAGTAGGGCGGGTTGTCGAGGTAGTTCTTAACGACGCGCTTTGATCGTGCAGCAGGGGACTCGTGCGCAGACGACGCCGCGTCCTGGGCGACGGCCTCTTCGTACTGCGCGATGCGCGCCTTTTCGGCCTCGCGCTTGCGCTTGCGCTCCTTGGCGTCCTGCTCCTTTTTGCGCTTGGCGGCGGCGGCGCGTTCGCGCTCGCGAACTTCCATCTTGGCCTTCTTCTCATCCGAAACCCCTAGCATGCCCGCTAACGAAGCGTTTGGCATCGCGGCGTCGGACATGACGATCGTCGAGCGCGAGCCGCAGCCGGGGAGCCCCGCCCGCGCCATATCGCCGGACTCTAGCGCGGGTCGGGTAAGGAGAAGGGGGGGGCGATGGGCGAAAAGGAGGACAGCGTCTTTGCCAACATGACCTGGTCGGACTGGGTCGGCATTGCCATCATCGTCGCCGGCGTGATCACGATGCTCGTCGATTTTGCCACGAACAGGGACGGGCAGAAGAACGTGGCCATGATCGGCTTCTGGGTCATCGTCGTAGGCTTTTGCTTCTTGCTCGGGTACAGGGCCCTCTGCCAGCCGCGGAGGCAACGCCTGGTCCGCGTCGCGCGCGGGGACCGCAATTCGAGTTCGACGCCGGCGATTCCGCTGAAAACAAATCCCTCGAATTCCGAGGTATTGCCTTAGTTTACGATAAGTGTACACGCGGCGTCTGGTAGTTGGGCAACTCTCAAAAAAAATGGGCGCGAACCCGTCGACCCCCGAGGAGGAGCCGCCGCCGCCGCCGCCGCCGCGCGCCGAGTTCCCATCGCGGCTTCCCAATCTGGGAGCGCTCGGCCACGGCCACAGGCCGGCCCCACCGCCCCCACCGCCCCCAAAGCCCCGCTTGCCGGAGCTGCCCGACGAAATCGAGCGCATGATCCACGCGTACCCGATGCTGGAACGGGATCGCAAGCGCCGCGTCGGCGAGATATTGGAGTTTTCCGACCGGAGCCTCTACAAGGCTGCGGGCAGAAAGTGGTCCCTCCGCGACTTCTGCGAACTGGTCGACCACGAACCGTTTCAAGATTGGCTGATCAACGAGTACCTGAAAGGCAACCCGGAAGAACGGAGGCTCCTGATCGAGGCCGTGGACAGCGCGTACAAATTTTACATGCACGGAAGGGCTTATGTGAGCGACCAATTCCGCGCGGAGCTAAAGACCAGGTACGAGCCCGTCGTGGACGAGCGGCGGAAACTCGACTTCAAACAGTTCGGAGTCAACCGGGAGAAGGAGCTGCTCCGCATGTTGGCTTCGTTGCGCTATCTTTGCCAAGAGTCGGAGATCGTGGGCACGAAGAAGTTTACGCACAAGCAGTACTACGACCCACACAAGACCCGGCCGGGCAACCGGTTTAGCCGTTTGAGGTCGTAGCGCGCGGCTCCGCCACAAAAACAAAATGGGCCGCGGCGTCGCCGGGTGGGGCGCGGCGCTGCTCTTCACCGGCGGCAGCTGGTTCCGGCTGGGCGGCGACGAGGTTTTGCCTCCGATTGTGATCAAGGTCAACGACGACGACGCGCTGCTGTCGCACTGGCCGTCGGAAGACCTGGACGCGGCGATCGACGCGCCGCCCGAGTGCGCCTTCTGGAACCGTAGCGTCGTGTACTCCCAAACGTTATGCTCCCACTTTACGATTTCGCGCGCCACGACCGCGCCGGCGAGGGCGCGCCAGCGGGCGATGGCCTGCGCCGGCGCCTACCAGGCCGAGTGCATCCTCTCGCCGGAGGTGGGGCTCGCCTTCCCGGCCGCGTTCATCTACGAGGAGCACGGCTTCGAGGGAGGGATGACGACCGTCATCGCGCCCAAGCTCGTGCCGCGCGCCTCGGAGCAGCGGCGCATCCGCGTGGCCCCGCCCGATGGCGACGGGATCATCGACACGCGAACCTTCTTGCTGAACGAGAGCGTGCACGTCGAGTACATGGACGGCGACTCGCGGATGCTGCAGACGCGCGTCTTCGAAGGGCGGGCCGGGTTTTGCGTGCAGCTGTTGCGGCTGGCGTTTGAGCCGGGGTGCTGGAAGGCGTTGGATTAAGAGAACCTTTTTTTCGATTGCCCACACACACACACGCGCGCACTACTACGACGCAAACTCCGACTCAAACGCCGCCCGGTCCGCCTTGCGGCCCGCGCCGCCGGGCGCAAAGAGCGCGCGCTGCGTCTGCTCCTGCCAGTAGAGCGCGATGCTGCGCCGATGGAGGAGGCGCTGGGCGAGGCGCCAGCGCTCTCGCGCAAGCCTGCGCCGCGTCTGCTCCTGCCAGTAGAGCGCGATGCTGCGCCGGTAGAGGAGGCGCCGGGCGAGGCGCCAGCGCTCTCGCGCAAGTTGACGGAGACAGTCTTCCAAACGCCACTGTGGCTTGATCCCATAATTTCGGGCATCGTCTTCGTTCTCCGTCTCCCACCTTATGGTCAAGAAGTTTTGGCTAAACCGGCGCCGAAAACACCAGCGTGGCTCGATCCCAAAGCGACGGGCGTGTTCTATCAACTCTCTGGCGCTCGACCGGCGCGATGGAACGTCGGCCTCGTGCAACGGCCACGGGGCGTTGTCGGAGACGCCGATTTGCCGAATCAGGCTGTTTCTGCCGTACTCAACGCCGTTTTTCAGATATCTGAGTCGCCCCTGCTTTCGATTGTGCAGGCTCTTTATTTGCTGATTGTAGACCATCTCATTGGGGTAGATGTTGACCCGCCAATAGGCCCGTTCGTGCGGGGTCATGTTGGCGAGGATGCCGGGCAGCAGCCCGGCCTGGCTCGTGCCGCGGACGGCGAAGCTGCGGCGCGTCATGACGCGCCACTTGGGCGCTGCGGAGTTGGTCGACTTGGCGGCGTTGGCGGCGTTGGCGGCGTTGGCGGCGTTGGCGTAGTTGGTCGTCGTCATTCTGTGGGTCTGTGTTTGTGCGTGTATTCAATAGTGCAAGTGGCGGCCGCGGCAGCCGCGGTCGCCTCACGAGCCGCCTTTGCGTCCAATGCGCCGCCGACGCGCGCGAGACCACCCATGTGCAAATCGGGCGGGGCGACGTGGGGCGGGGCGGAGGAGAGATAACGCGACGCGCGGCGACCTTCTTGATGACGAGCCCCCCGCCCTGAAACAAATGGGCGCTGGGCAGTCCTCGGATGAGGTGCAGCATCGCGATGTGAATGAAGTGCTCTATCCAAACGGGAGGCAGCACGATAGCCATCCGAATATGTCCGCACTGAGAGCAGCCGCACGGTTGCCGACGCCGCCGTCGAACTCGCCACCAGCGTTTCTGCCCGACCTTCCATTCGATCTGATCGTCCTCATCAATATATACGCCGAAAGCCGTTCACCGGAGCAGCGTTCGATCTCAATCCTGCCAGCTTGGATCTGGGAAAAAACCATCAGCCCGTCACACTGGTCGTTTCCCGACATCTGCATGGTCTTCGGCAACAACGATTTTCAAGATTGGGTGTGCGCACGGTTCGCCGATGGGAAAAAGAATAGGGTGATGGATGTGCTCCTCGCGCAGCTGTCATCGTGGCTGTTTCGCGCGTCCATCGACGAAACGAGGCTTCTGGGGACCGAAACCCTAAAGAGGAATCAGAATCGCGTCGAAACGGAATCAGAATTCTACTCAAGCAAGGTGGCCAAACTGCGCGCCTACTTCGAGTTGCTGAACATGCTCTGTACCAAAGATACGTACCGCGGCGTCCGGAACGTCTATCCCCGCGACGCGGGGGCGTGACCATAAGCCGTAGAGGCACGGGGATCCGTCGGTGAAGACATCCAACTCGGCGCATAGCGCCTTTTTCGGTACGTCCGGTTCGGAGTCAGGTTACATAACCTACTGGGCTAGGTGTGTTCAGACAAAAGAGAGCGATACGATGTCCGTGCGCCCGATTGGCGGACCCCCGCTGCGGCTGGTCGAGCCTTCAACCGAAGCGGCCATGTCCGGCGAAGAGCTCCGCAACCAGCTTTCGGCGATGCAAGCGGCGAATGCGCCGCTGTGCCCTTCGACAGGAGCCGATGGCGGCGCAACGCTCACCCTGGACGACCTCAACGAAACCGAGCGAAGCGCTGCGCACATCGGTGCTTCGCCCGATGCGTTCAAGCCCATCCCGTGGATGAATACGCATCACTACACGTCGCTGCTCAAGAACAACAACTTGGACGGGCGGCTGGCGCAGATGATTGAGGCGTTCAAGACCGTCAGCCAGTCCTGAAGAATGCGCGCGCCGGTGTAAACGTCAGAGTGAGAATGTGGGGGTTTAAAGTAATCTACACATACAAAGATTGGAGTTTTGCACGATACGACCTCTTCCGCCCACCACCCCCCTCCTCCTCCCGCGAGCCTTCGCGGCTGACGCTTGTGCGCACGATCGCGCTAAGTAGCGACGCAAGGGGAACACGCCCTCCTCTGGCGAGCGCAAAATGTCGAATGCCGAGCAAAACAGCACGCCCAGCACGCCCACCCGAGAAGAGGAAGCCGTCCCTCAAACCGTCGAAGCCGGCCAAGCCGGCCAAGCCGTCGAAACCGAAGAAGCGGCGGCGTCTGAAAATCGGAGAGCCCCGTCTCCGGTGGTGACCTCCGAGCCGCAAAAACCGAGAGATCCGACGGCCAAACCGAAGTTTTGCCGAGGCACGCAAAAGCTGCTCAGCCTCGAAGGCATCGCTCCCAATACGGACAAGGAATTCAAGATCGAGCGCTCCGACATTGCGTCGGATGTCGAAGACGCCAACGCCGCTTTGCAGCTCATACGCGACGGAGCCGTCGAAGCGCTCTGGCTCTTTGCCGAGGAGCGCGGGCAGCAGGTGAAGGAGCTCCAGGCCAAGCTGGAGGAGATTCGCTCCATTGTGGGCATCGTTTCCGGGAAACGCAAGTCGGGGAAGCGTTCGTACGATGCCGGGCCCGGCGCAATCGTCCCGGCGCAACCGGTCGGGTTTGTCGGCGCCGGACCGGGCGCGGGCGCTCCTCCCGCCGCAAACGACCTCGACGTCTATCGGGGCAATCCGCAAATCGCCACCGCCGCCGTCGGCTCCATTGAGACGCACACGGCCCTCTCGGCCGAGCTTGTAAAGACAATCACCGACGCCTTTGAGCTGTGCATTGATCACGAGCTGTCCGATCGTCACGGCAACCCTTACGTTGCCAGCGACAATCCCGTTGGAGATCGCCGTCGCAGTCGCTCGCGCGGAACCCTCTGCGGCGCCTTCCCCCACGCATTGATTGACGTCGCGGGAGGCGCGCAAGGCGGCGATTCGGTGCTGGTCGTCGTCGGCTGTCATCAGATCATCCTCAGCGCGTACCTCAAGCCGAAGCCTTCGTACTGGAAGCACACGACCCCGCCCGCCGATCCGGAGGCGTGGATCTTGGCGGCGATGCGCAGGGCGCTGCCCGCGGAGGAAGTCGAAAACTGGGGCCGCTACGAGTCCTCGCTGGTCTTCCACATGTCGCTGGTCTTCGAAGACGGCTCCACCGTCTGCGCCGACGACAAGGACCTCGTGAACTTCTGTTTCAAGGCGCCCCTCGAAAACGGGAAGCTGTTGATTCCAAACGAAAAGCCCATCGGCCAAGCCGGCTACTACGAGCAAAGCATGTCCAGGGGAAAGGTGGAGTGGCGGTTCCTGACCAACAACAACCTAACCTCGTTCTCGCTCGTCGCCAGCCGCAAGAACACAAAGTTCGCATTCAAGGTCGAGGCCCTCTGCCCTTACCTCAAGAGCGTCGAGTCGATGACGATTCGGTCGGCCCCCTTTGTCATCAAGTCGGTCATCTCAAACGATTTGCAGGCGCAGGAGCGCTACGTTCAGGTTCGCAAGGAAGGCGTGCCTCGCGAGGCGTGGCCGGTTCGCGTCGCGCTGCAGCAGGACGTGCGCCGCGTCCCTCCCATGGCAGTGCGGCGTAGGTCGAGTGTCGCGTGAACGCGCGTTTTCAAAAAAAAAATCTCTTATCTTAAACACCGAACACGCTGCGCGTTTTCGTATTCTCACAGAGCATTACGGCCTCGTCAGGCGTCAGCGGCCATAGCAGCCCCGACGGCACGGGCATGGCCTCAAGATCCCGTGCGAGGGCGCGGGATTCGGGGTCCATCGGATCGAGCTTGTCGATACTGTAAATGGGGCGCCTTGGTCCGACGATAAGCGCCCTCGTGACGCACGGGAACGATTGGCGAATACAATAGTAGCGGTCGATGTACGCAAACCACCGGACCAAGCGCCGGACCACGGCCACTCGGCTCTCCGATGGACACGATGCCAGCGGCGCGCGCTTCAGCGCCGCGGCCGTCTCCGTCTGCAATGCAAAGTACAAGTAGTCTGCTACGTGCTTCCGCGAGTGCTCGTGGTTTGTGCACATGTACTCCACCGTCGCGTGCAGCGACGCGTGCAGTCCCATGTACACGTGCTTGGACCAAATCGCGTTGTAGCCTTCGACGAGCAGCGCCGAAATCTGAACTACGCCCTGTACGAATTGCGTGATCGCGCTCGCAATCGGAATGTCGCGACGAAGAAACGACACGGTGTAGATCGGCTTCAGCTCCTGCGCAAAGAGCTTCGAAACCCGTCGCAAGACGGCGATGTTGCACACAATCGCCTCGCGCTCATCGGAAAGCCGCTCGCACCTACGCTTGAGGGCGCTCAGCTTAAACCACATCGCGTCGTCTTCTGCAGACGCCGGCAGATTGGACTCGGGAGGAAACTGCACCGTCACGGTGCCGTGCGCGTGCGTCGCGCGAATTATTCCAATCTTTCCAAAATACTCGGACGTTTTGTCCGCGACTTCGACGATTGCGCCCAATCGAAACTCGATTTCGCGGCGCCAGCCTATGAAACCGGTGGTAACGCCGCGTTGCAAGTAGGACGCGACCTTTTCCGTCCAGATTGGCTTGAACGCAATGCGGAGGATGCACGTTTGCAATTCGCTCGGGAGGTCGGGCCAAGCCATAGTGCAACTCGCCTCCTTCAAAGGGACTAGGACTCGCAAGCGGCAGCCGCGCGGTGCAGAATAATATTTGTTTTTATAGAAAACCCCCCGTCGCTCTACAATCGCACGCGCTCTAACACCACGACGACTCACTTTGCCAACTCGACGTCGTTATTACGCCGCCATCTCGCGACGGTGCGCTCGCCGAAGAGCCTGCCAATCGCCCCCTCAATCTCTCCAGACTCTTTCTCCGGCCCCCCCGACAAACTCCACGCAACGACGCTTTCACGCACCAGCTCCGACAAACTCGACGCCGCGACGTCGCCATCTCGCGACGGTGCGCTCGCCTCCCTCTCCGCCGCCCGCCTCTCCGCCGCCTCCCGGTACGACGCGTCACTCCTCGCCAACCTCGCCGCCGCCGCCCTCGCCGCCGCCGCCAATCCCGCCGCCCACGCCGCCGCCTGCCGGTCGGCCTGCGCCTTCCGGGCGCGGCGTTCGACGTGGCGCCGGACCACCTCCCAGCCCTTTGGCGCCAGGAAGTCGCCGTTGTTCACGAGCTTGTGCAGGAGGCACGTTTTGTAGCGGCACCTCCACTGTTCAACCACCCAGGAGGGGCCGTAGCGGTCGCACTGCGTAGAGTTGACCACACGGCGCTCGGGAGCGTCCGATGGCCCGGCCCAGTACATGACACCGTCCCCTTCGCGGCAGCGGACGTAGTGGGGCCGGATCCTCTTCCAGTACCGCACGATGGCGCGGAGTCGGACGTGGCGCCGGACCAGTTCCCAGCGCAGCTGAGTGCACTTGGCGCGCACGTCGGGGGCGACGGGCGTGTAGCCGACCGACGGTCCGAGGTAGGCGGCCGTCCGCCTGCGGCGCCAGAGCTCGTCTTGCCACTCGCGCTTGTGCCACTCCGCGCAGGTCTCGGAGTGAAGCACGTAGTTTTCAAAGCGCCCTAAGAGGCTGCCCCACGCCGCATTCTCCAGCTCTTCCCGTAGGGCATGCTCAAAGTCAATCTGCGCATTCTCCAGATCATCCTTTGGGTCGTCATGGAAAAAGCGGGTCTTCGTCCATTCATTATTGAACAGCCTGTTGCCCTTGCGCGTCTCCCAGTACACGCGGACGAACCACTCCTTCCCGGGCGGTAACCAGGGCCACGGGCGGCCGGCGTCCCACCGTCGCAGCCACCCCCACTCCTTCTCCGTCTCCTCGGGATTGCGCTTAGTGTCCACGTACAGGGCCTTGAAGCGGCGCCACTCGTCGCTCAACTTGAGCCAATAGCGCGTGATGGCGAGGAGCCGGAAATGGCGCCTGACCCTGCCCCAGAGCTTGCGCCGAATGGCGCGCGACAACCTCTCGAGCCTGCGCTGAATGGCCTCGGGCTCCTGGTCGCGGAACCGGGGCATGTTGTGTGGTGGTGTGTGGATGTGGGGTGTTTCCCTTGTCAATAGTACCTCCAGCGCAAGTGCCAGCCGGCGCCGACACCCGCCTCTCAGGCGTTACGTCCACGATCACGACGAGCGCGGAATCACCCATGTGCAAACACGCGTTTATTCTAAAAATAACACCGTCGCTCTACAATCGCACACGCACAAACCCGTCGTCCCTCGTCGCGCTCGGCGCCGCGCCCTGCGCGCCCCAGAGGCTCGAAAAGCTAAACCGGTCGGCGCTGGGCTCGGCGCTGGGCCCGGCCTCGAGCCCGCCGCGGAACATGTTGTCCTGCCACGTCTGGCCCTGCCCATTCTTGGCGCGCGTGTGCAAGTCGACGCGCTGGTCCTTGACGCCGAGCATGCGCGAAATGTGCCGGTGGCGGTCGGTCATCCCGCCGAAGAGCGCCACGCCGCAGCAGCAGAAGGCGAGGAAGAAGCCCGTCATGAGCATGCCCGTGCCCTCGACGGCCATCTCGTAGCCGTAGATGGGCGGCGAGGGCGGCATCTCCCAGAGCGAGGGCGAGGGCGGGGGCGGCGAGGGCGGCGGGGGGCTCGGCGGGG
>MDSW01063184.1_pt1 | contig 11090 bp, 15 predicted proteins | sample 811171 | NCBI WGS metagenome assembly MDSW01 (sample SAMN05326641, study PRJNA326480) | marine metagenome | isolation source: seawater | place: Atlantic Ocean: North West | collected 2012 | reverse complement strand
TTTTTTTTCATATTAATTAAATTTTTTCATTTTATTTAATGGTTTAAGTTCAAGATTATTAGAAATAAGATTATCTCTAATTGATACTGCAGTTGCAAGTGAACTTTTATTGTCTCCATGTATACAAATAGAATCAATTTCGCAAGGAATTTGTTTTCCCGAAAGACAATTTAAAGCTTGGTTTTTAACCATTTTTAAAACATGTTTTTTACACAAATCTGGATCCATAATAAGCGCACTATCTTTTTTTCTTGATACAAGATTTCCATCATCTTCATAATTTCTATCAGCAAATATTTCACAAGCTATTTTCATGTTAAGTTTTCTTGCAGCTTTTTCCATTTTAGATCCAGTAGGAACCAAATAAATTAAATCTTTACTAATTTCATGTACTGATTTTGCCAAAATCATTGCAAGCTCTAAATCTTCACAAGCCATGTTATTCAAAGCTCCATGTGGTTTAATATGACTTACATTTGTGCCATTTGCTGAAGCTATCTTTTGTAAAATTTCATATTGATCAATAATTAGTTTTCTTATTTCCTCTGGTGTTAAATTCATTCTTTTCCTTCCAAAATTTTCTGGGTCATTAAATGAAGGGTGAGCACCAATACTTACGCCATTTTTTTTAGAAATTAAAACTACTTCAAGCATAGTTTGCTCATCGCCAGCATGGTAACCACATGCCACACTTGCAGAATTTACAATCTTTAATAATTCAGGATCATTTATATTTGAGTGGAGCTTTGATTTTTCTCCTAGATCGCAATTAATATTAATTTCCATAGCAATAAAACTTAAGTATAACACAGCATGATAAAAAATATATCAAATCTTGGAGACGCAGCTGTGTACTGTGATTTTGGCAATAAAGTCACTAAAGAAATAAACTCCAATGTTATAAAATATTTTAAAAGTTTGAACAAAAATAAGATTTTAGGAATTACCAATATAACACCTTCTTACAATAAACTAATAATTTCTTATGATTTAGAAAAAATAAGATTTGAGCAAATAAAAAACAAAATACTTGAAATAAAAATAGAGGATTTAAATCCTCAAGAAAATAAAATTATTAAAATTCCAGTCTGTACTGATGAAGAATTTTGTTTAGATGCTGGAAGGCTTTCAGAAAAACTTAAATTAGATATAGGTAAAATTTTAAAAATATTTTTTGATAAAAAATATTTTTGTTATATGACTGGTTTTGTTGCTGGAATGCCTTTTTTAGGAGACATTGATAAAATTTTAAGGTTAAAAAGATTAGAAACTCCCAGAGTAAAAGTACCTAAAGGCTCGATAGGAATTACAGAACAGTTTTCAAATATATATACTTATGAGAGTCCTGGAGGTTGGAACATAATAGGAAATACCCCAACTAAAATATTCGATAAACTTAATCAAGATAATCCATTAAAAATAAATCCTGGAGACATTGTTGAATTTTATGAAATTAATAAATCTGAATATTTAAACTGGAATGAGTGAAGCATATTTTGAAATTTTAAGAGCAGGAATAAATTCTACTTTACAAGACGAGGGTAGATTACAACAAAACCACATAGGCTTACCCATTAGTGGAGCTATCGACAAAAGAAATTATTTAATCAGCAATCATTTAGTAGGCAATAGTCCGAATGCAGCTTCACTAGAATTTGCTTATCAAGGGCCTCTTCTAAAATTAAAATCTGGAAGAACAAGTGCAGTTATAGCGGGAAACGTAATCTTTAATATTATTAGAAAAAATTCTGAAGTAGAAGAAGGTGTTTGTTATCAAACGTTCAGCTTAAATCAAGATGATCAGCTAGATATTATTTCTACAAACAAATCTGTTTATGGATATTTATCAGTTCAAAAAGGTTTCAAAGGAGAGTATTTTTGGGGGAGCTGTTCAATTAATACCAAATCTGAAGTGGGCTCAAATAAAGGTAAGAGGTTTTCAATTAATGATGAAATTTTTCTGAATCAATCTGAAATTAATCACTATTCAAAAAAAATTAATTATTTTAATCCAAAAATAGAATTCATAAGAGTTCTTAAAGGAACTAATTTTGATTATTTTTCTTATGAGTCAAAAAAAGATTTTTTTAGTAAAGAATTTACTATTACAAAACTCACTGACAGAATGGGAATGCGAATTAAAGGACCAAAAATTGAAAATATAGTTGATACTAATATTAAATCAGAAGGTTTAATAAAAGGAGTAATTCAAGTCCCTTCAGATGGAGATCCGATAATAATGCTTTCTGATCATGGAACTATAGGAGGTTATCCAAAAATTGGAGTAGTTATAAGCGCAGACTATGACAAATTAGTCCAATTAACTCCTGGCAATACTGTTAAATTTAAATTAGTTGAGTTATCTGAAGCTGAAAAACTATTTCAATTATATAATTTAGAAACCAAAACTATTCTTGATCAAATAAAATGAATTTTTTTTTAAAAATACCTGGTCCTATACTTGTTTTCATCGGAGCATTTTGTCTTAGTTTTGGTGGTTTAATTGTAAAATCTTTTGAAGGAGCTACTCTTTGGCAAATATTATTTTGGAGATCAATTTTTTTTTCATTGGTTGTTGGAATTTTTCTTTTTATAACTCACAAAAAAAATTTTATAAAATCATTTTATAATTCTGGCATACCCGGTCTATTAGGAGGCATTGTTTTATCTATTGGATATTTTAGTTATGTATTTGCAATGTATAATACCACTGTAGCCAATACAAATTTTATAATTCAAACACAAGTAATCTTCTTAGCGATTTTTGGCTATGTATTCCTTAAAGAGAAAATTTCAAAACTTACCTTAACATCAATAATATTAGCTGTTGCTGGTATAATCTTAATGATCGGAAATAATTTGTCGCCAGGTCAACTAGAGGGAAACATAGTCGCTTTTATTATGCCGATTTCATTTGCAACACTTATTTTAATAATCAGAAAATATCCTAATACAGATATGATACCCTTGCAGTTTATTGCTGGACTTGGAGCTCTAGTTATTGGGTATTTATTTTCTTCAAAAATTATTATTTCAGCACATGATATTTTTTTAGGGTTTTTAGCCGGTTCTTTGCAAGTTGGACTAGGTTTTATTTTTATAACCATTGGTGCTAGATCTACGCCTTCTGCCCTAGTGGGAATCATTATGTTAACAGAAGCTGTGCTTGGACCTTTGTGGGCCTGGCTGTTTGCAAACGAAAATCCACCATTGGTTGTTTTAATCGGAGGTACAATTATTATTTTTGCTGTATTATTACAATTTTTTAACTCAAAAGTAGAAAATTAATTTTTTTGTATAATTTAATAATTTAGATGAATCAGTTATTATAATTAAATGTCTTTAATTAAAGACCTTTCCAAACAAAAAAAACATATAGAAGTAAAAATAAAAAAATTAATTAAAACTAGATTAAATGATAGAACATCTGATTCTTGGGCAAATTTAAGGGAACTGAAGAAAAAAAAATTAGCCCTAAAGGATAGACTAAGCTCTTTAGCTAATAACTATTAATTTAATTGTATTCATTTTAATAAAAAAGATAATTTTACACATTTAATTATCTATGAATTTTATGAAGATGCCATATATAAATTAATTAATATTATAGATAAAATCAATGAAGATAGCAGTAGTAGGTTCAGGAATTTCAGGTTTAAGTGCAGCCTACTATTTATCAAAAAAACATAAGATCGATCTATTCGAGAAAGAAGATCACTTTGGAGGACATTCAAATACAATTGAAATTTTTTTAAAAGATAAAAATCCTATTTCTGTAGATGTTGGTTTTATAGTTTTTAATCATATTACATATCCAAATTTAATAAATTTTTTTAAAGAAAATCAAATTAAAATTGAAAAAAGCAACATGTCATTTTCGGTTTCAGTTAAAGACACAAATATTGAGTATTGTGGAAAAGGGTTAAATGGAATTTTTAGCAATAGAATAAATTTATTTAATCTTAAATTTATTCAAATGTTTTTTGAAATTATTAAATTTTATAAAAAAAATGAAAATTTAAAAGAAGAAAATGAAAATATTACCTTAGGAGAATATTTAAGAAAACAAAACTGGTCTAAATATTTTATAAATTACCATATAATTCCCATGGTTGCTGCAATTTGGTCTATGCCATCATATGAAGCTAATCAAATACCATTCAAGTTTTTTATAAAATTTTTTCAAAATCATGGCTTATTTAAATTAAAAAATAGACCTCAGTGGTACACAGTTCAAGATAGAACTAAGACCTATGTTAAAAAAGTTTTAGAAAGCATTAGTGGAGAATATTATAAGAATTACACTATAAAAAATATAAGAAGATCTAGTTCTGGTGTTCAATTATTTTATGGAAATAATAGCGAATTTTTTATTTATGATAAAGTTATATTAGCTACCCATGCAGATGAAGCTTTAAAATTAATTGAAAATCCAACTAAAGATGAATCATTAATTCTTTCAAATTTTTCTTATAAAAAAAATATTGCCTATATTCATACAGACACTAATGCTATGCCAAAAAATAAAAGCGCATGGTCATCATGGAATTCAATAATAGCTAAAAATAAATCTGATAATAATTCAGTAACCTACTGGCTTAATTTGCTTCAAAATTTGAAAATAGATAGAAATATTTTTTTAACTTTAAACCCTTTCTTTAAAATAGAAGAAGATAAATTAATTAAAAAGGTAGAATTTACTCATCCATATTATAATCAAAATTCACTTAATTATCAAAAAAAATTAATACATATTCAAAATAGAAAAAATATTTTATTCTGTGGAAGTTACTTTGGATATGGTTTTCACGAAGATGGGATAAAGTCATCTATTGACATGATAAAAACTTTAAATGATTAAAAATTCAATAATCTATAATGGAAAAGTAATTCACAAACGTTTTAAACCTAAGGAACATTACTTTAAATATAATGTGTTTTCGCTGTTAATTGATTTAGATGAATTAGATTTAATACAAAATAAAATTAAAATTTTTTCTTATAATAAATTTAATATAATAAGTTTTTTTGATATTGATCATGGGCCAAGAGATGGCACTTCCCTAAAAAAATGGATATTAAAAAATTTGAAAAATATCGGAGTTATTGAGAATGATGTTCAAGTAAAGCTATTATGTTACCCAAGAATATTTGGATATGTATTTAATCCTTTGAGTGTATTTTTTATATATGATCAATATTCAAAATTAATATCTATTTTATATGAAGTAAAAAATACTTTTGGAGAACAACATACATATATTTTTAAAACGGACGATAATAAAACTATAAAGAACAACTGTAACAAAAAATTTCACGTTTCTCCATTTATAGAAATGGAATGCAATTATTATTTCAGAGTACTACAACCATCAGAAACAATTTCAGTGGTAATTGATCAAAGTGATAAAGATGGAAAACTTCTATATGCATCTCAAGATGGAAAAGCGAAAGAATTTAATGAAAAAAATCTAATTATTTCATATATTTCACATCCGTTAATGACTTTTAAAATAATTGCCGCAATACACTATGAGGCATTAAAATTATGGTTAAAAGGAATTAAATTTGTTAAGAAAAAATTAAAAATTAAAAATAATATTTCAATTGAAAATAATGAACATTAATAAAATTTCAGATAAAATTGTTTTTAAATCTTTGCAATTCATAAAGTATGGAAATTTAGAACTTATAAATCATGATAATAAAATTTATAATTTTGGAACTTTCGACAAGGAATTAAATGTTAAGATTAAGATTAATAGGCCAGGTCTTACTTATCAAATTATAAAAAGTGGTAGTGTTGGATTGGCAGAAGCCTACATGAGAGGCGATTTTGAAACAAATAATTTATCAAATTTAATCGAACTTACAGCTAGAAATATAAATTTAATTTATAGATTTTCTGGTTTACTTGATATTTCAATTTTAAATAGTTTTAAGAGATTTTTTTTTAACAATACAAAAAATAGGAGCAAAATAAATATTTCAAAACATTATGATCTTGGAAATGATTTTTTCTCTCTTTGGTTAGATAAATCTTTAACTTACTCGAGTGCAATATTTAATGACTTTGATAAAAATTTAGAAAAAGCACAAATGAACAAATATAAAAAATTAGTTGATCTCATCAAACCTAAATCAGGAGATAAAATTTTAGAAATAGGATGTGGATGGGGAGGATTCGCTGAATTTATAGGAAAAAATTATGATGTAAAACTTGATTGCATAACTATTTCAAAAAAACAATATGATTTTGCAAAACAAAGAATCCACGATATTGGTCTAAATGATAAAATTAAAATTGAAATGAAGGACTATAGAGACGTAAATGACAATTATAATTCTATAGCCTCTATCGAAATGATCGAAGCAGTTGGAAAAAATTATTTATCAAATTATTTTAGAACAATAAAAAATAACTTAGGTAAAAATGGAATAGCCGCAATACAAGCAATAACAATAGATGATAAGCTATATCCAAGATACAAAAATAAAGAAGATTTTATTCAAAAATATATTTTTCCAGGAGGTTTTTTACCTTCTAAAAAGAGTTTGTATGATCTATCTAAAAAAAATGGACTAAATATAAATAATTATAATTCTTATGGCGTTCATTATTCCAATACATTGAATATTTGGCGAAAAGAATTTTTGAATAAATGGGAAACAATTTCTAAACAAGGTTTTGATATAACTTTTAAAAGAATGTGGAATTTTTACCTTTCTTATTGTGAAGCAGGTTTTAAATCCAAAAATATAGATTTAATCCAATTCTCTATGTGCAACAAATAGAAATATATGAAAAATATAGTTGCACTATTATCATTAATTTTAATAATAAGTTGTACAGACAATATGAAACCTTCAGATTTTAAAGACCAAAAACCAAAATTAATTATTGAAAATTATTTATCAGGAAATGTTAAAGCATGGGGTATTTTACAAAATAGATCTGGAAAAGTAACAAGACAATTTTCAGCTGATTTAAATGGAAAATGGGATGGAAAACAATTGATATTGGATGAGAAATTTTATTGGAACGATGGAGAAATTCAAACAAGACAGTGGAAAATCAATAAGATAGATGAACATCATTATGAAGGTACCGCAGGAGATGTAATTGGAAAAGCAAAAGGTTACTCTTATGGACCTGCTTTTAAATTTGAATATATTTTATTAGTTCCAGTGAAGGGAAGAGAAATTAAAATTTCTTTTGATGACTGGATATTCATGCAAGATGAAAGAGTTGCAATTAATAGAGCAAAAATGACAAAATTTGGAATTAAGGTAGCTGAATTAACAGTAATGTTTGTAAAAGATTAAAATTTTTGCAATTTAGTAAGTTTTTTAATTAAATATAAATACACTCTATTAGGTAAAATTTTTAATAATTTTAGTATTAATGTTAATTCTTTTGGAAAATGAATTTCAAAGCTTGATCCATTTATTAGACCATTATAAATTTTTTCAGCAGCAAATTCTGGAGTTTTTAAAAATGGCATTTTAAATTTATTTTTATCTGTCATGGGTGTTTTTATAAATCCTGGAGAAATTAAAGAAACTCTTACGTTGTGTCTTCCAAAGTCAAAATATAAGCTTTCAGCTAAGTTATTCAAAGCGGCTTTTGATGGCCCATATCCAGTAGAATTAGGTAAACCCCTGTAACCAGCAATCGAAGAAACAATTGATAATTGACCTTTTTTTCTTATTTTAAAATATTCTTCAACTGCTTTAATACAATTCAATGTCCCAAAAAAGTTAACTTTTATTGTTTTTTCTATTTGATCTATATCAATATCTTTTTCTTTTCTAGGGTCCCATGTTCCAGTAGAAAAAACACAAACATCAATATCTTCATACTTATTTTTAATTTCTTTAAACACTTCTTTACATTTTTCACCATCTGTCACGTCTAAAGGAAAAGAATAAATATTTTTATTTAATTTTATCATTTCTTCTAATAAATGTTCTCTTCTAGCAGATGCGGCAACTTGCCAACCTTCATTAGCAAATTTTAAGGCTAAGGCTTTTCCTATTCCACTACTTGCTCCTGTAATCCAAATTTTCTTCATAAAACATCATATCTACTTTTAATAATAATGTAACATTTTATATGCGACAAGATGTAAGTAGATCAAAAAGAAAACCAGACTATATGAATTCTATGTTTCCTTATAATGAGCATGAAAATAATTGGATAAGCGGCAGTATTGAATTGTCCTCACACAACAATTCAGTGATTAAAAACTTTCTAATATAAAAAATGGATCAAGTAATAAGAAAAATACAATTAGTTGCTGTAGCTTTTATATTAATTGCAACTTCAATAGGTTTTTTAATTGAAGTACATAAAATGATTATAAATCAAAATGTGGATTTAGCTGATCTATTGCTGCTTTTTATATACATAGAGGTTATTGGAATGATTAGACTTTTTTGGGAAAGTAAATCAATAAGAATATCCTACCCCTTATTGATAGCAATAACCGCATTATCTAGGCTTATTATTTTACAAGGTAAAGGAGTAGACCCAATTAACCTAATATACGAAGCTTCGGCGATTTTATTAATAGCTATGGCAATAGTGTTTTTAAAAATGAGAAAAAGTAAGCTCTTAGGTTTGGATAAAATTAAAGAAGGCGAAGACTCATAAAAAAAAATTTATAAATGAAAAAATATTTAATATTTGGTGCAACTGGCGCTATAGGCTCTAATCTTGCCAGACTATTAATTGAAGATAAAAAAAACATTCATCTTATTGGAAGAGATAGAGAAAAACTTGAGAAATTATCTTCAGATTTAAATTGTGATCATACAATTATGAATATACTATCTGAAAATATAGCAGAAGAATTGAAAGAAGATTTCCAAGATACAAATATTTCTGGAATAGCGTATTGTATAGGGTCAATTGACTTAAAACCTTTAAGAATTACGAAAAAAGAGGACTTTCAAAGATGTTTAGAATTAAATTTTTTCCCAGTCATTGAAATTATTAGAGTGTTACAAGATAATTTAAAACGTAATAAAGGATCTATAGTTCTTTTTTCAACAGTTGCTGTTCAAAAAGGTTTTACAAATCACAGTATTATCGCATCTGTTAAAGGTGCAATTGAAGGATTAACAGTTTCCTTAGCTGCTGAATTTGCACCAAACATAAAAGTTAATTGTATTGCTCCAAGTTTAACCAATTCTAAAATTGCAGAACCTATTCTCAAAAATAAACTTATGGCCGATGGAATAGCAAAAGCTCATCCAATGAAAAGAATAGGTGAGGGGAAAGATATAGCGTCTATGGCTAAATTTTTATTGACAGAAGAGAGCTCTTGGGTAACAGGACAAATAATAGGAGTAGATGGTGGGAGATCTAGAATAGCATAAAATGAAAACGAAAAATTCAAATAAATTTGTTTATCTAGCTTTATTTTTATTTCTTTCTTTTTTTATGTCTTGGTGGGGAGGATATATTACAAGTTATTTTAAAGAACCATGGTACTCAACATTAATAAAACCTTCATTTAATCCACCAGACTGGATGTTTGCTCCAGTTTGGATAAGTTTATATTTAATTATGGGATATGCAGCATGGTTAATGTGGTCTTCAAAAGAAAAAACACAAAAAGTTTTAAATGTATATTTTATTCATTTAGTTATAAATGCTAGTTGGAGTGTTAGCTTTTTTGCTTTTCACCAAATACTTGTATCTTTAATTATTATTGGCTTAATAATTATTTTTGTTATCTGGTTAATTAAACTTTATTATCCAATAAATAAAATAAGCGCCTATTTAATGGTACCTTATCTTTTTTGGTTATGCTTTGCATTTATTTTAAATTATTCTATCTTTACTCTTAATTAGAATATATTATCAATTATTGTTATAAATTGATTCATGGATGATGTTGTAATCGTTGGCGGTGGTATAATAGGAGCTTCAACTGCTTATTTTTTGTCTAAAGCAGGTAGAAAAGTTAAAGTTATAGAAAAAGACCCAACATATAAAAAAGCTTCTTTCCCTTTATCTCTTGGCGGTTTTAGAAGACAATTTTTTCAAAAAGAAAATATAATGCTAGGTAAGTTTGCGAGAGAGTTTTTGCTTGAATTACCAGAAACATTAAAAACAAAAAAAAATCCAAATCCAACAGCTAGTATGGTGCCCAATGGTTATCTGCTTTTATTTGGACCAGAGCATGCAGAAGAACAATATAGAGCATTAAAAAACCATGCTGCTTGTGAAGCTGGAACAAAAAATATAAAAGGTAGCGATGTTTCTAATGTTTTTCCATATGTAAATAGCGAGGGTATTGAAACTGCAACATATACAGATACAAAAATTGAAGGTTGGATCGATCCTTATTTGCTTCACAATGCATTAAAAAACAAGGCAATCGAGCTTGGTGCAGAATTTGTAAAAGGTGAGATAAAAAGTTTAAAAGAAATTAATTCAAACTTTATAGTTTCGGCAGCTGGTTGTTGGACTAATGAGTTATTAGAGGATATTCCAGTATTTCCACAAAAACACACTGTATTTAGAGTTAAATGTCCAAAACATATTCCAACTATGCCTTTAACTGGAGATTTAACAACTGGAGTTTATTGGAGACCAGAAGGAAAAGAATATTTAGCCGGTTCTCCAATATCAAAATGGGATTGTGATGATCTTGAACCGGAATGGAACGATTTTGAAGAACTTGTATGGCCAGGTTTAGCAAAAAGAATTCCTGCTTTTGAAGAATTAAAGTTGACTGGTGGTTGGGCAGGTTTTTATGATACTAATAAATTAGACAATAATGCTATTGTAGGAAAACATCCTGCATATAAAAATGTATATTTAGCTACAGGATTTACTGGTAGAGGTTTGATGCAATCACCAGGAATTGGAAGAGGTTTAACGGAATTAATAACAACTGGATCTTACCAGACTATTGATCTAAATTGTTTTGGAGTTGAAAGGGTTTTAAATAAAAAAGAAAGAATTGAACCATACGTACTTTAAATATGTCACAAATTATAAACTTATTTCCTTTATCAATATATAAATCAAAAATTGAAATTTCAAAAAAAGATAAAGAAATAATGGCCAAAGA
>MDSW01141306.1_pt1 | contig 11092 bp, 6 predicted proteins | sample 811171 | NCBI WGS metagenome assembly MDSW01 (sample SAMN05326641, study PRJNA326480) | marine metagenome | isolation source: seawater | place: Atlantic Ocean: North West | collected 2012 | reverse complement strand
GAGGAGGAGGAGGAGGAGGAGGAGGAGGAGGAGGGGGATGGTTCGGTCGCGAGAGGGCGACTTTTCGAGAGGGCGACTTTTTCGGTCGCGACGACGCGGCTCGGCGCGCTCGCGCGATCGGCGGCGGCGGCGCGGCGGGGGCGGGGCGCGATCGGCGGTGGCGGCGGCGCGAGGTCGATCGCGACGACGAGGCGTACGGCGCGTCGCGGCGGTATCATTCCGAGTGGTATCATTCCGGCGGAGGCGGGGTCGGGGTCGGCGGCGGCGGGAGGAGACGCGGCGAGCTTTTTCGCGGTGGCGGCGGGAGGGACGACGGGGGCGGCTCCTCCGCGCGGCGGCGCTCCCGCGGCGGGCGCGGGGGGGGCGATTTCTTCGCCGTCGCGGAATCGTTCAGGTTCGGGGCGTGATGGGGATCGGTGAGCGGCGACGCGCGGGGAGACGAGACTGAAGAAACCGACGAGTACGTGTGGACGAGCGAGCTAGCTAGAGGAGACAGGGGTAGTGCTGGTATGACAGATGCCTTCACTGGAACTTAGGCGAGGTCTCTCGCCAACATTTTTCGCCAGGTTACGGGCCTTCAAAACCGCTGACGCGACGACGCGATCGTTGTTAGGTCGTCTCGCGCGCGTCTGGCTGGGTGCACTCGCGCCTCCGCGCGTCTTCCTCGGGCGCGCGCGCTTCCCCCTCCTCCCCCGATGTTGCTTCGCGCGTGCATCGCGCTCCTCGCCGCCGGGGCGACGCGTCTCGCCCTTCGCCGCGCGGGCTTGGTCATCCGATCGGACGACGACTCGGATTCCGGCGCCGACGACGCGCCCGACGCCGTCGCGATCGCCCCCCCCCGACCGGTCCTCCACGGTTTGCCCGAGGCGTCCTCGGGATCCCCCCCCTTCGAGTCGGCGTACGACATCTGCCGCGGCGCGGACGGCGAGGTGGAGACGCTCGGCGCGGGCTCGTTCGGCGCGGCGGTGCTCGTCCGCGACGTCCGGACCGGCGCTCTGGCCGCGTGCAAGGAGATCCCGAAGCGCTCGCTCAGGGGCCCGCGCGACGTCGCGGACGTGCGCCGGGAGATCTTCGCCCTCCGCCGCCTCCGCGGCCACCCGGGCATCGTCACCCTCCTCGCCCCCTTCGAGTGCAAGACCCACGTCCGAGTCGTGACCGAATTCCTGGACGGCGGCGAGCTCTTCGACGCCATCGTCGACGCGGGATGTTTCTCCGAGCTCGACGCGGCGCGATGTTTCCATCAGATCGTCGACGCCCTCGCCTTCTGCCACGACGCCGGCATCGCGCACAGGGACGTCAAGCCCGAGAACCTCATGATCAAGAATCCCACCGAGGCGGAGAAGCGCGCGTTCCGAGAGCGTTCTTCCGAGGAGTCGGAGTCGGAGTCATCACCCCCCCTCCGCGTCGTGGCGATCGATTTCGGTCTGTGCGTTGAAAAAACAGAGAGCGACGGTCCGTGCGAGGAGGTGGCGGGGACGCCGTACTACGTCGCGCCGGAGGTGCTCGAGCGGAACTACGACCCTTTCAAGGCAGACGTGTGGAGCGCGGGGGTGGTTCTGTACGTCCTCCTGACCGGGTACCCGCCGTTCGCCTCCGCGTCGGACGCGGAGACGATGGCGCTGATCAAAAGCAGGCCCGCGCCGGATTTCTCCGACGTGCCCAGCGCGGAGGCGGCGGAGGTGCTCGCCGCGGCGTTCCGGAGGGAAGAGGATCGCCCGAGCGCGAGGGAGATGCTCGCGATGCCGTGGGTCAGGGCGGGGGCCTACACGCCGCCGGCGACGCGCGAGGCCGATCATGAACGACGGGCGACGACCCGAGCCGCCGCGGGCGAGGGCGAGGGCGAGGGCGAGGGCGAGGGCGAGGGCGAGGCGAGGGCTCCGCGGGGGTCGCCGCCGCTTCCCGCGCTCCGAGTGAAGACGCCCACGTCGACGCCGCCGCCGGCTGCGGCGGCGGATTCGGCGGCGCTCTCGGCGGTTCCCGCGCTCTCCGCCGCGCCTCTGCCGTCGGCGGCGCTCGAGCGCCTCCGCGCGTTCCAGGCCGCGGGGCGGTTCAAGAAGATGGGGATGCTCGCGATGGCGAAGGCGATGAAGCGCGAGGACATCAAGGAGCTGGAGAGGACGTTCCGCGCGCTGGACAAGGACGGCTCCGGCACGCTCACCGTGGACGAGCTTCGCGAGGGCGTCGCGGCGGCGGCGCGGAGAGAGGCGGAGGCGGCGGCGGAGGCGGGCGGGGGCGGCGGCCGCGCGCGCGACTCCTCCTCGGGCGCCTCGGGGGAAGATGGGGAAAGATCTCGTTCGCTCGCGGCGCTCGCGGAGGCGCTCTTCGCCTCCGCCGACGTCGACGGCGACGGCGCGTTGGACTACGCCGAGTTCATCGCCTCGACGATGTCCGAGGCGCAGGCGGCTCTCGAGCGGAACCTCGCGCGCGCGTTCGACCACTTCGACGAGGACAACAGCGGGTTCATCACGATCGAGGAGGCGCGGCGGGTTCTGGACGAGTTCGGGTCCAAGGTGAGGGCGCACAGCTCGGAGGAGGCGAGGGCGTTTCTGAAGGAGGCGGACGCGGACGGGGACGGGAGGATCGACTGGGAGGAGTTCGTGAGGGTCATGACCAGGACTAAGGACTAAGACCGCGGAGCAGGGGTGACGAGGGACCGCGAGGACGCGAGGACGCCGCGTGGGTGTAGGGCTGAGGTTCGGTTACGACGCGACGGAGCACCAAGTCAGAGGCACTCTTTCCTCACTCGCGGCTCGTCGCGCGTCTCTACTCGCGGCGTCTGGCGCATCTGTCCCAGCACGTGCAATGATGGAAATTCGCTCGCGTCGGCGCGCTTTTTGCGCGACGCACGAACGGGTGGGGTGGCCGGCTCGACCCCGCGCTCCGTCGCCCCGGCGCGCACACGTTCGGGCGCGCGGGGGTGGCGCGGCGCGCGCTCGTGCGGGTTCGCGCGGCGGAGCGGGGAGCGAGCGCGCTCCCGCCGGGTGTTGGGACGCGCGGTCGATCCGAGCCGGGGGATCGCGCTCGGCTATTCCGCGGAGGATCGATCGAGGCGTCCGTTCGGATTCGCCGATGTCGTTCGGCTCCCCCTCGGGCGCGATGCCGAAGGCGTACGCCCACGCCCCCGCGTCCTCCATGTTCGCCGAACAGGACGGCGCCGCCGCGGGGCGCGGCGCGGCCGCCCCGGGCGTCCTGAAGGTCCGGAGCGGCCCCCTCGAGGCCCCGCGCGAACCCCACCCACCGCCCCGTCGCTCGTCGCGTCGGATCGATCGACGACCGACGGGACCCCGACCGCGGTCGTCCCGCGCGGCTCGGGGGGATTCCCCGGCGTCGAACCCGCGCGCGTCGAACCGAAATCCCTCCCTCGCGGAACGCGCGACGTTCCCCCCGCTGACCCCGCCTCGAACCCCCCCGCTTCGAACCCCCCCGCGTCCTCCTCCGCGCAGTTTTCCTCGGACTTCGAGGGCGGCAACCTCGCGAGCTCGCGCATGGTGAGCGAGAACGAGTACGAGCTGACGCTTCGCCACGACACGAAAGCGCCGCGGCACCGCCTGTGGTTTTACTTCTCCGCGCGCAACGCGCGCCCGAACCAAAAGGTGCTGCTGCACGTCGTCAACTTCTCCAAGACCAAGTCTCTGTACCGCGACGGGATGAGCCCCACGGTCAGGACGGCGTCGTGCCCGAAGTGGGCGCGCGTGCACCCGAAGAACGTCTTTTACTACAAGCGCGAAAAACCGGAAAAAAACGCCGCCCACGCCGCCGCCCACTCCTCCGCCGACAGGAAACCCCCGCGCGTCCTCGCGGACGGCGGCGCGGGGTTCGCGAGCGAGGGCGACGAGAACGACGAGCGAGCGATGGAGGGCGGCGGCGGCGGCGGTGCCGTCGATCCCCCCTCCTCGTCCCCGGGCGGCGACGGCGCTTCCTCCAACGCCGTTCGGTCGAAGAACCCGCACGTCCTCTCGTTCGTGCACTGCTTCGACCGGAAACCGGAGACGACGTATTTCTGCTACTCGTACCCCTTCGGGTACTCGCGGCAGCAGACTCTCCTGGACGACCTCGAGGCCGAGAACCTGCCCTTCCTCACCCGAAGGCTCCTGTGCCGCTCGCTCGAGGGGCGGCGGTGCGACGTCCTCCTCGTCGACGACCGATCGGGCGACGAAGACGGCGCGAATGGGGGCGCGCTCGACGACGTCGCGCGCGCGTTTGAAAAAAGCGACCCCCCGGACGAGGCGAGCGATGCACGCGAATTAGAAGAAAAACGTCGCGGCGGCGGGACGCGCGCGCGGCGGGAACCGTTTTCGGGCGCGCCGCCCCCCTCGGGGGCCGATAAAAAAAGTGCGCCGCATTCCCGCGCACCTCGCCCCGTCGCGATGCTGTGCTGCCGCGTGCACCCCGGTGAGACGCCGTCGAGCCACGCGCTGTGGGGTTTCGTGTCGTATTTGTGCGGGCGCTCGAAATCGGCCGAGGCGCTTCGGCGAAGGTGCGCCTTCGCCGTCGTCCCGATGCTCAACCCGGACGGGTGCTTCCGGGGGAACTACCGCACGGACTCGAGGGGGCGCGATTTGAACCGGCACTGGGTCGCCCCGAGCCCCGATGAGCTCCCGACGCTCCACGCGGCGAAGGCGCTGGCGTCGCGGTTGGCTCGGGACCCTCGGTTCCGCCTGGATTTTTTCGTCGACGTGCACGCGCACACGAGCAGCAAGTGCAGCTTCTTCTTCGTCAACCCGCCGAGCGCGTCGGGGCCCGACGGGGCGGCGGACGCGGCGAGCTGGGAGCGCGTGGCGTGTCTGCCGAGACTGGTGGACGTGCACGCGGGGCCTAAGCTGGGGTTCTCCCTCGCGCACTGTCGGTTCTGCGAGCACCCGGAGAAGGCAGGGACGGGGAGGAGGGCCGTCGGGGAGGCGCTGGAGACGATCCGCAGGTTCGAGCCGGACTCGGCGTCTGACGAGGACTCTCCGACTACCGCCTCCTCCGACGACGAAACGGACGAAAGAAAAGCAGCCGAAAAAAAAGCAGCCGCCTCCTCGCCCGGGTCCTGCCTCGCGCGGGGCGGGACGATGTGCTACACGCTCGAGATGAGCTTCTTCGCGGCGCCGCCGGACCTCAAGGACTGGTCCCCGCACACGTCCAACGAGGACGCGTACGGGGCGTTCGGGAAAGCCCTGGGGCTGAGCTTCGCGGATTTTTACGGCGCGCGCGCTCGTCCCGCGTCGTCGCGCGTCGACACGAGCGAGACGAACGCGAAGAAAGCCGACGCCGACGCCATCGTGGGACGCGTCGCCGCCGCGGCGAAGAGGCGAAGGAGAGCGCGGCGACGCGAGGCGGCGAGACGCGCCGCGGAACGAGAAGGAGACGGCGACGAGGCGGCGCCGGCGCGAGCGCTCGATAACGCGTCGGGGTCGTCCGGGTCGCCCTCGCGGTCGTCCTCGCCCTCCGTCGACGCGGCGCTCGACGACGGCTTCGTGCACGGGGACGCGATGTTCCTGGGGTTCGGTCGCCGCGGGGGGCATCTCGAGAAGCCGTGGAAGGGCGCGTCGCGGCGCGCGAGCCACTCCCAGGGCGGCGGCCAGACGGCGCGGGACGCGCACCGGGCGCTCAAGGACGCCATCAAGGACGGCGGCGCGCAGAAGACGCCGCGGACGCGGTGGGTCGGCGGCGCGGCGCCTCCGGGCGCGGCGGCGCTCAACAATACTAAGACGACGACGCCGCCGGTGGTGGCGACGGGCGCGGCGAAGGAGCTCGCGGCGAGAGGGGGGAGGAGCGATAAAAAGGCGAGCGGGACCCACCCCGCGCGCCGGCGAGACAAGGACCAACGCCCCCGCCGCGAACGCGAACGCGCGCGGGAGGCGGCGGCGGGCACCAAGGGACCCGCGCGCGTGGACGTCTCCTCCGGATTCGTCGCCCCGGAGGGGCACCGACCGTCGCCGTCGGCGGCGGCGGCGGCGGCGGCGGCGGCGGTCGCGAAGAAGGGACGCTCACCCTCCCCGAGTGCGTTACTCGAGAGCGACGATTCGCCTTCGCGGCGTCGTTTCGAGCCGCCGCTCGCGAGCGGCGCGGCGCGTCCGGCGTCGACGGGGGCGGCGGCGCGCGTCGGCGGCGCGATCGATCCGGAGGTGGGTTCGAATCCTCTGGGTTTGGGTTTTTTCGGCGGCGGCGCGTCGGTCGCCGCGCCGCCGAACGCCTCGCCCGGGATCGGCGGCCTGCGTCCGCGCGCGAAGCTCGTCGGGTACCAGGGGCGGGGGAAGCGTCGCGTCGCGTCGGGGGGTTCGCTCGTCGGGGGGTTTCGCGGCGTCAAGGGGATCGGCGGACCCGGTTTGAAGAGCGAGGCACTCATCGAGAGCCTCCGCCTGCGCGGGGTGGTGCCGCCCCGATCGAGAGGCGGCGACGGTGACGAGGCGAGCGCCCCGGAGGCGAGTACCCCGGTCGGGGAGTCGGCGGAGGGTTCGGTCCCGGGGGGCGCGGGCTCGACGCTCGCGCGTCGCGCCGACGATTCCCTCGACGGCTTCTTCGGGGCGCCGCCGAGCCCGAGCGAGCGACGCGACCGACGCCTCGGCTTCGCGGCGTCGTCCGACGATTCCCTCGACTCGGAGTCCTCCGGCGCGCTTTTGAGCGGCGACGCGTCGAGCGACGACGGGGAGGAGGGAGGACTCGCGCTCGCGGAGGACGGTTTGCCGTACGGACTCGACGCCGATCTCCGGCGCGCCGAGATGTTCCGGGCGGCGAGCGAGGAGGCGTCGTAGGGCGAGAGGGGTAAGTAAATATACGCGGAGCGGTCGGCGGGCGCGGACCGCGCGGTGTGGACTACTCTGCGTGTGTACATTCACGCGCGACGTCGCCTTTCTCACGGCGGGACGTAGAAGCTGCCGACGATGCCTCGCAGGTTGGCCTCCCCGTTCGCCCACTGTCTCTCCGTGGCGCCGGCGTTGATGATGTAGAGCTCTCCGTCCGTCGCGGCGGCGGCGATGAGGTTCCTGGGTTTTTCCGTCTCGTACTCGTAGTACGTCACGCCGTCCTTCACCCGCACGTTCGTGCTCTTGAGCGTCCCCGCGTTCCCTCCCGGGACGCCGAACCCGTTTTCGTCCCAGAAGGCGCCGACGAGCTCGACGAAGCGTTCGAGGGCCTGCTCGGGAGTGCCGACGGATCTGAGCGACTCGTCGATGAAGGGGAGCACGTGGGTGGCCACCTTGCCCTCCGTCGGCGAACTGAACCGCAGGTCGACGCCGTACAGCTTGCCGTCGTTCAGGCTCACGATGTCGGGCTTCCACGTCTCGCTCGGGTAGGAGAAGGAGTAGTCGTGCGTCCCGCTCGAGATGCTCGTCTCGAACCGCTCGCGGAACGAGCGCTTGTACAGGGAGAGCGACGCGGAGGGGGAGGAGGAGGCGCCCGCGCCGGCGGACGAAGAGGAGGCGGCGCCGGACGGGGCGGTCTGCGCGCCGTACGCCGCGAGCGCGGGGTCGGCGCGGCCGGTCGACGCGCCGAACGCCATCGCGGAGGCCAGGCGGAGGCCGTCCCGGCGCGAGAACGCGCGGGGACCGGAGGAGGAGGCGGGGGGAGGGACGACGGGGGCGTCCGCATCGTCAACCGCCGCGCGGGTTTCGTCCCGAGCGCCGGGGACGCGAGCGAACCGCGCGCGAACCGCGCGCGGGCGATCGCCGCGCCCGCGCGCGCGCGCGCTCCGCGAGCGCGCGAGCGCGAGCGGGGTCCCCGCGAGCGATCGCATCGAGCCGCGAGGCGGAGCGCGGCGGGGGAGATGTGTCGTCGAGCTGACGTCAGCACTCGGACGATAAGCATTGCCAAGACTCTAGCTAGAGCTAGCTTAGACGACGACCTGGTAACCCATTCGAATATTCGATCCGACTTCACACTCTCGCACCGCCGCCGGTGAAACGTCCCCACTTGTTATTGTTACTTTTTCACGCGCGCCGCTCGACGCGTCTCCTCCGAGGGCCTCGCCGTTCACAGATAGACTACAAATAATGGTTCATATTTTTTGACGGCGTCACGCACAGCTGTGCGTGCGTTTTCGATGCAGCCGCGTTTCGCCATACAGCCGTCCGCGCGCGCAGTCGTGCACTTCGACGACGCGCGCGACGGACAGCACGCCCGACACGCCAGAGGTACGCCGCGCGGGGTATCCACCATTTCGACGTGCATCCGCGTCACTCCTATCACCTCACGCGTCCGTTTTCGGGCCGCGCGCGTCCACGCCAGCGCGAGCTCGGCTGCGGGAGATCCTTGATTGCGTTTCTTGCTACCACGCGTCGTGCGCGCTCGTCGGAAACGCAGAGCATGCCCGCCGCGCGCGCGCTGGGCTTCATCCGCGCGGCTTCCGTCACTCTTCCGTCTCGCTGACCCGATACGCGCTCCGCCTCTACCTCTCTCGCTCCGTCGCAGCGTTAGTCGTCGAGCGGCACCTGCAAGTTCCGGAACCCCTGCGAACCGCACCGCCGCTTCCCTTCAGTCGTGCCGCGCGCTTACTCGAGCGACGAGCCGCGAGGTGCTGGTACTGCTGAATCTCGAGTCTATGACGAAAACATCAAGGAAAACCGACGAGAAGATTTTCCCCTATGGCAAGTCACTCAAGACTCTGGTGCGCAAGCAGACGGCGCGTCGCAAGCGCGTTGGGGACGTCCGCGATGCCGAGCGGGCTCTCCGCGTCGCGGATGTGGCGCGCTCGTTGCCGGCGCACATGTGGCTGGACCCCGAGGAGAAATGGTACGTGACCGCGACGCCCGAGTTTCCGCCCCGAGTTTTGCCCTCTCGTCTCTTCAGCCGCGCGGGCGCTGCGTGCAGCGCCGCCGCAACGCGCTGGAAGTTCCCCAAGCTCATCCGCCACCCTCTCCTCTTCTTGTGACAGGACCAGCACGCAACGGCGCGCCGACGTGAACGGGCCGTGGTCTCTTCTTCGCCTGGCGAAACGGCGACAGCCCATGATCAGCAACCGAGTTCTCCCCGCGCTCGCCACCCTCCTGAACCCCGAGGTCTGCCCTGGGGTCGCCGAGGTGGCGAAGCACCCGAACAAGTTCTACGGCCTCCGCTCTGCCGCGTCTCTCGACGATGCGCAGGCGGCCTTCTTGCCAGCGGACTTTTTGTCGGCCTCGTCGTACAGCGCAAGCACGCAAGGCTCGTACGCCACGGGGTCGGCGGTGAGCAGGGAGGTGGTGCTCGACGCTATTGCCCTGATGGACAAGAAATGCGACGACGTTGCCCGCACCGACGCGTGGTCGTCCGATCGCCGCTTTACCGACGCGGTGTTCGCGTTCGTGGACGGGCCCGGGAAGGGTAAGAAGTACATCCTCATCCCGTACTGCGGCCTCAGCACGCAGGGCTCAAGCAGCATCGACAAACGCCTATGGGAGAAGTTCAACGACAACGTATTAATCAGCCGGTTCTGGCGCACGTGCGCGTTCATCGCCAGCAAGAAGCCCGGCGGCATGGAGGCCCACGTCCGCATCTTCAATTACGCCACTTTGACCAGGCCTTTGATGGACGCGTTGTTCTTGCATGCGGGCGACGCGTACGCCACCACTATGGAATTCCACCTGGATATTGAGGCTCTATTCGGCGGCGCCGTCCTCGGCGGTCGCCTCGCAGATGGCGGTTTGAACGCGGGAGCGTTGGGCAGTGGTGTACTCGAGGACGGGTTAGCAGACCTCTCTCGGGGTTTCGGACGGCGCGCGTACGCCATCCTGGATACCAGCGCGGTACGGGGCCGGGTCTCCAGGGAACAGGTGGAGAAGCGACCCGCCTTTTCCGTCTTCAAGGATGACGTCCGCATGCTGGAGAAGCTCGACGACTTGCACAAGCTGATGATTCGGAAGAAGACGTCCGTGAACGTCCTCGCGCGGCGCGACGCGAATTCTCTCGGCGATCGCGTCCCTACAAAAAAGCAGATCACGGCGGGCGAATTCGCGCGCTGGTTGAACGCCGGGGGCGCACGGGCCAGAACGGCGGAGCGCGATCGGCTGCGCGAGATGGAGGACTCCGAAATGACCCACGCGGAGCGGGAGAAGCTCAAAAAGATGGACCCATTTGGCGGGGATAAGCAGCCCCACCTGGACGCGCTAGCGGCGGGCGGCGTGCCGGTCGCCGGCCGCGTCGTCGACGCGGACAAGGAGAGTGCGTGGAGGGAAGCGCTCCTGGACGGCGCAGCGGCGGGCGGCGTGCCGGTCGCCGGTCGCGTCGTCGACGCGGACAAGGAGAATGCGTGGAGGAAAGCGAAGATGGACGCGCTAGCGGCGGCCGGCGTGCCGGTCGCCGGCCGCGTCGTCGACCAGGACAAAGTGAAGGCGTGGAGGAAAGCGAAGATGGACGGCTTAGCGGCGGCCGGCGTGCCGGTCGCCGGCCGCGTCGTCGACCAGGACAAAGTGAAGGCGTGGAGGAACTCGATCCGCGCATCTCCGGCTAAGGCTATCGCGGCTTTCCTTGAGGGGAAGTTCCCGTTTCGCGCAACTTTGACGCACGCGTCGACTGGAGAGAGTATGGTCTTTACCATAGTTTCGACTCGCGCAGACGCCAACGTGTTTCGGATCTCTTTTCGGAGGCGCGGTGAGGGTGGCCACCCTCTCGTTGGACTCCTGTGGGACAAAATGTCTCTGGGGGAGAGACCAACCTTTACTCCCTTGCTGCCGGCGTCAAACGAAGACGACCCACGGAGGCTGTCGCCGGTCGTCAAATCGCATGACACCCGCCTTCTCTTCAAAGTTGAGATCGTCGAGGCGTTCATCGAGGCGGGATTTTCGTGGAAGGTTGAGCCCGTGCCGGTGACGGAACGGATGATCGAAGATCACCGCGCGACCAAGCTCCAAAAGAAGCGGGAAAGACGCCAGAGGTAAGCGCAAGAGGTACGCGGCGAGGAGAGACGTTTTACGAAAGTACAAAGTACTTGTAATATGATAACCGTTCCGCCCGAGCGCGAACGACGTCGCGTCCGGCCGCGAGCCGATCAGAGCGAACTCGCGCACGAGGAGGTTACACGGCGGCGCCCACCGCGCGCAGAACGCCACCAGCCACCGGCGCTTCTGCGTGCCCGGAATCGCCCCGGCGCCGCCGTCGTTCCCGAGGCCGCCGGCGACGCCCAAGCCGACGCCGTCGG